>Ga0265301_10005247_pt1 | contig 12782 bp, 12 predicted proteins | sample AusTroGonzalo_MG_2_FD_193488 | JGI IMG/M metagenome (GOLD analysis project Ga0265301, IMG submission 193488) | Bovine rumen microbial communities from tropical cattle in Woodstock, Queensland, Australia - Gonzalo_04 | ecosystem: Host-associated > Mammals > Digestive system > Stomach > Rumen ...
TGCAACGTTACAGCTTGAAAGACATAGCCCAGATGGGCGGCGTCGGAGTGTTGCTGTGTCTGCATTGGATATTCTTCTACGCCAGCATCAAGGCTTCAAACGTCTCTATCGGCGTGGTCTGCTTCTCGTTGGTGGGCTTCTTCACGGCATTGTTTGAGCCTATCATCAACAAACACCGTTTTTCGATAACGGAATTCCTGTTCAGCATCCTCACGGTATGCGGCGTTTATCTCATCTTCCACTTCGACACCCGCTATCGTTTGGGCATTGCCTTCGGAATAATATCATCGGCATTGTATGCCTTGTTCGCCATTGCCAACCAGCATGTCGGAAAGCGTTATGAAGCCAAAAACATGCTCTTCTGGGAGATGGTCGGCGGTCTTGTAGTCCTCACTGCCATTTTCCCGATTTACAACCATTTCCTGCCTGTCGACAAGCTGTTTCTTTCCGGCTTGGATTATCCATATATGGCGTTTATGGTTGTCGTCTGCACCATCGGTCTCTGTCTGTTGCAAATCATTGTTTTACAAAAGATTGACGCCTTCACGGTCAACCTCACATACAATCTTGAACCGGTTTACAGCATCATTATCGCCATGATTATTTTCAACGAATATCAGGAGCTGAACTTCTCGTTTATCCTTGGCATCGCACTCATTATCATATCGGTAGTGTTTCAAACCTGGTCGAAATTGAAGGTAAAAAGTTAAAGCGAAATACAATAAAAAAAGGAAATGAACCTGGATAAGCGACGTGCTGGGTTCAGACTATAGTGATTGGGGCATAGACAGTGGATTGTTGAAAACTTTACAACAATTAATTTTAATTTTTCCTTTCTATTACCTACCTTTGCATTGTCAAAAACAATGCTTATATGCATCTGAATTTTTACAATAGAGCCAACATAATCTGCCAGGCTATATTATTTGTTATGATAATAATAGCAACTAATACTATGCAGGCTCAAAACAAGATAGCTTTACTTGTTGGAATATCAGATTATCCTGAATACCCAAGAGAAGATGCCTCTTGGTCAAAAATACATGGTGCAAACGACGTTCGGCTTATTTCTCCACTGTTAGCCGATCAAGGGTTTTCCGTCACCACCTTGATTAACGAATCAGCAACTCACGAAGCCATACTAAACAATTTTAAAACACTTGAGAACAATGTTCATCCTGGCGATATCGTATATATTCATCTATCTGGCCACGGACAGGCTGTCGAAGATGAAAATGGTGATGAAGCAGACGGATGGGATGAAGCTTTTATTCCTTACAATGCAGAACTAAATTACAGAGAAGATGGCTATCATGGAGAAAACCACCTGCTTGATGATGAGTTAAACGTTTATCTAAACTCAATCAGAAGAAAAGTTGGAGAAATAGGTATTGTATATGTTGTTATTGATGCTTGTCACGCTGGTTCTTCTTATCGTGGTGAAGAGGAAGAAGATATTGTTTTCGTTAGAGGGACGGATATTGGTTTCAGTAAGACTGGAAAATCATACACTCCACGAATTAACAGAAATGGAAATATTCGTATTACATCGGAAGTTGGCATGGCTCCTTTATTCATGCTCGAATCATGTAGAGCATACGAAGTAAACATTGAAATCAAACAGAACGATAATTACTATGGACCATTGTCATATTATATTAGTCGGCAATTGTTAACCATACCATTGTCTTTTGACACTAATTGGATAGAAGAAGTAAGGAAATCTATGGATAAAGATATTCGACTAGTAAGGCAACACATGGTATTGGAAAGTTCAGAATAATTATGGCAATTATATCATTGAACCGGAAACGAGATAAGGTCTTAAACGACTTTGCTAAAGAGTACAGAAACCGCACTCTTTCATACCTTCGTAATGCTTTTTCGTTAAGCATTGAAGATAGCGAAGATGTATTCCAAGAATCATCAATTATCCTGTATAGAGATGCCGGCAATGGTAAGTTGGATAATCTATCTTCATCTTTATACACATATTTCTTGGGCATCTGCAACAATAAGGCACATGAACAACTAAGAGCAAACGGCAAAGCGCAAATGCCATCAATTGATGACTTTTCAAGTGAAGAAGGAGATCGCCGATACAATATTATTATACACAAGGCAGATAAAATTCTCAATACAATTGACTCTTCAAACAAAGAGGATTACGAAAGAAATAATATTATACAAGATCTGGTTAAACAGTTACCATCTCCATGCGATGAAATGCTTTGGTCATACTATCGCGATGGTCTTTCAATGAAGGCAATAGCTCAAATGTTCAAATATGCCAGTGAAAGTGCAGCTAAAGTTACAAAGCATCGTTGCCAGGAAAAATTCCGCAAGAGTTACGAAGGATTATTAAGTAAATAAACAATAGAAGGAAATGAACGAAATAATATATAATAATGAAGAGAGGATTGACAGATATCTTCATGGCGAGATGACTAGGGAAGAAGAGCTCCTGTTTGAAGAAGATCTTTCCAAGGACGATAACTTGAGACAACAAGCTGAAACAATTGCAAGAATGGCTAAAAGTATGAAGGTTGTCGGATCGGATCAAGATAGGACGTTTATCGAGCAGATGAAAGATTCAGCCGGCACAAAACTAGCACCAGTTTGGTGGTTATCAATAGCAGCAAGTATCCTGATTATTTTTACCATTGGTTATCATTTCTACGATCGCTACCAAACCATTAGTTTGGGTCGCCAATATGCTTATGTTTTCTCTACCGAAACAGAAAGTTTAATCCGTGGTGCAGAGAATGAAGATGTCGCAAATCAACTCACTGTTTTATTTGACAATGCTGCCAATGGAAAAGACTTGGACAACACTATCAAGCAATTAGAGGAGTTATGGAAATTGTCTCAAAGCGACGTTTATAATGAATACACCAATTATGCTCCAATAATCGGATGGAATCTTGCTATTGCGTATTTACAGAATAATGATAAGAAAGGAGCTGTAGCAATTCTTACACAGATGCAATCGCACTATCCTGAAGAAACAATAATAGGAAAATTTGTTCTAGAATTACTTGAAAAGTTGTAATATGAAAAAAGTATTATTCCTGGCTTTTTGCATTTTAGTATGTATTAACATTTCAGCGCAGAATCTAAATAAAACTGAAGTAGATCGAGTTGTTAATCAATATATAGAACAGAAAGAATACGATTATGCATCAATGATGTTTGTTCAATTTGCGAATCAAGAACATCAAAATGGGAATCTAAGAATTGCACTTGAATATCAAATTAAAAATTGTGAGCTAATAGAACAACATATTGATTCTTTTATTTCATATGGGATAACATTTAGTGAGTTTTTTGCAAATTATGGAATGGTAATGGTTTTACAACGAGACTTGAATGAAACAATAGATGCCATTAATACCTACATTGAATTATCGCAACTGCTTATACAATATACTCCTGATGAACTTCCATTCTATACCGATTTAATTGCTAGCACTTTAGGTCAGTGTATTATAATGCCGTGGGCTGATTCAATATATAGTCTTCAAGATGCTTTGGATGTTATTAAGTCTCAGGAGGTCAGCGAAGACAATATCAATAAGTATTTATGGTATTGCCGTTGCTTCAATATGAATAGAATGTACAATAGTTTCAATGATAAACTATTTGTACACAATAGGATTGGTGAGATTGAGAAATGGTTTTCATATAACCATGATTACATTCTTGAATTAGACCCGATAAGATATAAGAGTAAGATCCTTGAATATCTCTACGATTACTGTGATTTACTGTATCTGTTCGCGGGTGTGGTGGGCGCACAGAATCAGGATTTATTGGGTGCAAATGATTTGTATGGTAAAGAAATAGCAGTATTGACTTCTGTTGAAATAGATGATGATTTGAAAGACTTGAAGATTGCTTCGTGTTATGCAAGAATTGCTGACAATTATTACCAATTAGGTGATGTGCCCTCGTGTAAACAGTATTGTGATAAAGCATTCCCTTTCGTGATGAATCCTTATGACAATTATGAGTATTGTGATGTATTAAACTCTCTGGCCAATAGTTATTATAATACAAATCAATCCAAATTGGCTGCAAATCTGAAACTCAACGAAATACAACTACGTGAACGACTTGAAGAAACTGTATCATTGACGGATTGGAGTATGTATTTTGGTTATGTTGTTGATTCCGACCCTAACGAGGTTATTTTACAAAATAGAAATCTTGGCAATATTAGAGAATCAGCAGGAGGAAACGCAAATTACTATATGATATTGGGTAAGGCATACTCTATGTTAATGAACACAGAAGAAAACTATCGTGACACTGCTGAAATGTATTTCAAAAAAGTCGATAGTGTTTTGCTGGTCAATAATGATTATTACGAAAAATACAATCTGAAAGATATCACCATTGCCAATTTGAATGAAGCGTGGGCTACCCACTATTCTATATTAGGGTTGAAAGAAAAGTCATACGATTTGTCAAAGTTGGCACTAAAATACTATCCTGCCGATAATTATAATAGCTATTATAAAGTCGCACTAAAAGCAGCATTACTACAGGATGAAGCAGGTATTAAAGAGTATCTGCCTAGGTATTATTATGGAATGGAAGAAGAATTGCTCGAAATGCTACCTACTCTTGGCTCTGTTGAGTCTGATGTGTATCTGGGTGACGGCAACAAACCTCTTTACCACATTCCAGAATGGGCATCGTGGAATCCCATGGATAGTGTAAGTGTTAGCATTGCATACGATGCGGCATTGCTTTTGAAAGGATTGACCTTACGTTACAATGTTCTGACCCCATATTATGAAAGCCATCCTGATTTAATTATTGCGAAGCGCGATTTGGATAAGATGCGTGATAGTATCTATGCTATTCCCGATGATAATTCAAGAGTATTGGCTTTGCATCGATATGAATTAAAAGAGCGTGAGATTTTGAAAGAAGTAAATGATGAATTAGCCAATATTCATTGGAATGATGTGGCAAACCAGTTGAATGAAAATGAAGCTTGTGTTGAATTCGTGAAGTATACAGCCGATGCCTATTCATGGAGTGATAACATACCCCGTCCACATTACGCAGCTCTTGTGCTTCAGCACAAGGCTACAGCACCTGTTTTTGTTGATCTTTTTGACGAAGATGAACTGATGGACATGTACAACCTTCAACCGAAGTCCTATGACAATGAGATAGGATTAACCTTATACTCTAAGATTTGGGGGAAGCTACAACAATACATAGACGGGAACAATAGAGTTTTTTTCTCGCCTATGGGATTGCTCAACCTAATAAACGTCGAGCTTTTAACTGATAGCACTGGTATGACCGCTGCTGAAAGATTCAATCTATATCGAGTTTCTTCCACAAGAAATATTCTAACAAGAGATGAAAATAGAGACATTCATTCTGTTGCGATGTTTGGCGGTGTTGATTATGAAAATGCGCAGGAGTATGATGAAATGCTTGTTAACATGAATACCCGTGGAAATTGGGCTTACTTGCAGAATACCCTTTTAGAAGTGGAACAAATAGAAGATTTACTGAAAGGTAGCGGTGTTAATGTTGCGACACACACTGGATCATTTGCCACAGAAGGCGCTTTTAAGCAACTTGACGGCACTCAAGCAAATATAGTTCACATTGCTTCTCATGGATACTATATACCACAAACGCAAAGGACTTCTGTTCCTTACTTTTCAAATAGTGAGAGTACAGCGAACATTCAAGATGAACTTTTCTATTCTGGGTTAATTCTTTCTGGTGGTCAAAAAGCATGGGCTGATTCCGCTTTTAAGCCGGATAATAAAGACGGTATACTTACGGCATACGAAATTTCTAAACTTGACTTACATAATGTAAATCTTGTTGTTCTTTCTGCTTGTGAGACAGGACTTGGAGATGACCTTTTTGATGGAATTTTCGGTTTGCAACGCGCCTTCAAAAAGGCTGGCGTTTCCTCTATCTTGATGAGTCTTTGGCAGATAGATGATAAAGTAACATCGGAGTATATGAGTTTGTTTTACGAAAAACTGGTGGAAGGATATTCGAAACACGATGCCTATATCAGTACCGTGCTTACAATGAAAGAGAAATATCCTGACGCAAACTATTGGGCTTCATTTGTTTTGCTGGATTAAAAAAAAGAATCATTTTTCATTTTGTAGATACATTGTTTTTCTATACAATTGCATCAAAAATAATGACATTAACTTACTCATTATGTTTAGATTAGTAGTGATTATATTAAAGTTTTAAATGTTTACAAAATGAAAGATTTTACAATTAAAGTGACTTTTGATACGACTGCTGAAGATTCAGCTGTTCGATTTGACACGTTTGAAGAAACTATTGTTGAACTTATTAGAGAACGAAAGGATGATTCAATTACTGTTTTTGTTCAAAATCCGATGCCTTTATCTGAGTTTAAAACAATAATCTCAGAGGTTTGCGAAAGAATACGCTTTAACACTGAATCTTCAATTAGTTTCATACCATATAGAAATAAGCTTGACGTGGATAATTTAGCGAATATGGCATCTTATTGTATTCATGTGACCACCACCGAATAAGTTTTTCGGTCGCTTTGTTAACCTTTTGCCTGTTTCTGTCATAAAGCGATAGAAACAAACAAAAGGTTAGCTATTATGGATAACATAGAATACAAGATTGACAATGCAAATGTCGAGCAACAGAAGGCATTTGACCTTATCGCATTTACAAACACTAGTTTATTCATCACTGGTAAGGCCGGTACCGGTAAGACATCATTCATTAAATTTATTCAACAAGAAATTGATAAAAATTTTCTTGTATTAGCTCCAACTGGCATTGCCGCTATGAATGTGGGTGGTCAGACGATTCATTCTTTCTTTGGAATGCCTTTTGAAGCTATTGGACCTGAAGCCGAATTTAGTGTATCAATAGAAAAGAGAATTACACTTAAGCATACCGATACAATAATTATAGACGAGGCATCGATGGTTCGTTGCGACTGGGTTGACGGTATCGACCGTTTTCTACGTTCGTTGATGAACTCGCATCTGCCATTTGGTGGAAAGCAAATTGTTTTTGTTGGCGATTTATTCCAATTGCCGCCAGTGATAAAACGTGGCTGTGCTGATGATGATATGATTTGCGATATGTACGGTAGTGGTACACCTTATTTTTACAAGGCCAATGTAATGAAACGAATGAATTTGCCTAAAATTGAATTCCAAAAGGTGTATCGTCAGGAAGATTCAGCTTTCTTGGAGATATTGGATAGAATGCGTTTGGGCGAAAATACATATGAAGACCTTGATATATTAAACCAGAGAGTGAGTTCAAATAATGAAGTCGGCGATTACTCTGTTACATTAACAGCTTATGTAAAAATGGCAGACGGTATCAACGATAAAAAACTTGACGATATTGAATCAGAAGAATTTTGCTATAAAGGAAGCATTGATGGTGATTTTCGCATTCAGGATGCTCCTGTCCCAATGGAGTTACGTCTGAAAGTTGGAGCACAAGTTATTTTCTGCCGCAATGATTTCGGTCATGGATTTGTAAACGGAACCATAGCCAAGGTTGTTGAGCTGAGAGAAAATCTAATTAAAGTCAGATTGGAAAATGGTAGAAATGTTAACGTGGAGAAAATGGTGTGGGAGAAAAGCGAAAGTGTATATAACAATGAGACTAAAAAAGTAGATTCGATAGTTGTAGGATCTTACACCCAATACCCATTAAAGCTTGCTTGGGCTATTACTATACATAAGTCGCAAGGTATGACATTCGACCGTATGCATTTCGATCTAACACGAGGCACCTTCGCACCAGGACAAGCTTATGTTGCCATCAGCCGTATGCGTAGCCTTGGTGGACTAACTCTCAGTAATAAGATTCGTCATCATCATATATTGCAAAATACAGAAATCAAGGCTTTTGCCAATTCATTTAACGATATCCCTCTGATTGATGATGAATTAAAGCATGGCCGATTGCTTTACAAACACCTTCACGATAAAAACTATGACAGTGCTGCTTTGGAATGTTTAAACTGGTCAATGGAAAAAATGAAGGATGGAGATTACCGCAATGCTGCTATGTTAGCTAAAAAACTGTTTGATGTGATGCTCGATGATAAATGCTTAAATGGTTTAACCAAGGATGTCCCATTATTGAAAGACTGCAGTATGACCTGTAATTTCCTCAACGCTGTTGTTTGTTTGTACAGCGATCATCTGGAGGAAGCCATCGGTTATGCCGATATGGTGCTTGACCGCAGACCATGTCTTGAAGCAATGTTCATTAAAGGGAAAGCACTTCAGGGGTTAAAACACTTTGATAAAGCCTTTGAAATGGCTAAACTTATTCGTATTGCTGGAGAAGAATCAAATGACAGAGTTGTGGTCGATAAAAAACAATATCTCTTTGAAGCCCAACTCAATGCACAGCTTGGTAATAAAAACATTAACACCTGTAAACAATTGTTAAAACTATGTCCTGAATATATGCCAGCCTATGTGATGTTGCGAAGTGAATCTTTGAAAGAAGGTCTGGTTATAAAACAAGATGAAGAAGAGGAAGAAAATGAGCTTATTTCAGCTTTCAACAATACTACAGTTTCTGACGATGACTTCATGGCAATGATTGAAAATTCAGATAAAACCAGTCAGTCATTTCAGTATTTTGCAATAAATGCAAAAAAAATTTCTGAAGAGCGTTAACCTTTGGCGATTATTTGTCATAAATAGATGTAACAATAAAAAATGGAGGATTAAATTATGAAAACTTTCGGATGGATTTGTATTGCTCTTGGCGGATTAGCATTGATAGGAGCCGCTGGCGCTGGTGACAGTGTAATTGGACCATTATTCTGGTTAGGAGTTGGTATAGCACTGCTCTGTGTAGCAAATAAAAAGAAAAACGATGAAGAAAACAAAAAGAACAATTAAAACTTACAAACTATGAAAAAAGATAAAATGACCGCTGAAGAAATCAGAGAGTTTAACAGCAATGTGGAATTCAATCAAAGTGTATCTAGCTGGATTATGGATATAGTGTGTTCAATCATCTTCTGGCCTATGATAATACTCGCTATTCGAAGAAGGATGAAATATAGTGAGAAGATAGAGGTAAAGAACAATGACACGGAGAGTAATAACAAAGAATAATTATGGGAACTTCAACCCTCAAAGAAACTATCACAGCCGCAATAGGCTGTTTAATCATAGGAATAATTGCTGGTTTAATAGAACAATCGTTTATATCCATCATTATTTTCGGTATTTCAGCCGCCATAATCATAATTTATTACATAATGAAGCAAACTTTATGGAGCAGTACTGAGATCTTAGAACGAAATATTTGCAGAAAACTTGACAAATCAGGATTTCGTCATGAAAAACAAGAAGGTGAACTGTTTGTTTATAAGAACGACAGCCGTTTTCAAGTTCAATTGACCGACAGTTATAATAGGAGAATAAAACATCTGTATATCTATTATAAATTTCAAGACGATGATTCAAGCAAAATCTCGATTGATGGATGGAGTCGTGCATCTAATGTACTCAATATCAATCATACAGATACTATTTTTGTGGTATTAGAGGATCATTTTTGCTGCTGCTATCAAACATCAATTGGAAATCCAAGAGATTTTATGAAAGAGTTTGACCGTGCTTATGACGCCATCGGTGAAGTTATGGTAGATTACGGTAAATTGTTTCCTTATTTGGAGCGCGATTATCCGAATAGAATAGAAAACAACACAAGTATAGGATTTAAATAAACTAAGCTTATGAAAACAACCAAATTCCTAGCAATCATTGCTCTTATTAGCCTTGTTTCTTGTTTTGAACAGCGCCAAAAGCCAGTTAGAGAACCTAATATTGCCAAGTATTATCCTTATAACTCTGAAGATACCATCGACAATCCCGGTTATTACAATTTACTAATGATTGATTCTAGTAGAGTATATTTCAAAGGAATCAGGGAGGGACAACCATTGTCTGAATTTAATCAAAAACATAAAGAATATGGCGATAGTTTGTATGATGCGGAAGCAAAAATATGGCTTTCAATAATGGACTTGGCTTCAAAGAAAAAATGGGAAGAGTGCTTGAATTTATATATAGATCATCATTTTTCTTTATATGTTGTTCTCGAAACCACGGAGATTTTATTTAATGTTGATTACCATGTATTTACTGATATGATGTATGATTATTATCCTGAAGTTGAAGCTCATGAAAAATGTATCAAACTATTAGAAGAAGATTTTTGGCTCACATCCTATGCTATTCATAGTGATGATGATTATTTGCCTGAACATTATGAAGAACTTACACGTTATCTCAGTTTTTTATATGCAAACGTTAATAACCGAGAAAGGGCTTTGGATCTGGCTGATATTTACAAAGATGTTCTCATTAGTTTGTATGATGAGCCTGATGCCGAATATTTGTATTTAAATCACATATCAGAAATCTATTTGATATTAAAGGATTTTGACAATGCTTTGAAAAATATGTATTCATTAAGAAATTGCGTGATTAAAAATTTCGACGACGAGAACACAAAAGCATATTATTTATATCAAATCGATGACCTTATCAACAGAACAAGACAGAAAAAAAGCAGAGCAGATTTAGCAAGTACTAAATGGATGAGCTATTATACTTCTTATATAAACGATAACATAGATACCAGTGCTTATACGAAAACATTCCTTTGTTATATTGATGATGACGATATTCCTGAATTGTGCTTGTTTGGCACATGCTTTGGCGAAGGAGCAATCATTCTGTCACAGTACAAAGGTGATGTTTCAAAGTACATTAGTTATTGGTCACCACGCTATATTGAACGAAGCGGCTTGATTGATAATGGTTATGCTCATCATGGTTCGTATGGCGACCACATCATCCAGCTTAAGAATGGCATTTTCAAAGAGATACTTCATACTGAAGCAATCTGGCATGATGGAACTCCACCATATTTCGTTTACACAATTAACGAACAAGTAGTTGATACTCTTTATGGTGCAGATAAAGACGAGGATAGTTGCCCACAGATAATAGAAGCTGTGAATCAGGCATATTTTTCAAAAGGCAAAAGCCTGGATATCTACAATATTATACGGTAATTCTGTTAGTATCGGAAAAATCATTATCTTTGCAGGAAATAATCTAGTAATGGCGATAACGAGCGATAGACTTAGACAAACGTTTAGCGAAGGCGGTGCACAGGAGATTTACCATGAGACTAAATCCGGCGGTGATTTCCTTGGCTTTGCTAAACAATATGTCTTCGATTCAGATTACCGTGTCGCCAGAAGTGCTTTGTGGGGATTGACCAAGGCTACCGATATAGAACTGTCCCAGCTTCAGATTTTGCTCGATGAACTGATAAACCAAGCCATGCACACCGAGGATTCATCTGTGCGTAGGTTGACTTTGAGCATCATAGAGCGCTTGGAGTTGACTGAAGACAACCTGCGGACAGACTTTCTTGACTTTTGCTTGGATCACATGGTTGCTGGTGATGAGTTGCCCGGCAGTCAAACTCTCAGCATGAAACTCGCATACCGCATGTGCAACTTCTATCCCGAACTGAAGGAAGAGTTTAAAAGGATTCTCGAAGCAATGGAAATCTCTTATTACAAACCGGCCGTGAAAGGATTAAGAGCAAAAATCCTCGGCGGAAAATATCAATAATGATAACAAAAAAGAATATGAACATTGAGGATTTTCGTGAATACTGCCTTTCATTAGGCGTTGTGGAGGAGAAACTGCCATTCGCAAAGATGCCCGGAGGCGACTCCGTGTTGGCTTTCTATGTCAATGGCCACACGTTTTGCTATTGCGATATCGACGACTTTCGTTCCGTTATAGTCAAATGCCAAACTGAGCGTATCCCTGAGCTGATGGAAACCAATGGAATATGTCCTCCTGACAACCACTTCAATTCAAAATATTGGATAGGAATAAATCCTTATTCCGCTCCAGACGACTTGCTGACAGATCTGACAAAAAATTCATACGAAATAGTTAAAGCAAAATACACAAAGAAAAGAAAAAGAAAGTTGGAAGATATTTATGAACGGTAAAGAATTATTTTTTTTATTTTTTTACCTGACATTTTGTCATAATTTTGTATCTTTGCGGTTTGTAATTGTCATTCCGAGCGAAACGAAGTGGAGTCGAGGAATCTCATAAAAAAGAAAATAAATTCTACATCATGAAAATATCATATAATTGGCTTAAGCAGTACATTCAGTGCGATTTACCGGCTGAAGAACTTGGAAAAACATTGACCGGAACAGGTCTCGAAGTTGAAGACATGACACGTTATGAGTCGGTGAAAGGCGGCTTGAAAGGCGTCGTCGTCGGAAAAGTTTTGACATGCATCGACCATCCTAACTCCGACCATCTTCACATCACCACCGTCGACGTCGGTCAGGCTGAGCCTCTGCATATCGTGTGCGGCGCTCCTAACGTGGCTGCCGGACAGAAAGTTTTAGTGGCAACGATAGGTTGCGAGCTGTGGAGCGGCGACGAGAGCTTCACCATCAAGAAAGGCAAGATCCGCGGCGAAGTGTCGGAAGGCATGATATGCGCTGAAGACGAGCTCCAACTCGGCACATCTCACGAAGGTATCATGGTGCTTCCTGATAACTACGAAGTGGGCAAGCCTGCCTCGTTCTACTTCCCTGTGGAAGAAGACTACACCTACGAGATAGGCCTCACCGCCAACCGCTCAGACGCCACATCACACATCGGATGCGACCGCGACCTCGTGGC
>Ga0265301_10005248_pt1 | contig 12779 bp, 30 predicted proteins | sample AusTroGonzalo_MG_2_FD_193488 | JGI IMG/M metagenome (GOLD analysis project Ga0265301, IMG submission 193488) | Bovine rumen microbial communities from tropical cattle in Woodstock, Queensland, Australia - Gonzalo_04 | ecosystem: Host-associated > Mammals > Digestive system > Stomach > Rumen ...
AATGATGGGTACATATCTTGAATTTGATGATAAAACAGGGATGTATAAATCAATAACACTGGAACAGTGGTTAGAGAAAAAGGATTTAGTAAAGCAAGATGAAGAACTATTACAAATTAGAGAAGAGAAAATCCGAAAGATGGCACTTCAAGAAAGAATAAAGATTATGCTTAATCTTGATTTTCAAAAAGAGTTTTGTATAACTTGCGGTCTAAAATGCGGTGGAACAAAAGATGAGAAAACCTCTTGTTCATACTACAAATACTATATTGATAAAGTTATCGAAGCTACCAATGAAATGCGAGGTGAAACAGAATAATGGAAGAATATATAAAAAGAAAAGATGCTTTAGATATATTCAGTAAGTATATGTTTGCAGGATATAGGGGTAATGGTAAGTCTTTTTTCACTGAATTTGTAATGCCTACTTTTTATTGTGCCATTGAAGAATTGCCCTCTGCCAATGTGAGAGAGAATATATCAGTACGGTTAACAATAGAACCAAGATTAGGTCTTAAATGTCCAAATTGTAATTCTATTTTATCGGAAACTCATTATCATTTTTGTCCTTGGTGTGGGGCTGAAATTTTAGGAATAGATTTTGGAAAATGGGAATACAAAAAGGAGTGAAACAAATGAGCAAAGCAAATAAGTGCGACAGATGCGGAACATTATATGAATACGATTATAATTTTTACATAGGAAAACATAATATATACAAAGATTGTCATCCTTATCCAGACTACCAAATAGACTTGTGTCCTAAATGTCAAGCAGAGTTAGAAAACTGGCTCAGAGGAAGGAAAGAAACAGAATGAGTAAATACATAAATGCAGATGAACTTATCAAAGCAATAGAAACGGAATTGTGGGATTGGAAAACGGTTGACGGAATAAAGTCAAGTACAGTATTAAAGCAGACGATTTCCGATATCAAGAATATGCCCTCTGCTAATGTAAGAGAGAATACACACGGAGAGTGGATAGACGAAAGCGATGACAGTTTAAAATGTTCTGTTTGTGGTCTGTGGGTTTATAAACCTTTTATTGGTGGGAGTCAGTCAGAGAGAACTCGACATTATGCACCAAATTATTGTGCATTTTGTGGAGCAGATATGAGAGGTGAGAAAAATGAAATTAATTGATATTATTCAAAATATTGCATTAGCAGGTGTTAAAGACAAGAAACTTCGTGATGCCGAAATAGATGAAATCGTTATTAGAGAAGAGCGGATGTATATATATTTTGCCAATGAAAACAAAGATAGCATATGTTATTACTTGGATGAGCAGATATGAGAGGTGAAACAGAGAAATGCAATTGATAAAGAACATTTGTTACAAGAAGGGATACGAGGACAGGGATAAGGAAATCGTAAGGTGCAAAGATTGCAAGTATTACAGAAGTTATTATGATAAATTCAAGCCATATTATGATTGTCCTTACACAGAAGAAGATAAACATACAGGAGAGTGCAATTACATCGGGAAAAGAACAGGCGTGTACATTCAAGTTGAAGAAACCAACTTTTGCTCAAGAGGGGAAAAGAGGGAAACAAAATGACTGAATTTATTACTAAACTTAAAATGCTTTGCGGTTTACAGAATGTTTTTATAAAATCCGTTGAATATTGTAATGACCCACACGAATACAGTGAACTTATAGGTGAGTGGAACGAAGAGGTAGAAAAATTAAATGAGAGAGTGGGACGAAGAGGCAGAAAAATTAAACGAAACATAGGAAGAAAAGAGGGAAATAGAATGCATAAATGTATAAGTGCTGAATGGGCAAAATTAAAGATTGAAGGAGTTTGTTCTGATTATGCCGTTGATGAAGAAGCGACAAAAGCACTCATAGACGAAATTGATGATATACAAGCAGAAGATGTTAAGAGAAATGTTTACGGGATGTGGATTGAAAAAGAAATATGGAAACCAGTACCAAATGATATTTTTCCGATAGCTTGTGGCGATGATTATGATGAAATAACACATTCCGAGAAAGATACTACTTGGATTTGTAATATGTGTGGGAAAGAAAAAGATAGTTGGAAACCTACGGATAACTTTTGTTCTAATTGCGGGGCTGATATGAGAGAAAGGAGAGAATAAAATGACAAATGTATATATAATTATGGCAATCACTTGTGCGTCAAGTGTTATGAGTTTTATTATGCTGTTGGTGTTAATGCACGATAAGAGGTAAAGACGATGAATAAATACATAAATGCTGACGAGATAAAACAGCAAATGATTAAATATGGTTGGAAACACCCTGACAGCACTGTTCACGAATTTGTAGATGATTTGCCCTCTGCTGATGTTGTAGAGATAGTAAGATGCAAGGATTGTAAATACTTTAATAAAATAACAAGTTTCTGCACAAGAAAAACAATACCGAAACAGGCAGTTGGAAACAGTTTCTGCCCATACGGAGAAAGAAGAGAAACAGAGTGAAATACATAAATGCAGATAAACTTATAGAATATTTCCGAGATACAGTAATAAATGAAACTGACGATGCTATTGCTACAATTAGAGATTATTTAGCAATGTCCTCTGCTGATGTTATAGAGGTGGTAAGATGCAGGGATTGTAAATATGGAAAGAAAAGAGAAAAATATGACGGCATTCTTCCGTGGTGCGATATGTTTTGCGTTGCTCACAGGGGGTTTATGCGAGGAAATGATTTCTGCTATTATGGAGAAAGGAAAACAAACGATGAGTGAGGCATTAATATTTTTTACTGTGATTTATTTTTCAATTGCAGGTGTTGCTTTAATTATCCCTTTAGTTTTGGATATTATAAACCGCATTCCAAAGAAGAGTGGCAGACGAAGGAAGAGTGGCAGATGGATAACTCATATCGAACACGGAGTTACAACTTATGTGACTGATAAATATGTCGAATGTTCCAAATGCTACCATAAACAGCCAAATTTGTTTAATATGAACTTCTGCCCTAACTGTGGAGCAGATATGAGAGAAAGGAAGAAAACAGAATGACAGTAATTGACAAGAAGCCTGTTCCTTTGTATGTAGAAAAGTGTTCGGAATGTGGTTCAACATTTACTTATAAAAAAGCAGAAGTGCGTTTGTGTAGTTATATTTCTTGTCCTGTGTGCGGAGTTTCCTTATGGGCAAATTTTAGAAAGACTGATGATGAAAGGGAAAACGCAAATGATTAATATAGTTTGTTGTGAGGAATGTAAATATTACGAAGAATATGATAGTTCGACAGCAAGGTATTATAGGAACGCAGACGGAGAGTGCAAACGAGACCTTGGTGGGTATCCTGCAGATGTTCCAATGGACTATAATGATTTTTGTTCAAGAGGAGAAAGGAAAGAAAACAATGGGTAAATTTATAGATATGGATAAATTAGTATTACCAAAAGGCACAGTTGATAAAATTCAGAAAAGAGGTGTTCCTGCAATTTTAGATTGGCTTGCGGAACAAGAATCTATTGAGGTAGTAAGGTGTAAAGATTGTAAGTTTTGGAATATTAAAACCGTAAAAAAATCCGATTATTGTCTGTGTACACATTATTGTTGTATAAAAGAGGCAAATGGATTTTGTGATTTCGGAGAAAGGAGAAAAACAGAATGACAAACAAAGAATGGCTCAACAGTATGACAGAAAGCGAATTTGCCAAATGGTTAAAAAACGAATTTTCACTCACTTACGAAGAATTTTATGAAATATTAATATGGCTTGGAGAAAGGAAAGAAGTAGAATGAAATACATAAATTCTGATATGTTAAGACATCTTTTTGAAGTCTGGAAAGAAATTGAAGAAAAAGCAGGCAATGACAAAGGTGCGTATTGCTATAACGAGTGTATAAATGCAATAGATAAAATGCCGTATGATGATGTTGTAGAGGTAAAATACGGACATTGGAAACTTGATGGTACTTGTTCAGTATGTGGCAAACACACATTGCAATCCTATGGTAGTTTTTGTTGTTATTGTGGTGCTGATATGAGAGAAAGAAATGAAATGACAGATAAAGAAAAATTAGACTTATTAGAGGGGTATGTAATGATGTTGCTCAATAACTCACCAGATTTGAATTTAAGAGAAGATAGATTTAATAAGGTAGATTGTGCATATTTTGAGGGAGAAGCAGATGCTTTGAATAAAGTTAGAAATTTTATTGAGTATGGGTTGAAGAAAGGAGAAACAGAATGACAGAAAAAGAGTTTCGTGATTTGGTTGGTAAAGATGTTATCGTGGATTACCCATTTTGCAATGAGTTACAGAAATGGTCTATGAAAAACTTTTATATTGATAGTAATGGTGACATAAAACATAAAAGATTACCATTAATTATTGAAAATTTTATTGCAAATGCAAGAAATCCCCATACAGATGATGAGCCAACACACGGCTAATATTTTTATTAAAAGGATAGATAAGCAAATGAAGAAAATAATTAGTATCATACTTATTACAGTTATTATATTAGCATTTACGAGTTGTTCATCTAATAGGAAACTTATTAGTAATGGTGAGTATAATAAAGCAGTCATTAGATTTCCAGACGGGAGCATAGTTGAAGTTGAAATCAAAAATTGGACACTCCTTGACAATGACGAATTAGTAATAATAAGTAAAGACGGAACAAAATATTTGGTTAATTCAGTTAATTGTATTTTAATTAGGAGCGAATAATAAAATGGAATTTATATACAGTATAGAAATGATAAATGGTTCTTTTACACCTGTGAGAAAAGAAGAAATCGTAAGGTGTAAGGATTGCAAATATCGCATAGAATTACCGTGCGTAGAAGATTGGGTATGCAATCACAATTATGGATGCCTACGATGTTATGATGACGATTTTTGCCCTTTTGGAGAAAGGAAAGAAACAGAATGAGTTGGAGAGATGAGCCTATTACTGAAAAACAGAAACAGTTGATAATGGAAATGAATGAATTTTCTGAATTTCCTTTACCTGCGTTTAGTGGAACAACTAAAGGTGAGGCAAGTGATTATATAAATAAAAATCTTAAGCAGGCTCACGAGAGGTTGACCCAAACGAAGACAATTATGGAAATCAAGATTAAGGAAGAAAGGGAGAAGTAGAGTGAAATACATAAATACAGAAGACCTAATACTAAAAATAATGGCAAATACTGCAAACAATCCCTGGATTCTACTCGCAGATAAAGACTCAGATTTATATCATTTAGTTGCACATACAAAAGCTCTTGCAAAAATTATAAATGAAATGCCCCCTGCCGATGTGGTAGATGTAGAAACTCTTAAAACCTATATTACGAATTTAATATCAAACATACCTTGCGAAACAGATTATGCTAAAGAAGATTATGACGCAGGGTTTTCCGATGCATTAAGAATTATATACACTCACCTTTGTGGAGAGAGGAAAGAAACAGAATGACAATTAAAGAATTATATGAATGGGCGGTTGAACATTCAGCCGATAACCTTGATGTTGAAATTCAGTACAGAGATGATGGGGGATTGTATTACGGAGTTGACGAGTGCAATCCGATTATCCGACCTAAACAAAACGAAGAACATACTGATTTGGTAGTGCTGTTATGAGCGAAAGGAAAGAAACAAAATGACAGTAATTGCCCATATTAAAAATATAATCATAGAAGTCCTATTTTGTATTCCTATTGTTCTTGTTATTGAATTTGCCTATGACAAAATCGAAGAAAGACAGAATAAAAAATTAGTAAAGAAAATGGATAAAGGGGATAAAGGAGAAAATGAAAGAAAGAAATAATGAAAATAAGGAATATGATTATGATACTTTATACCGACTTTTATGGGGTATATATGGTAATGATATTGCTGAACAAAAGTTTAAGGATTTAACTAATACAGAGTATGACAAAACAGAAATTTGTAAGGCAAAAGAAAAAGAGATAATTGATGTTTTTTCAAAATCTTTTAAGAATAGAGGAGAAATAGAATGATGAAACGGATAAATTGGCAATTTTGCAAAGACCCAAATGACATAAACACAGCAATTGCGGAGCAAGACGAGGATTGGTATGGCTTGAAAAATGCAGAGCAAATCGTAAGCATTTATTATGACACAAATCACAATTGTTATGTTGTGTTTTGGGTTTATGAAAGCGAAGCGGTTGAGACATCAAGTGGAAAAGAAAAACACGGAGAGTGGGAAGAGGTTAAAAGGTGGGAATGTACCACTCACAGCGTAACTGATATGAAATGTAGTGTATGTCATCATTATGCAGAACAAGTATTACCTCACCAAACGACTTGCACCTGGGACTTTTGTCCTAATTGCGGTGCTGATATGAGAGAGTGGAAGAAAACAAATTTTTTGCGAAAGCAGAAAGAAAAGAAGATGAGAGGTGAAACAGAGTGACAAATTATGAGAAATTGCTTAAAGAGTATGAGCAAGTTAAAGCCTTAGAATTTGCACCTACCCGTTGTAATTTAGATGAAAGATTTATTCAAGAGTTCGGAGAAAAGGTAAAGCAAATTGATAAAGAAATACAAAATGCTAAACATCTTCTTGAATTTTGGCTCGGAGAAAGGAAAGAAAGCGACAGTGAGTGAAAAATGTTACTTATTTATATTACAAGATGACAGTCACTATGTAAAATGTGCAATTAATTTTAAAAACGCAGTGCAAGAATTGGCAATATATTATGGTGAAGCATCTGAAATGTTTTTAAAGTGTATGAATGGATATAGTGAAGATGATATAAAAGGAATTGTAGAGTTATATAACCATTTTGCTTACACTCCAGTAGTTAAAGCGTATGTAATTGAAAATATGTTATATTCTGAATGATGATTTTAAGTCACCAAATTGAAAATTAAGTAAAGATTGGTAAATAATGAAAATTATATTAGATGTAAAATTCTGTATATTTTGTTATAATGTTTAGAAAGTAGGGAAACAGAATGACACGAGAGGAAGCAATAAAATGGCTTTATAATCTTACTATTGATATAGGTGAGATGAGACATCAAGACTTATGGGTGTACGCACAGGCAATAACAGAAATAAGTCAAATGATAGCAGACACCCCTGACATAGTGAGGTGTAAAGATTGCAAGTATTGCAAGAAAGCGGAAGAAAAATATGAGGGAGACCGCTTTGAGCCGACAGATATAGTGTGTACAGTATACGACATTTACACGCACCCAAACTATTTTTGCAGTTATGGAGTAAAGAAAGAAAGCAAAATCAAAAAATGCTTTGATATTCCGAAAGAGATTGCTGAAATGTTATTAGAGGATACAGAAAGTTATGATAGTTAAAGAATTATATGAGTTTGCTATTGAAAAATTAAAAAGGGGGTGATATAATGGAAAAAATGACAAAAGACAAAGTTGTTGCAGAGGCTGTTAAATATCTTTGTGAAAATATTCTTAAAGAAAAGAATGAAGAAAATAATATTGAACGAATTCGTTCTATCGCAAGTTTGTGTGATGATTATTTAGCAGTATATTCTGAATCACAAAAGAAAACCAGTGGTGATAAAAGGAAAATATTAACGGAGGATAATGCAAAATGGCAAGAGCAATGAAATCTAAAATTGAACCCAAGAAAACACTTAATGAGTGTACTGATGTAGATTTTAACGAAATAATAACTAATCTTAAAAGGGCACTAATGAGCGGTGATTACAAAAGGAATTGCATAAATTTAGCAATAGATAGCGTGTGTAAGCAGTGGGCGATTCGTCCTGCGAAACAGAATATATTATGCTTTTTGAAGCGAGGCTTTTGTGAGTGTGGTAGAGAAGTGATAGAAACGAATAGTTTTTGTCCATATTGTGGTAAGGCATTAGATTGGACTCCCATTATTGAAGATGAAATTATTGAAGACTGGGATTAATGGTGAGAAAATTGTGTGAGGCAGGTGGATAAAATGAAATATTACAGTATAAATGGATTACTGTGTCAGGCAGAAAGCAAATATGAGGCATATATGAATTGTGCAAAGCATTCATATGAAACACATAATGACGGTGGAGACTTTTCAGGTACTCTCTCACCTGGTATATACAGTAACGAAGATAAAATTTTTGAGATTAATGATTCAATTTCAAATGATGATTTCAGTGCAATAGCAGAAGCCGTTTCAGAAAAATATAATTCTGAAATAGAATATACAAACGGTGGTTGGAGTGTTGTTATAGCAAATACCCGAAATACATTTGCGAGCTTAACATATGACGATGTGTATGATATGATGGGTGAAAAAACCATAACATTTAATATAATGATTACACGGTCAAATAAGAGTACATACGATAAGTTTTATGCTTTGGATAATTTTGATAGCATTGATGCTATTATGTCTTGGATAGATAATAAGGTGAATGAGTATACGCAGACAGTTGAATATAAGGCAGACGAAAAATCAAGAGAAGAGTTATTGAACAGTATTTGTGAAGATGCAGTTCGTGCCAGTTCAAATTGGAATTCAGTAAATGATAAACTTCCTAAAAATGACGAGGTTTGCTGTGCCTATGGTAGTAAAATAACCAAAGACCAGAGAAATAAAATATATGAGAAACCATTGTTTGCATTTGCAACATATGATAAGAAAAACCGTAAATGGAACATTTTATCAGAAGGTGTTACCAAAAATCCGTTTAATTCTAAAAAAGAAGAAACACTATACTGTATTACACATTGGTGTCATTCAACCCATAAGGTAGGAGATTTCATATAAAACGAGAAATAGTGGTATAAAATATGACGCAAATACGGGCGTATTTAAGCAAGCCGTGTAGTAGTGAAGATGTCAATGCTATGGTAATGCTTATAAAAAAATTTATTGTCAAGTATTATAATCAAGAAGTCGGTTTTCGAGATTTAATTACAAAAAATGATAAATATGCTTTTTGTTTATTAAATTCTTATATTCATTATGATAACATAACAAATGTTCGTGACAGGTGTTTAAAATCAATAAGGAATGCTGAAAGTTATTATGATAATGATTATAAGTTTGCTGTGTATTTTGATACATTGACAATAAATTCAGATATAAAAAAGTTGGTTAAAGCATTAAGTGAGCAGTTGAAATCAAAACCTAATACACGGTAAATATTAAATAATTTTTAACGAGGTACTGTATATATTTTGCAGTACCTTATCTGTATTTTTACAAAATGCTGAATTTTTTGAATAAACTTTAATAATTTTACCTGAATTGTTGAAGAGATATATCGGAATAATGCGGTGAATAATATTCCGCAACATAGAGCCGATATAATATCTTTATATCAGTAGAGTGGTAATTATTTATTTAAAATAAAGATTAGGAGTTAATTATGGCTGATATTCGTAGAAAATTGTTATATGAAGATGTTTTACGGGTTAGGGTGAAAGGTAATCCAGGAATTAATAAAATGCCTAATACCGCAGGCACACCTTCTGATTTAGTCAACATTGTAGATGAAATTGACAAGAACAACAGTTTAGTTGGTAATCTGTCAGATTTACAGGAATTTCGTGAGTTATCATCAGATGCAGAAGCGAGGTACCGAATATTTGACGAGATGGAAAAAGATTCTGTTATTTCGTCTGCATTAGATATGTACGCCGATGATGCTACGCAGTATAATCGTGACGGTAATGTTATTTGGGCTGAATCAGATGACCCCGACATTTCTGCATTTGCTAATAGATTAATTGACATATTTCAATTAAATACAAATGCCTGGTCACACATTCGTTCACTTGTTAAGTATGGTGATTTATATCTTGAACTTTTCCGAGATGACGAAGGTAGTGATGATGCTAATCCATACGGTCTTGATGACGCAGGAACCTCAACTACAATGCAAGTTTACAGACCGAAGAAAGGTTCAGAGTTAGAGGAATATATAGAGAGGGTTGAAAACCCTTCAACTGTATATGAGCTTACAAGAAAAGGCAAGACAGTAGGTTTCGTTAAAACAAAAGAAAATAACACTAACAGTTTAGACCCTAAATATTTTTATCAAACCATACAGGTTTCCGATGAGGATATTTTAATGCCGTCTGACAAATATGTTCATATGTATTTAGCAGGAAATGAAAGGTTTGGACAGACGGTTGATATTGAAGTTTCTAATGATAGTGGTGATACGAAATTAATAAAATATAAAGTAAATCGTGGTAAGTCAATTCTTAATGATGTATATAAATCATACCAAGAATTAAAACTTATGGAAGATGCTTTATTACTTAATAGAGTAACACGGTCATCAATAATCCGCATTTTGCAAATAGAGATGGGTGATATGCCTAAATCACAAGCAAGAGAAGTTCTTAAAAGATTTAAAACTATTATTGAGCAAAAGAACTTTATGGATAAAACAGAGGGAACATTCACTTCACAAGCAAATCCTGGTCCGATTGATAATTGCATTTATGTTCCTACATATAATGGTAAAGGTGCTATTTCAGCAAGTAATCTTGGCGGTGATGTAGATATTAAATCTATCGTTGACCTTGATTATTTCAAAGAAAAGTTAGCTGGTGGTTTAAAAATCCCCTTATCATATATAAGTGGAACTGCACAGGAAAATGGACTGGGTGGTGGAACTTCATTAACTAAAATTGATGCAAGGTATGCGAGAACAATCAAAAGAATCCAAAATGTATATATTCAGGGTATTACTACTTTAATTAATATATTTGCTGTTAATAAGCATCTGGATAAAAATGTGAATAATTTCACAATTAAAATGGTTTCGCCCTCAACTTCTGAGGATGCTGAAAGAAGTGAAGACCTTGCAACGCATATTGATTTAGCAAATTCAATCATTGACCTTATTAACAACGGTATGAATGAAGTTGATGAGGGTGCTATGAAAGAAATTGTTGAATATCTCATCAATTCTTATCTTAACGAGCCAGACATTTCTAAAATACTTGAAGATATTCCAGAGGAAAATCCAGAGGATATGGAAGAAAATGGCGAGGATGAAGACTTTGGTGGTTTCGGCGGAGGTGGTCACAGTAGCCACTCATTTGGCGGTGACGATTTCGGTGGCGACTTCGGAAGCGATTTTGACAGTGGTACCAGTGATACTGATACTGGAGGCGGAAATGATTTTGCCACGGGTACAGTTGACGATACTGGCGGCGGTGATTTTGATTTTGGTAATGACAGTTTCGGAGATTTTGAATCAGACTATGATGAAACAACATAAATAATTAAACGAGCCAATTAGTATTAGAATAAGTTAATTATTGGAGTTTTTAGAGGAACAAAACTGACTAATGCTTTAATGGTAAGGAAAATAAAAGCATTGGAGTGTTGATTATGGAAACTATTACGATAAATACAAACATTTTATTATGGGTTGCTGGTGCAATTGGAACGCTGTCAGCGGCTGGCGGTATAATATATAAGGTAGCAAAGAAACTTGCAAAGAATCTTACAAAGGATACCATAGATGAAGAAATAGATGTTGAAATGCAAGAAATGGTAAGTGTAATTGATGATATCAATAAGACACTCAATGAAGTACAAGCAACTCTTAATGCTTTTATTGAGAAGTCAAACGCTGATATGGCAGATATTAAGAAAACACTTCGTGACCAAATCAGAGAAAGAATTATGCACATACATAATGAGTGTATTAAGAACGGTGAGATATCACAGCATCAGTTGTTTATGGTAGAAGAACTTTATTCAGACTATCACGACATACTTAATGGTAATTCATTTGTAGACGGTTTAATGGAAGACTTGCGGGAACTAAAGAGAGTTCAGTAAGGGGTGATTGACTATGGGAATAAATGATAGAATAGGTTACGAGGGTGTTTGCCCGATATGTGGCGAAGACTTAATTTATGGTAAAGGACACGCTGGTAGTACTGGTCTTGTTTATTACTATGATGTAACTTGTGCTTATTGTAATTTTGAGGGTAAAGAAATTTATGACCTTGTTTACAGAGAAACAGACGACTATAACACGGGTTATGAATATATAAGAGAAAATTGTCATAGCCGTGGATATGAAGAAGCAACTAACTGCGGAAGTATAGGCAGTTTCAAGAGAAGTTCAATTGATTTAATACCAAATGTGGAAGATGGAACTTCAAGATTTGATATAGACGATGAAGATGACGGTGAACTTCTTGTAGAACTTGAAGCAGACGAGCCAGATGATGACGAAGTTGATGGCGTAGAAGACGGTGCAGAGGATAATGATATAGATGTTGATATTTCTGAAATCGTAGATACAGACGACAGTGAAAGTGTAGACAGTCAAGATTCTACTGACCCGATTGAGAAACAGAAAAATAAAAGAAATGCAGATAATAGTATAAGTATTTAAAGATTAACTTTAAAGAAAAAGTTTTAAATATGTAAGTTGGTGATTGATTTGTTAATTAATGAAAGTAAGTTAGTTAAATTAAAGAATGGTGACACTATCGAAATCCCAGAGGGCGAGGTTCTTAAAAGCGAAAATGATGATTATATTGTGATTTTAGATACCAATGCCAAATGTGCACACAATGTGGAGTATGATTCCTGGGACTATCAATTCTTATATAAGGTTGAATCAAAACAGTGTAAAGAGAATTTTGATGATGATTTACCATTTGGATATAATGACAGCGATGATTATGTATCAGTTATGGATACATATGTAAATATTGATGACCCTGATAAAAGTGAATTAATTGACTGGTTAATGGAAGAGTATCCTCTTTTATTCCCTAATGAAGAAGATGCAGACGAGGGAGCTTATTTACTTGTTGAACTTCTGTTACATAATGTTGATACTGAATATGAAGTCGCATA
>Ga0265301_10005253_pt1 | contig 12775 bp, 13 predicted proteins | sample AusTroGonzalo_MG_2_FD_193488 | JGI IMG/M metagenome (GOLD analysis project Ga0265301, IMG submission 193488) | Bovine rumen microbial communities from tropical cattle in Woodstock, Queensland, Australia - Gonzalo_04 | ecosystem: Host-associated > Mammals > Digestive system > Stomach > Rumen ...
TAATTGAATATTTATCGAATAGTCTTAAATCGCCTGTCTGATAATACTTTATAAGTATTTCTATTACCTCTTTCTGACGCTCGTTCTCTGCAACATCTGATGCTTTCTTTAGCCAATAAACGATGTGTCGGATAGCGTTGGCATAATGTCCCTCGGAACACCAAACTTTTTCTTTTATCACACCATCTTCCTTAACCAACGTAGTGTTGAGGCCATAAGATGGCGACTCATGACCATCAACTTCCTTCATTGCAGCATAGAACTCCTCAGCTTCTTGTTGTGTAACGTCCTGGTAGAAGTTGCAGGCAGATGTTGCTACAAGGTCAACACCGTCAGTCTTGTTAACGCGCTTTGAAAGAATCTCTGGATTGAAAATGACAGGGGCAATCTCGTTGTATAAATCGTCAATACTCTGCCCTTCCTTTAAAGGTAATCGTGTGGCATCGACGATTTTCAAGCATTTCTTTAGGAAATCCTCGCTGAATTCTGGCTTAAACTTTTCACAACCATAATGATGGTAAATGCCATTTGAGAACCATACACGCTTCAAATAAGCCTGAAGTGCTTGAAAATCACTATTTTCTCTTGGTACCCGGAGATCACTACATATTACTTCTAGCGTCTTACGAATACGTAAGTTGAATTTTCCGAATTGGTCAAACGTAATGTCCCTGCCGTAAAGTGTTGCCTTTGCAAGATAATAGATGAGACGTTTCTGTTGAAGTGTCAGCTGCTCGAATCCGTTAAGGCGGTACCGTAGCATCTGTATATCAGCGAAACGCTCATCTGAATAATTAAAAGTAGATGTCATTTGCTTTTCTTTTTTGCGGCTGACATCGATGTTGCGGAAGTGTGTTGTTGTTTATATTCCTTAGGGGTGATGCCAGTCACTTTGTAAAACGAGGCATAGAAAGACTGTCTGTTAGCAAACCCCACCATATCACTCACCTCTTCTATGCGTAAGTTCTGATAGCGTTTGTCCACAAGAATAGACATAGCTTCCTCAATTCGGTATTTGTTTACGAATGAGGTGTAATTCATGTGAAAACGCACGTTTACAACAGCAGAGATGTAACGTGTGTTAGTACCAAGGTCAACTGCCAGTTGTTTAGCAGAGTAATTCTTGTCCTTGTACTTCTTCTGCATAACAATAACATTGAGGATCTTCTCCTTGAGTTCATCCATCAATGCGGGGCTTACTAAACTGCGATAAACCGCTTCTTTTTCCTGTTTCTCGTTGATATTATACTTATTCATATAAGCGTCCTCCTTTTACGATTTTTATTTCTGTGTCGCTTAATTTTCTGCAAATATACAATTTTTTTTCATAATGTAAACAACTTTTTGGCAGAAATATCAAAAAAGTATGAAAATAGCTGCCAAAAATGATATTTTTTTGTATCTTTGCACGTTGAAAAAGAGATTTTTTTAGATAGAAATGAAACCAACAGCAATTTTACTTCTGCACTGCCCAGACCAACAGGGTATTATTTCGGAAGTTACAAAATTCATCACAGACAACAAAGGAAACATTGTTGACTTGGATCAGTATGTAGACCATCAGGATGGAATGTTTTTCATGCGCGTTCAGTGGGAACTTGATTCGTTCCTCATACCACGTGAAAAGATAAAAGAGTACATAGAGACTCTTTACATGCAGCGCTATCAGATTGAGTTCAGTCTCTATTTCAGTGACCAGCGTCCTCGTATGGCAATTTTCGTATCAAAGATGAGCCATTGTCTTTACGACCTTCTGGCACGTTGGAAGGCAGGCGAGTTTGCATGTGATATTCCCTGCATCGTTAGTAATCATGAGGATTTGCGCTATGTAGCCGAGCAGTTTGATATCCCTTATTATGTCTGGTCTATCAAGAAAGACCACTCAAACAAGGCTGAGGTGGAAGAGGCTGAGATGAAGTTGCTCAAGGAGAATGGCATTACTTTCATTGTCTTGGCTCGTTACATGCAGATTATCAGCGACGATATGATTGCTGCATATCCGCACCATATTATTAACATACATCATTCTTTCTTGCCAGCCTTTATCGGTGCTAAGCCTTATCATCAGGCTTGGGAGCGTGGTGTGAAGATTATTGGTGCCACCAGCCATTATGTGACAGCAGAACTGGATGCAGGTCCTATCATTGAGCAGGACGTTACACGTATTACTCACAAGGACACCCCTGAGAGCCTTGTACTCAAAGGCAAGGACTTGGAGAAGATTGTTCTCTCCAGAGCCGTATCGAAGCATATCCAGCGTAAGGTTCTTACCTATAAGAACAAAACCATTATTTTTAGCTAAAGTTTATATGCAAGTAGCAGTCGTTAAATATAACGCAGGCAACATCTATTCTGTGATGAACGCCCTGAAACGTTTAGGGGTGGAACCATTACTGACGGATGATGCCAACATACTACAACAGGCTGACCGCGTGCTGTTCCCTGGTCAGGGTGAAGCTAGCGGTGCTATGGCTTATCTGCGTGAACACGGTTTAGATCGTGTTATCCGTTCGCTTACTCAGCCAGTGCTTGGCATCTGTATCGGCCAGCAGCTACTCTGTCGCCATTCTGAGGAAGGCGATGTTGATTGCCTTGGCATTTTCGATGCTGATGTAAAGCGTTTCTCCCCTACCCGTCATGAGGAGAAAGTTCCATGCATGGGATGGAATAAGATTTACGATACGAAGTCGGATATCATGACAGGCGTTGAGGGACAGTACGTATATTTCGTACATAGTTATTATGTCCCCCTTTGTGATGAGACGATAGCAGTAGCTGACTATGTGCAGCCTTACTCAGCTGCCTTGCATAAAGATAACTTCTATGCCACCCAGTTCCACCCTGAGAAAAGCGGGAGCGTAGGAGAACGAATCATTAGAAATTTCTTAGAATTATGATAGAACTGATACCAGCAATAGATATCATTGATGGCAGTTGCGTACGACTGACAAAAGGTGATTACGACCAGAAGACTGTGTATGGAGACCCCTTGGAGATGGCTCGCCAGTTCGAGGAGATAGGCTATCGCAGACTTCATGTTGTTGATCTCGATGGTGCCAAGTCGCGTCATATTGTCAACAGCAGAGTACTTAGTCATCTGGCAGCAGAGACGTCACTCACGATAGATTTCGGTGGTGGCATCAAGACCGACGATGATATCGGCAAGGCTTTTGAATCAGGTGCGTCTATGGTGACTATCGGTTCTGTAGCCGTCACTAATCCAGAGCTTTTGGAGCGCTGGCTGAATAAATACGGCCCTGAGCGTATCATCTTAGGAGCCGATGTTCGTAATGGACGTATCAGTATCAATGGATGGAAGGAAGATTCTGAACAGGAGTTGCTCTCATTCCTGAAACACTATGTTGATATGGGTGTGAAGAATGTGCTCTGTACGGAGATTTCGAAGGACGGCACCCTGAGCGGTCCTGCCATACCATTATATAAATCGGTGATGGAAGCCTACCCCGACATGCATCTTATTGCAAGCGGTGGTGTTAGTTCCATTGACGATATCAAGGCATTAGAAGCAGCGGGCATCCCTGCAGTCGTATTTGGCAAAGCTATTTACGAGGGACGTATTAATCTGAAAGAACTATGGGACTGGCAAAACGAATCATACCGTGCTTAGACGTTAAGGACGGAGAGACCGTCAAGGGTATCAACTTCGTGCAACTGAGAAGTGCCGGAGACCCTGTGGAATTAGGCAAGGCCTATAGTCAGGCTGGTGCCGATGAATTGGTGTTCCTTGATATCACGGCCAGTTTCGAAGGACGTAAGACGTTCACCGAGATGGTTACCAAAGTGGCTCAGCAGCTCAGCATCCCCTTTACTGTGGGTGGTGGTATCAATGAGCTGGCTGACGTGGAGCGAATGCTTTACGCTGGTGCTGATAAGGTGAGTATCAATAGCGCTGCGCTTCGCAATCCTCATCTTATAGAAGAGGTGGCCAACCGTTTTGGCTCTCAGGTATGTGTTGTTGCCATTGATGCTCGCCTCGATCCAGATGGATGGCATTGCTATCTGAAAGGCGGACGCGAGCGTACTGAGCGCGGCTTGTTTGAATGGGCTCATGAGGTTCAGGAGCGTGGAGCGGGTGAAATCCTTTTCACAAGTATGAACCATGATGGTGTAAAAAACGGCTATGCTAACGAGGCTTTGGCTCAGTTGGCTGATAACCTTAACATTCCCATTATCGCAAGTGGAGGTGCTGGAAAGAAGGAGCACTTCAAGGATGTGTTCACGCAGGGTCATGCTGATGCCGCATTGGCTGCCAGCGTATTCCACTTCGGCGAGATACCCATACCAGAATTAAAACAATACTTAACACAAGAAGGAATAAACGTAAGACTATGACAATAGATTTTGAAAAGATGGGCGGTTTGGTACCTGCCATCATACAGGATGCTGACACCAAGAATGTGCTGATGCTGGGCTTTATGAATGAAGAAGCCTACAAGAAGACCGTGGAAACGGGTAAGGTGACATTCTGGAGTCGTACACGTCAGACCCTTTGGACAAAGGGTGAAACCAGTGGTAATTTCTTGAATCTGGTTAGCATGGCTATCGACTGTGATAACGATACCCTGCTGGTTAAGGTTCATCCCATTGGCCCCACTTGCCATAAAGGTACGGATACCTGCTGGGGTGAGAACAACCAGAAGCCTGCCATCAGTTTCCTGACTGAGTTGCAGGATTTCATAGACAAGCGTTATCAGGAGATGCCTGAAGGCAGTTATACTACCAAGCTCTTCCGTGACGGTGTCAACAAGATGGCACAGAAAGTTGGTGAGGAGGCTCTTGAGACTGTTATCGAAGCCACCAATGGTGACGATGAGCATCTGGTTTATGAGGCATCCGACCTTCTTTATCACTTATTGGTACTGCTCACCAGTAAAGGGCTGCGCATAGAAGATATTGCAGAAGAGCTTCATCGTCGCCATGACCCCGAATGGGATGCTAAGCGACGCAAGGCAAAAGCTGCAGGCGAAATGAAATAACAATTCTGTTTCAGATAAATCCACGTATAGATGCTGATAGAATACAAGAATGTGACGGTATGCCAGAAGGATGGTATTCCTGTCTTGAAAGAAGTTGACTTCCACATTGGCGAGGGAGAGTTCATATATATAATAGGTAAGGTGGGCTCAGGTAAGAGTTCGCTGTTGAAGACCATTTATGCCGAACTGTTTATCGACGAAGGCGAGGAAGCTAAGGTGCTGGATAATGATATGCTCGTTCTGAAGCGTAAGCAGATACCTGCCTTGCGACGTCAGATGGGTGTGGTATTCCAGGACTTCCAGCTCTTAGCCGACCGTTCCGTATCCAAGAATCTGGAGTTTGTGCTCAGGGCTACAGGCTGGAAGAACAAGACTGAGATTCTGGAGCGTATTGACCAAGTGCTTAGTGATGTCAACATGATTGAGAAGAAAGACAAGATGCCTCACGAACTGTCTGGCGGCGAGAAGCAGCGTGTAGCTATTGCCCGTGCTATTCTGAACTCACCGAAACTGATTGTTGCCGATGAGCCTACTGCCAATCTTGACCCAGAGACGGCCGACGGCATCATGCAGCTCTTGCGTCAGATTTCACAGACGGGCACGGCCGTGGTGATGTCCACTCACAACATCCCCCTTCTCGACAAGTATCCTGGCATCGTTTATCGTTGCTACGAGGAGCATCTTGAGGAAATCACTAACGATTACAATAAGATGCAGATAGAAGAGGAAGACTAAATCAGATTATAAAAACTAAATAGATAACGATATGAAGGTAATGAAATTCGGTGGTACCTCAGTTGGTACGCCACAGAGAATGAAAGAGGTGACTGCCTTGGTCACCAAGTCAGGCGAGCCTGTATTCGTGGTTCTTTCCGCTATGTCAGGCACAACCAATTCACTTGTTGAGATTTCCGACTATCTTTATAAGAAGAATCCTGACGGAGCCAACGAGGTTATCAATGCCTTGGAGCAGAAATACCTGCGCCATCTGCCCGAACTCTACGCTACTGAGGAGTATCAGACGGTGACTCGTGATTTCCTCCATGAGGAGTTTGACTATCTGCGTTCGTTCACCAAGGAGCTGTTCACTTCTTTCGAGGAGAAGAACATCGTGGCTCAGGGCGAGATGATGTCAACAAACATGGTTGTGAACTACATGAAGGAGCAGGGTATCAAGGCCGTGCTGCTTAATGCACTCGACTTCATGCGTACTGACAAGAATGCTGAGCCCGATCCTGTTTATATCAAGGAGAAGCTGGCTGCGCTGATGGAGCAGAACGAAGGTGCACAGGTGTATATCACTCAGGGCTTCATCTGTCGTAACGCTTATGGCGAGATTGACAACCTGCAGCGTGGTGGCTCTGACTATACCGCTTCTCTTGTTGGTGCTGCCCTGAATGCTGAGGAGATTCAGATCTGGACTGATATTGACGGTATGCACAACAACGACCCACGTATCGTTGACAAGACGCAGCCCGTTCATCAGTTGCACTTCGAAGAGGCAGCCGAGCTGGCTTATTTCGGAGCAAAGATCCTCCACCCCACTTGCGTTCAGCCAGCTAAGTATGCTGGTATCCCCGTTCGCCTGCTGAACACGATGGATCCTGATGCTGAGGGAACTACCATTTCTAATTCTACTGAGTATGGTAAGATTAAGGCCGTAGCTGCAAAGGATAATATCACAGCTATCAAGATTAAGTCTTCACGTATGCTCTTGGCTACAGGTTTCCTGCGTAAGGTATTCGAAATCTTCGAGAGCTATCAGACGCCTATCGATATGGTTTGTACCTCAGAGGTTGGTGTGTCAATGAGTATCGACAACTCAGCTAACCTTGGTGGTATCATGGACGAGTTGAAGAAGTATGGCACCGTCACGGTTGATACTAACATGTGTATCATCTGTGTTGTAGGTGACCTGGATTGGTCGAACATTGGTTTCGAGACCAAGGTTATGGAAGCCATGAAGGATATTCCTGTCCGCATGATTTCCTATGGCGGTAGTAACTACAACATTTCTTTCCTCATTCGTGAAGAAGATAAGAAACGTGCCCTTCAGAGTCTGAGCGACCATCTCTTCAACTAAATAATTCGTAAAAAGATGAAAGGCCAATTTCCCATAGAAAAGTTTCAGTCTCTGAGAACCCCCTTCTACTATTACGATATGGACCTGCTTCGTGCCACGCTGGCTTCTATTAATCAGGAGGCTGGTAAGCACGAGGGCTTTATCGTACATTATGCAGTAAAAGCCAATGCCAATATGCAGGTTCTGCGTTGCATCAAGCAGGCCGGACTTGGTGTTGACTGCGTAAGTGGTGGCGAGATTGAAGCTGCTTTAAAGGCAGGATTCCCTGCAGACAAGATTGTATATGCTGGCGTTGGAAAAAGCGATTGGGAAATCATCCTCGGACTCAAGTCTGGTATTCATTGCTTTAATGTGGAAAGCATTCCAGAGTTAGAAGTTATCAACGAGTTGGCTGCCCAACATGACACGATTGCCCAAGTCGCCTTCCGTATTAACCCCGATGTAGGTGCTCATACACATGCTAACATCACCACGGGTCTTGCTGAGAATAAGTTCGGCATTGCCATGCGTGATATGGAGTCAGTTATTGAGCTTGCCCAGTCCATGAAGAATATCCGTTTCATTGGACTTCACTTCCATATCGGTTCTCAAATCCTTGATATGGCCGACTTCCAAGCCCTCTGTAATCGTATCAACGACTTGCAGAACCAGTTGGAGGCTCACCGTATCGTCGTGAAGAGCATCAATGTGGGTGGTGGACTTGGTATTGACTACCAGCACCCTAACCGTGTGCCCATCCCTGATTTCAAGGCTTACTTTGATACTTATGCTACTAAGTTGAAGTTGCGCCCTGGTCAGGAACTTCATTTCGAACTGGGTCGTGCAGTTGTTGCACAGATGGGTAGTCTTATCGCGCGTACCTTATATATAAAAGAAGGCGCCAAGAAAAAGTTCTGTATTGTTGATGCCGGAATGACCGACCTTATCCGTCCTGCACTCTATCAGGCATACCATAAGATTGAGAATATCTCAAGCGAGGAACCCATGGAAGCTTACGACGTAGTAGGCCCCATCTGCGAGTCCAGCGATGTGTTTGCCAAGCAGATAGATTTGAACAAGACGAAAAGAGGTGATTTCATCGCCATCCGTTCTGCGGGTGCCTATGGTGAAATCATGGCGTCGCAATATAATTGTCGCCAGTTGCCTAAGGGCTATACCAGTGATGAGTTATGATAAAAATCTTGCACGTATATCCTAAGAATGAACCGTTGACGGCTCGATATGTCCATCTCTTGATGGGCAAAATCGAGTCGAAGGCAACGGATAATGCTGCTGAGTTCAAGGCTATCTGCCAGGAATGGCAGCCAGACATTATTCATCAGCATGGTTCTGTGGATATCAAATGGCAAGGTGACTATAGGTGGGTCATATCCCCTAACGGTCTTCAGTCGCCGTTCACCTCTTATTATGCCGTGATAGCGCGAAGTCCGCTTGAGGCTGAGCATTTGCGTGAGACAGGTGTGCTGCGTGTGGAGACCGTGATGAATCCGCTCATTACCAAGCAGGTTGACTTTACCACTACGGCAGAACAGCTGATGCGCATCTACCGTAAAGTGATGAATTCCGACCCGCTTGACCTCATGGACGATGATACCAGGGAGGCTTTACCTGTTATCCTCAAGGCAGGAATATGTGGCGATAAGCGTTGGGTGGAGCAGAAACTCCCCATTCCATCGGTTCAAACTCGCCTGCTTTATATCTATGCTTCATTAGAGGGCATACTGCCCCTCCTCAAGGAAGGAATGCGCGTGCTGGAAATGGGTGAATTAAATGATGAGGCTTTCGAGTGTTACCTGCCACAAAATTACACGATTCCATCGACGATGAAGGGCTCCAGCATCCTCCGTCTCACCGAAGATATTCAGAAATACGGCGTCTCTTTATGCCGTCTTGTTGATATTTTCAGGGCCTTGATGGATGACTCTGTTGAGGATAAAGAACTAAATGAAACACTTAAAGAAAATGAGGTTAACACCTTGTTTTCAAGCATATTAAAATTAACATCTGAAGTTTTACTTTTAGATGAGGGCTATATGCCTTGCCCGCCAGTCGATAATGCCGAGACTCGCAAATTACGACTGAACCTACAAAATCGTTTACGACTATGAATACAGACTTACGTTACCTTCATCTGCTGTCAAACACATACCCCACTGTTGCCGATGCTGCCAGTGAAATCATCAACTTAGAAGCTATTCAGAACCTCCCCAAGGGAACGGAACATTTCCTTGCCGATATCCACGGCGAGCATGAAGCCTTCATCCATATTCTGAAGAATGCATCAGGTAATATTAAGCGTAAGGTTGGCGAAATCTTTGGTAACACGATTCGTGAGAGCGAGAAAAAAGAGCTTTGCACTCTGATTTATTATCCAGAGCAGAAGCTCGAAATCATCAAGGCCGAGGAAGAAGACCTGGGCGACTGGTATCGCATCACTATTCATCAGTTGGTACGTGTCTGTCGTGACGTGTCGAGTAAGTACACCCGTTCTAAGGTCCGTAAGAACCTGCCCGAGGAGTTCTCGTATATCATTGAGGAACTGCTTCACGAGCGTACTGACGATCAGGACAAGGCCGCTTACGTAGCTGTTATCGTGGACACCGTCATTTCTACGGGTCGTGCCGACGATTTCATCATAGCCATCTGTAATGTCATTCAGCGATTAATTATCGACCAGCTGCATATCCTTGGCGATATCTACGACCGTGGTCCTGGTGCCCATATCATCCTTGACACCCTGCGCCAGTATCATTCCTGGGATATCCAGTGGGGCAATCATGATATCCTCTGGATGGGTGCCGCAGCGGGCAATGATGCCTGTATCTGTAACGTGCTGCGTCTCAGTCTGCGTTATGCCAACCTTGCCACGTTGGAAGAAGGCTATGGCATCAACATGGTACCCTTGGCCACCTTTGCCCTTGAGGTCTATGGTGACGACCCCTGCGAGGAGTTTATCCCCAAGCAACTGAAGGAAGACGGCAAGCTCGACGAAAAGACCCGCCAGCTCATTGCCAAGATGCACAAGGCCATTGCCGTTATCCAGTTTAAGACTGAGGCCATGATCTTCAAGCGCCGCCCCGAATGGCACATGGAAGACCGTAACCTCATTGAGCATATCGACTTCGACAAGCATACCTGCACTGTTGACGGTGTGGAATATGCGATGAAATCGTGCTCTTTCCCCACCATCTCAAGAGATAATCCTGCGGCCATGACACCTGAAGAGGTTGATTTGATGAAGAAACTGCATCACTCCTTCCGCGTGTCTGAGAAGCTCCGCAAGCATATTCGCACCATTCTGAGTCACGGCTGCATGTACACTATCTGTAACCAAAACCTCCTGTTCCATGCTTCCATCCCCCTCAACGACGATGGAACCTTGAAAAATGTAGAGATTCTTGGTCAGAAGTATGCAGGCAAGGAACTCATGTCCTATATCGGCCAACTGGTGCGTGCCGCTTTCCAGAACGACACCCCTGCTGATTTGAAGCAATATGCCAAGGATTATTTCCTTTATCTGTGGTGTGGCATCGACTCTCCCCTGTTCGATAAGTCCAAGATGGCCACTTTCGAACGCTATTTCCTCACCGACAAGACCACCTACCACGAAGAAAAGGGTAATTATTTCAAGTTGCGTAATTCCGAAGACGTGTGCGACCGTATCTTAGATGCCTTTGGCGTAACGGGCGCTAATCGTCATATCATCAATGGTCACGTACCCGTTCATGCCTCTAATGGCGAGAACCCCATCAAGGCAGGTGGTCGACTCATGGTGATTGACGGTGGTTTCTCCGAAGCCTATCATAAAGAGACAGGCATAGCCGGCTATACCCTCGTCTATCACAGTCGTGGTTTCCAGTTGGTACAGCACGAGCCGTTCACCAGTGCTCAGGACTCCATTCTGCGAGGCATAGACATTAAGTCAACCACACAGATTGTTGAAATGTCAGCCCATAGAATGCTGGTAGCCGATACAGACAAGGGCCTTGAGTTGCGCAGCCAGATTGCAGAGCTGAAAGACCTTCTCTACGCCTACCGTCACGGTATCATCAAGGAGAAGCGCAATTAGTCTTTCTTTCCCCCTATCCCATTACCACGTCAAGCACCATCATCAGCACAAAGCCAATGGCAAAGCCGATGGTGCTCAGGTTCGAGTGCTGTCCGCTGGAGGCTCCTGCAAACACCACGCCCACGGCCATACCTTCAGGCAGGTTGTGGATGGTCACGGCAAGAGCCAGCATCGCCGTCTTCGACAGATGTGAGCGCATACAAATTATCAGGACTGGTGGCCTTACATCACCTTCTTTTTACCGCCCTGGATATAAACGTTATTCTTTGGAGTGCTTACTCTTTTGCCTGAGAGATCGTAAATCACAGCCGACTCATTCTGTGAGGCACAGGTCTGACGAATATCAGAATTATCGGGAGTCTTTTTTGCCTTGAACTCCTCACGGGCTTTCTTCATCTGCTCCAGGAATCGTTCGCTGGTGTGTAGCTTGGCATAGGCCACAGAGGCTGCAAGCCTGGCTGCGTCAGTATCACTCTGCCAGTGGGCGCCTACCACCACACGGTTCTCACCGTAGCGATAACCGCGAGCCATAATCTCGTTGGCACGGTCAGGATTGATCTCCATCATCAGTAGCGCAGAACTCCAGCCAAGCAGCGTATGTCCAGAGGGATGCGACTTATGGGGATTAAGCTCTTCCTCTAGTTCGGGCATCAGCGTATGTTCACCGAAAAGTGCATAAGGGCGTGTGCGACCGTATTTGGTCTTTGGCAGCGTGCAGATACTGTCACAAGTGGCCGTGCCTTCGAGTAACACCTTGTAAATTTCAGGTGTGTCCTCTTTGGTTACCTTCATGCCGAAGGCCTCCTCAAACTCCGTGAGAATAGTGGCCAGCCCATAGACAGCATCGCGTTTGGCCTGTTCAGCACGTGTTTCATCCTCGCGCATCTTCTTGCCCCAGTAATAACGGGTCACATCGTAGGCAAAGCCTGGTGAGTCGTTATCGGGAGGGCCAGGCAGAAACTGCAGCATATCAGGCATTTCCCCTGTAGTGAAATAAGCATCTACTTTTTCATTATCTTGTGCATGGGCTACACCCATCATCATACTAAAAAACAGTAAGGATAAAATCTTTTTCATTTTATTACGATTATGTTTTTTAAAATTTCAACTATTTTAGACTGCAAAGTTACGAATAAGCGAGCAAAAAAACAAAAGAGTTCTGAGTTTTTTCAAGCGGAAGGACTCATCTTTCATCATCCTTCTCCCCTCTCGCCATCAGACATCTCCAGTTCTATCACATCAGAGTCAGGATTCAGCGGGCGCAGCATTATTCTGCTGTAAGGGAAAGACGCTTACTGAAGTGAACCCAGAAAGTTGGACACAACTGAAAGGTTCAAATGAAAAAAGAATTTAGTTTAGAAGAAAAGATGTCCGCAATTGGGTTTGTGTTCCAAGGCGAATCTGCCCGTTCTGTGTCCCGTAGACTCCACTTAGGCCATCATATTCTATATGAGTGGATAGAGAGTTACAAACTCCTTGGCATTGAAGGTCTAAAATTTAAGCCGAAGAAGAAAAAGAGGCTTTCATATGAAGAAAAATGCAAAATTGTTCGTGAATATCAGGAAAGTGAATTAACTTTGTTCCAGCTTTCAGCCAAATATCAATTGTCAAGCTCGATAATTGGCA
>Ga0265301_10005255_pt1 | contig 12770 bp, 13 predicted proteins | sample AusTroGonzalo_MG_2_FD_193488 | JGI IMG/M metagenome (GOLD analysis project Ga0265301, IMG submission 193488) | Bovine rumen microbial communities from tropical cattle in Woodstock, Queensland, Australia - Gonzalo_04 | ecosystem: Host-associated > Mammals > Digestive system > Stomach > Rumen ...
CGGATTGCGGAATTGGCAACAGAAATAACATCCACTGTCTCTTCTTCACGAACGTGTTTCTTTCTGATACAATTTGCCTGTGCTTGAAAGACGAAGGGTCTTTGACCTCACCAACACGATAATGAACTATCTGTTCCTTGTTTTCCTGCTGCTTGCAGGCATCTATTTCGTGTCTTTCTGGTTCGAACTCAAGAGCGATTTCATAAGCGTAATGGTCAGCTGCGTCAACGTAGTGGCATGGACCGTCACCGCAATTTCGGTGATGCTTGTCATCGTGGCCCTGGTGATTGCATTCATGGATCATGAAATCAAGATATGGACACTTCTATGGTGCCTGGTCCGCATGGCTGTGTGCATAGCCGTGACGATTCTTGTTGATGTCTGTGCTGTTCTTGTTTCCGAAGGCGTGAAGGTTACTCTCTGACGAGAGCAGAAGCATCATAAAGTCCCTGTCTTACCAGCTTGTAAGGTCTTGAAGTAGCGTCGATCAGTGTCGACGGAACCTTACCCTGCATCTCGTCTCCACGGACAACGACATCGACAAGAGACTCGAAGCGTTTGCAGATGGCGCTGAGGCTGTGAAGCGACGGTTCGCCTGCAATATTTACGCTTGTGGAATAGATAGGAGTCCCGACCATTTCAAGCAATGTCTGAAGGAAACTGTCGTTGGGGACACGTACGGCTATGGTGCCTCCGTCCTTCCTGTTCAGGATTACCGTAAGCGCTGCAGGCCAGCAGTCAAGGATGTCCTGCGGGATTTCGGTGCAGATCTCCCTGGCCTGGTCTATCGTAGCCAGAATCAGGAAGGGTTTCCTGGAATCCCTTCCCTTGAGGTCCATGAGCGCTTTTTCACCTATGTCGTATGCAGCGCAAAGACCGTAGATGGTATCACACGGAAGGATGGCAACTCCGCCTTCACGTATCAAAGTTGAGATTGTCTCCAATGTCTCCGGATTCTTCTTGTTGAGAATCATCAGTTTTCCCCTTGCGTTTAGCAAACAGCCAGACTATGACTGTGATGATAAAGGAAGAACAGAATGAAATCAATAAGATGAAGGGAATGCCCCAGGGCGTGAATTCCTTTTCATCCTCTGATTTCCGTTCCTGACCTGCAGACGTACTCCGGGAGACTTCATCTTCCGTCTCGAACACATGCACGTCATCGCCTTCCACCTGATAGCCGAAGCTCATGGCCGTTGACCGCGACCCGTCTTCCGTTGACAGCTCGTTGTCCTGAAGCCTGAGGTTCTCGATCTCCATGTCACGCCTGTCCAGTTCATACTCCTTTTCAGCCAACTGCTTCCTGAGCCGGTTGTTGACTATGATCCCCCGCTCCCCCAGAACGGAGGAAATCAGACTGAATGAGACAAGCATCAGGGCGATAAATAGAATCAGTATCTTCCTTGTCATCGTTGTATCTATGGGATATAATAACTGGAAAGTAAATTTTGAAAAAGTGCTTATCTCAAGCTTTTGGGGGATAACAATGAGTAGAAAGAAAAACACCAAGTCCGTGATCATCACGATAATCATCACGCTCATCGTTCTTGGTTGTCTTACTTACGCAGCAATGCAGTTCATCATTCCCGCATATGCGAAGGCAAATGAGGGTGCCGCCTCGGTCCAGACAAAGATCTACGAGACTGCCGTCAAGCTGTTCCCGCTTCTTGTCGGAATCGTGCTCATAGTAATCGCATCCATGATTGCAAACAGCGGCAGTGATTACGATGATGAAGATGATGAAGACAAGCTTCCGCCGAATTCATATGACGGGCAGCTGTTCGAAAAACCTTCTGATGATCCTGCATCGCCAAGACCTGTGGCCAAGCCTGAAGAGCCGGCAAAGAAGGAAGAGTTCTTCTCCATGTTCGAGTCACATGAGAAGCCGGAAGAGAAACCTGTTCAGGAAGAGGAAAAACCGGCAGAGCCTGTTGTGGAACCTGTTCCTGAAGTCATTGCCCCCGAGCCTGAACCCGAACCGGAACCTGTTCCTGAGCCGGAACCTGAACCGGCACCCGCACCGGTGGTACAGCCTGCCGCTTCTTCAAATGATTCTCCTGTCGTTGATGCCATCTATGCCCTGATCAGAAAGCTTGACGACATCACCGACCTGATGACGGTCGAAGACGAGGAAGAGGAAGAAGAGATAGACGACCAGGACGATTACGAGTATTACTCCGAGGATCAGGAAGAGGAAGAAGCCGAGGAAGAGCAGCCTGAAGAACCTGCTTCCGAAGAGAGGTTCTCCGGCATAGAGAAGAAGCTCGACAGACTGTGTGACCTGGTAGGAACTCTTACAGAAGTCGTCTCCACGCAGGCTGTTGCTGCACATGCCGCACCTGTTGAGGCCAAGCCGGCTGTCGAGGCTCCCAAGAAGCCGAAGGTAGAAAAGCCGGTAAAGGAAGTCAAGACCGTTGAAGTTCCTGTCGAGGTTCCTGTAGACAAGAAGCTCAACGACGTGAATCCCAAGGATCCCGTCCAGCGCGCAAGAATCGAGTATGAAAGCGCAAAGGAATGCTTCTACGACATCACCTACGCTTTCACCAAAGCCTCTGCAGAGAAAGCCGAGAAAGCTCTTCCCGAGTCTGCATACGTACTGACCATCAAGGGAAAGACCGTCGTGATCGTTCCGTTCCTCGACAAGGCTGAGGCAGAGTCAGAGCTCGACAAGATCGGATCCAAGTACGATTCGGTGTTCGTCAATGCCGATGATCCGGCCACATTCGACGAGGTCATCGCACCAAGACTCTGAAACAGATGCTGATAATGACGAAAGGGGCTCATCGGAGCCCCTTTTCTTTTTCCTAATTCCTATTGGTCAGTTCAAATGAACAGCGGTCCCTGCACAGGACTGTGTCCGGGAACACCTCACAGGCTTCATCCTTCAGCCTCTGGAGTTCCTTGTCGGTGTATCTGGGGCTGTAGTGGATAAGGCCCAGCTTCCCTGCTCCGGCATCCCTGGCTACGGTAGCCGCCTGAGTGCTGGTCATGTGCTTCTTCTCAAAGGCATCCTGGGCAAGGTCCCTGGTGAACATTCCCTCACACAACAGCAGATCCACGTCCTTCACGTGATTGGCTATGTGGCTCATGTACATGCAGTCCGTGATGTATGCAAAGCCGACACCCCTTCTGGGGCTGCCCAGCACCTGATCCGGATGGATCACAGTACCGTCTTCAAGCAGCACATCGGAACCTTTCTGCAGCCTTCCCCACATCGGACCACACGGAATTCCCAATGCATTGGCCTTCTCCACACTGAACTCACCGGGCCTGTCCTTTTCACGCATGACGAACCCCATGCACGGCTTGGTATGCAGAAGCGGAACAGCCTCCACTGCATACTCATCTGTCTCCAGTATGATTCCGGGCTCCGTCTTCACGAAACGGATTTCGTAATTGATGTACATGTCCAGAAGCTTTCTGTTGGCATCGATGTATTCCTTGAGCCGCTCCGGACCGTAGATGTAAAGAGGCTCGTCCCTGTCCACCTGAGACGACAGCATCAGAAGCCCGGGAAGGCCCGTGACGTGGTCTGCATGCATGTGGCTGATGAATATGCGGTTGATTCTCTTCCAATGAAGATTCAGCATCTTCAGGGAAACCTGTGTGCCTTCTCCGCAGTCAAAGAGAAACAGCTCGCCGTTCCTCCTGACCATGGCGGAGGTCAGGAAGCGTCCGGGAAGAGGCTGCATTCCGCTTGTACCTAAGACAAAGACTTCAAGGCTCATGCCGTTATCTTACCCTCTTTACAATTCGGTGAAAAGACGGATGGGAGTTATCCTTCTGGTCTTTCCGAGCGATATCTGAATGGAAACATAGGAAATCACCAGAAGGCACGCCGATATCAGAAGTATGGACAGCCATGGAACAGTGATGTCGAAGTCAAGCAGATAGAACGACAGACTCTTGAGTCCCATGGATGACAGCCATGTCAGGATTGGTCCGAGATTCAGTCCTATCAGAAGTCCGAGCAGTATTCCGAGAATCATGCCTACGAACGTGACGGTATAGACACTGAGGAAGGCCGAACGCCTTACCAGTGTATCGGATGCACCTATGAGCTTTGTTATGGCTATGTCCTGCATGTCGTCCTGGATCATCTGCTGTGCCACCGATGCCGTGTAGAATGCCGCGACAACTACAACCAGAAGCAGGATTATCAGGATCATCTGCCTGCTGGTCACGAAATTCTCGTAGACGGAGACATTGTGCTGGTCCCACTTGGAGACATCATAACCGCTACCCAGAGCAGCAATCACGTCATCGAGCTTCTCCATGTACTCGGAATTTACGAGCAGCTCCAGGCATGTCGATTCCGGAGCACCGTACAGTGTCTTTGCATAGTCAAGATCAACAAAGCACAGAAGACTGTCCAACTGGTCGTATCCGCTGTAGAAGATGCCGTCTATGCGGCAGAGAACTGGTCTCAGGACCTTGTCCACATCATCGGGAACTATCATCAGCGCCACACGGTCACCGATTTCCACCTTGAGTTCATCCGCCGTTGCACGGCTGAGCATGATTCCCTTGATGTTTGATGTAGACTCTCCCGTCTGTTCGGCGATGTTGATGGTCACCTGTTCCATACGCCTGTCGTTGAAGTAGTTTTCCCCGACGCCCTTGACCATGACATTGGTGGTTCCGGTTGCAGAGTACATCAGCGCATAACCGCTTGTGACTTCATCACAACTGTACAGCATGGAACCGTAGAGGTCGGAATCGAAATCAGAAAGTTCCCGACTTCCGCTGTAGTTGAGCTGAAGATGTCCGTCGGACAGATAGATGTATTTGCTGGTGATGCCTTCCATCATGCTGTCGGAGAAAATGAGGGCACAGACAAGCGGAGCCATGACAAGCGCTATCAATATCAGACAGCTCGTCAGCCTTCCCTTCCTGAGTATTCTCTTCCTGCTCCAATGGATGACGAAAGGATTCATTCTGCAGACTTCTCCAATGACAGATTCCTGTTCTTCAGCAGATATACGTCGTCACACTTGAACGCGAAATCCTGGTTATGGGTCACCAGCAGCAGGCTCCGCCTTTCCTCACGGACCAGATCCAGAAGCAGGTTCTCGACCTCCGAGGCATTTTCCTCGTCAAGTGCACCTGTGGGTTCGTCCGCGAGTATGACCTCAGGCCTGTTCATCAGTGCGCGGCAGATGGCGACACGCTGTTTTTCTCCACCTGAAAGCTGGCCGGGAACATGACTCATCCTGTCGGCAAGTCCTAGTTTCTCCAGAAGCTCCACTGCCCTGTCCCTGCAGTCCCTGGCCTTGACTCCGCTTATCAGTGCAGGGGCCATGACGTTCTCCATTGCGGTGAAGTCCTCAAGCAGCAGATTGGCCTGGAATATGAAGCCGATATGGCGGTTCCTGAGTTCCGATCTCTTTCTGTCGTCAAGAGTTGCAAAATCAATGCCGCTGCAGATGACATGGCCTTCAGACGGACTGTCAAGGCCTCCGGCAATATGGAGCAACGTGCTCTTTCCTGATCCGCTCTTTCCGATGATGGCCGTGGAACGGCCCTGTATGATGTTCAGATTCAGGTCCTGAAGGATAGTGATCTCGTCACTTCCCTTCTCGGCGGCCTTGAACCGTTTGGTAATGGAAACCAGTTCAATAGGATGCATGAAGAATCACCTCCATAATCTCTGATTTATAGATCCTCCTGCACCCGATGGACGTGAACAGAAGGGAAAGGAAGAACACGAACAGGCAGACAACTGCAATCTCACCGTTTCCTATGGCTGCGTTGAACGGAATCTGTGTCAGTACGGTTGAATTGCCCGTAATGAGATTCACGACCTTGTCCACCAGTGCAAGGATGTTCTGGATGTTCAGTATGACTATCTTGCCGAGTATGACTCCGGCAATCTCTCCGAGTAGACAGATCACCATGCCCTGTCCCAGGAAGATTGCGTTTACCTTCCTGCGGCTGCATCCTATTGCCCTCAGCATGGCGCCTTCCTTCTGCTTGTTGGCCAGAAGACGTCTTGTAGAGTTCTTGAGATTCACGCAGATAATCAGGAACATGAAGGCCAGGAAGACATACATGAGCGTCTTTTCAAGCATGAGGGCCGAATACAGGGCATTGTTGTACTGCTGCCATGTGATGACCGTTGCATCGGGATCAAGCTCCATGATCCGGGAGACCACTTTGTTCTGGTTGCCGCTGACGTATATTCCGATACGGGCACCGCCCTCTCCTATTATGGAAGCAAGCAGACCGTAATCCATGAAGGCCGTGGAACTGCTGAACTCGGTCATCCTGGAACTGAAGTATCCGTCGATTCCCATCTTTGAAGTGAACGGGACAATGGTTGCGGTCTTTCCGGGTTTGAGGAACGTGACGTTTATTTCGTCATCGGTCCTGATCCCCAGATTCCTCGTCATGCTGTATGACACGAGAAGTCCGTTCATCTCAGCCGGAAACTTGGAAAGAGGATAGAAGCTTTCGGACATCCTGCGGCTGTTGAATACGTCCCTGTCATAGGCACGTATGCGTGCACTGGTGCTGGTCTCGCTGGATTTGTCCACTATCAGCACGTTGGTTTCCAGGAAACGGAACGAGAATTCCACTCCGTCCAGGGCATCGAGCTGCTCGGGAGTCAGTGTGTCGGATGAAACTATCAGATCAAAGGACTCCAGGTTCCTCAGCTGGTCCATCTGCGCATTCTGAAGGCCGTTCATGACGGCGGAGATGACCAGAAGGGCAACAAGACCCACGGCGATTCCAACCATGATCATGATGCTGGTGGTCCTCTGTCCCCTTGTCTTCGAGAAAGCATATCTGAATGATGTCTTCAATCCGAACATAGCCTAATTATACTCTATCCTATCGACTGTCCTGTTGTCCTGTCTGTAATAGACCGTGGCAATCTTCCTGCCGTCCCTGTAGAGGTACTGGACGTTTCCTCCGGTCCTGTACTCGGTCAGGCTGACAAGCACTTCATTCTCATAGACAAGCTTCTCGAATGCCTTGCCGTCCCTGTAGTTCTCGACGCTCCTTATTGCTCCGTCGGTAGTCTCGATCCATGCCAGCGTCCTGTCCTCATAGTAGTATTCGGAAAGAACCCCATCCTGTTCCACTGACTTCAGAAGACCTGAGGGACTGTAGACAAACACGGTCCCGTTCTTCCCGTACCTTATGGATCCGTCCTCAAGGACCTCATAGTCCCCGCCTACCACCAGGTCAGCTGCAATCTGCTGCAGGAGCTCATCATCCTGGAAGGTGTAGGAATCGGAAACGAACCTTACCGACTCTCCTTCCCTGACGGCCATCAGTGAACCGTCGGCCGAGCTTCTGAGGAAGAACGTGATGTCCGAAACCTGGGAATCCGTACCTCTTGAACAGAAGGCAAGATGCCCGTCCACGTATCCGTAGTTGGTCACGTTTCCGTCGGAATCGGACTCGGTTGTCAGAAGGCCCTTGCTGTAGACCCTGGTGACGGTCCTGCCCCCGTCCATCTCCGTCTCTGTCTCAATTATGTCGTCTCCGGTCCTGACGCGCTCGGTCCTCCTGATGGCCTTCCCGTCAAGGTAAAGGACCTCTACATCTCCTTTCTCTTCAAGAGAATAACCAGTAGCAGCGATTTCCTTTACAAGAGAGATCTTCTGTCCCAGCGCATTGGAAGTATAGGTCAGTGCGCTTATGGAGAACAGAGTCACTAGAGATAGGATCAGGACAAAGACTCTCTTCATTCACCCAGTCCGGCCAGTGTGGTCAGGAACTCCTCCTTGTCAAACACGTGGATGTCGTCATAATGCTCGCCGGTTCCGATGAATGCCACCGGAATACCTATCTGCACCAGAGCACCTGCCTTTGCGGCCGAATCATATTTGGTGAGGATCAGGGCATCGATGCCTACGGCCTCGTTGAATATCTGCGCCTGGCTGATGGAGTTCTGGCCTGTTGTGGCGTCGATCACGAGTATCTTCTTGTAGTTCTCAGGCTTGATGCGGTTGCGGATGACCTTGTCTATCTTCTGGAGCTCACGGACCAGATTCTCCTTGTTGTGCATTCGTCCGGCCGTGTCACAGAGAATGAGGTTGTCACCGCGGGCCTGTGCGCTTGAAATGGCATCGTAGATTACGGCACCGGGGTCACTTCCGTTCTCCTGACGCACGATCCTTGTTCCCGTGCGCTGGGCATGGAGCTCAAGCTGGTCTATTGCTGCGGCCCTGAAGGTGTCGCCTGCGGCCATGACCACTTTATAGCCTTTATCCTTATAATAGGTTGCCAGTTTGGCGATTGAAGTAGTCTTGCCTACTCCGTTGACACCGAGCACGAGATATACGTTGAGTTCGTTCCTGTCGGGAAGAAGCTCCGTACCGTTGATCTTGTCTTCAAGAAGCTCCCTGACTATGCTCAGGAATTCCTCTTCAGTCTTCGGCTTTCTGGCATTCACCTCGTCGCTGATCATCATGGCGTTCCTTGCGCCGAAATCACCTTCTATCAGAAGGTCCTCGAGATTATCGAAGAACGACTGGTCCAGTGTTTTCCTGAAACCGCTGAAAAGTGCCTTGAGCTTTGCTCCGATACCGAATTTGAAACCCATATTCAATCCCCTATGGTGCAATATATTCTGTCTGTCTGTAATAATCCACAAGACTGCCGATCAGGTCCGCAAACGATACCGTCAGCGCAGCTGTGGCCACCGTATCCATGGCTCCGAGGAAACTGCTGGAACCGTCGTTGAGTGTCTTCATGGCGATCTTTGTACCGAACACCATGAGACAGATTGCAAAACGCGTATAGAACCCGTCCTTGGTGCTCCTGAGAAGATTCTCGTCAGACATCCACTCGGGTTTGAGCGATATGCTTATGCTCTGCGTCTCCTTGAGTATTCCGACCGTCTTTCCGGCATATCCCGGAGCCGTCAGCCTCAATGAAGAAGGAATCACGTAATTGTCCAGCGTCAGCGGTGTAAGACCCACCGGCACTCCGTCAACCAGAACCTGCGCCTGAGGATCCGAAGTTATCTCCAGACCGGAATACCTCGAATCCTTCATGGACGCATTGACGGAAGACAAGGTGTTTCCCGCAAGATCGGTTGCAAAAGTCCTGTCCTGCTTTCCCTGTGCGCTCAGATGTATGACATGACGGCCTTCCGTCGTCATGATGCATCCGTCCAGGCTGTCTACCTCGGTTCCGTCTACCTCCACGACAGTTCCGACTGCAAGATCCTCAAGCATGACCAGCGCAGGAGCACTGTTCATGAAGAAGCCTGCAACCGAAAGCGCCGCATTTACCGGGAACCTGTCGGAATCCGTGGATACTATCTGATACACGAGACTGACAGAATCGGAACCGTATTCGTATGCATACAGGGAAAGGAGCCTGAAACCCTGGTAGTAATCAGACACCGGCATGATGATGAGATCTGCGCCTGTGGTGTCACAGACATACTCCAGCAGGACAATATCCTTCTCCATGGCCGCAACGTCGAAAAGCAGGCCCTGTGAGTTCACGAGAGTAACCGGAAACGGCTTGCCGGACGGCTGCACTGCCTCCGGTCCTTTCTGATACTTCACCTGAGCCGCAGAAACCTTTTCGGCATTCTCCGAGGCATAGGCCGACTTCAGTTCCTGTCCCAATGCATTGAGCTGATCCAGATCCTGACGCAGCATCATGATCTCCCACGTATCCTGGTCGAATTCCTTTTCGGGAAAGAAACCGAGGATGAAGGACTCCACCTCGCTGTTCTGCGGATATACAAGCACGTCGTATGTTGCATCGGCTGCCGACAAGGCCGCAGAGAAAGCAAAGATGAGCATCAGGGTGATGAGGAGACGTCTCAATTACTGCTCCTGGCTCCATCTGAGGAACGATTCGATGAAATTGTCTATGTCTCCGTCCATGACGGCCTGGATGTTTCCGGTCTGCTCGCCGGTCCTGGCATCCTTGACCATGGTGTAAGGCTGGAAGACATAGCTTCTGATCTGGGAGCCCCAGGCGATGTCCTTCTTCTCGATTGCCTCTGCAGCATGCTCTTCCTCCAGCTTCTGGCTGTAGTATTCATACAGACGGCTGCGGAGCATCTTGAAGGCCTTGTCCTTGTTCATGATCTGGGAACGCTCGTTCTGACACTGGACGACTATACCGGTAGGATAATGGGTGATCCTGACTGCGGAGTCCGTCTTGTTGACGTGCTGTCCGCCGGCACCGCCTGCCCTGTAGGTATCGATCCTGATGTCTTCCGGCTTTATCTCGATGTCGATGTTGTCATCGACTACCGGTGAAGTATAGACGGATGAGAACGATGTATGACGCCTTGCGTTGGAGTCGAACGGCGAAATCCTGACAAGACGGTGGACGCCGGCCTCGCCTTTCAGATAACCGAAGGCATACGGTCCGGTGACCTGGATGGTCACGCTCTTGTAGCCGCCCTCGTCTTCCAGGGTGTCCAGTATTTCGGTCTTGAACTTGTGGCGTTCGCACCATCTGAGGTACATGCGCATGAGCATTGACGTCCAGTCACATGCTTCGGTACCGCCTGCACCTGCGTGGATGGTCAGGAACACATCGCCCTTGTCGTACTTTCCGTTGAGGAGTGTCTTGAGCTTGAGCGGTCTGTACTCGGATTCGATTTCAAGGATCCTTGCATCGACTTCAGCTGCATATTCCTCGTTTCCGTCGTCCTCTTCCTCATACAGCTCGATCAGGTCATAGGTCTCGTCTATGTCCTTGAGGAGTTTCTCAAACGGGAGGAGAACGTCTTTGATTGCATTTATCTGTGCGAAAACCGCGTCTGACTTCTGTTTGTCGCCCCAGAAATCAGGCTCCAATGTCTGCTTTTCAAGCTCTGAAAGTCTAGTACGTAACCCTTCCGGGTCAAAGTCCCCTCCAGATAGCCTGGGATTCGGTCTTCAGCTGCTCAAGAAGTGCTCTGTTCTGTAGTGTCATTGTGTTTCTCCTTACGCTTCTCTGTCCTGAAACCTATAGAGAGCCTTGCGACCTCATCAGGTCCGAGTGAGAGCTTTTTCTGAATTCTCAATTGAGTATACTCATAAAACGACTTGTCTCCAAGCCAAGTATGTGCCTTTTGCATGAAATCGCTTCTGGAGACCTCGGCCTCCTCACCGAATACGAAAGACACGCTGAACGGACAGCATCTGTCGGATACCGTCACGCTCTGTGTGAGGCAGTTTCCGCCGTCCTCAATCACGCCCTCCGGACATGAGACCTCGCATTCGCACGGCAGCGCCAGGTTGATGGTGTTCATGTATGTGAATCCGTTGAGAGGAGAGTCGGACAGATTCTCGATCTCGATCTCCACGATCAGCGTGGACTGTCTGAACTTGTACCTCTTGGTCAGGTTCACCTGGTTCTTGCCCAGAAGGAGCGCCGGAGCCTTTGCAAAGAAATCCGTCCGCCTCTTGTCCAGGGAAGTCATCTCATAGGGCTTGGCGGCAAGCTTCATTTCCTTTGAAGTCTTGTCGTTTATGAAGGAATCGGCAAACAGGCCGTCTCCGCTGTGGAATGCAAGATCCGTCAAGGCAGACGGGATGATGTACCGGCTGAGGACGGCTCCTCTGTGGCTGAGGTACGTTATGTTGGACTTTCCGGCTATCAGGGACTCGGGAATCCTGTCGAAATCGATGTCGGTCTCCTCGGGTATGACCATGTTGGAAATCCTGGAAAGCAGGACCTCCATCTCGCATGAGTATCTGTTGACGCTCCTGTGGATGGCCGGGTTACCGCACTCGTCCGGGAAATAGAGACTGGAAGAGCTGGCCTTCATCAGAATCTGGTCCATGTTCTTGCGGTCCTCTATCAGCCTCTTGCTGTCACGGACCGTCTCCCTGAGCATGTTCACCAGACCGTAGTTCCTCGAGAACTTGGGATTCTCGTAGATCAGCTGATTGATTGAAGTAAGCTTCCCTATCCTGAAGTCCCTGCCGTAGATTCCACCGGGCAGATAATGGGTACGGGCAATCTCGTTCTCGGACTGATAGATGCCGGGAAGCGTACAGCGGTTGCCCATCACGTCGAAGATTACCTTGAAGACATCTGAAGATCCTTCCGTTCCCATCAGCTGGTCCAGATTCAGCATTATGGTGCTGATGGAGCTTGTGTTCTCCGATGCCATCTTCCTGATGTTGGAAAGGTATTTCTCAAGCGTTGTCGATGAGTTGTACAGATCTGCAGTCTCCTTGCTGTAGCGGTCGTCTATGGGGAACACCAGAGCCTGCTTGCCCATCTCTTCCGTGTAGAACGGCCTTGTGGCCTCCGTCATTCCGGAGACCTGGTTGTATGTGGAGACCACTATGTAATCCAGACCTGCAAGGCTCACCGCAGGAACGGTGGTGGGATTGAATACCTGATTGTAGAACCAGAGTCCCCTGGGCTTCCTTGAGAAATTCTTCCTGATGTACGTGGTTGTCTTCTCGATCTGGGCCGTCCTCTCATGGGTCGGAATAAGTGAAAGGACAACGTCATAGTAGCTGGATGACAGGATCTCGAGCTGGCCTTTCCTGCACAGGTCGTTGATCAGCATGTTTACTTCCGGGTGGTTCTGCTCAAGATACTCGAACTCCGAGATGCCCAGACGGAACAGGAGCTTGAGGCTGCTGTTGCGGTAGACCATGGTGAGAAGAGGCTTGAGCTGACGTGACAGCAGGGTCTCGTATTCCTCCCGTGAGGAACCGAAAGGCAACTGACTGTATGCACCCAAAATGTATTCCATGACTGTTCATGATATAAGAATTAGGGTAAGATTTGAATATGGGTTTGCCTGCTTTTGTCACTAATTTCATCGCATATTTCAA
>Ga0265301_10005256_pt1 | contig 12769 bp, 10 predicted proteins | sample AusTroGonzalo_MG_2_FD_193488 | JGI IMG/M metagenome (GOLD analysis project Ga0265301, IMG submission 193488) | Bovine rumen microbial communities from tropical cattle in Woodstock, Queensland, Australia - Gonzalo_04 | ecosystem: Host-associated > Mammals > Digestive system > Stomach > Rumen ...
GTCGACGTACGACAACAACTTCCGCGGGTTCACGTGCGTCATCAAGTAATTCTCGAACCACAACTAGTCGTTCAACGTCATTGACTCCTCGCTCTACAGGTTCACGCAGAACCACTTCAACAAGCACATCGAATTATACACCTAATCGAAGCAGTAGCAGCGTCTTTGATTCTGGCAGTCGTCGTTCTAGCTCATCATCTTCGGGCAGTTATAGCACAGGCTCTTTCAACACAGGAGGTAGCCGTGGTTCTTATGGCGGAGGTTCCTTTGGTGGTGGCAGTCGCAGCAGCGCCGGAGGTGGCGGTAGCCGTGGTAGTCGCAGATAATTAGAACCTTATACTGTAAATCCAATTACGAAATAACCATTATGAAAAGATATATTGTTTTAGCAGTTACTTCGCTGACCATGCTGTCGGCTACTGCACAGGATACTTATGAGAATGCACGTGTGCTGGGTGCTGACCTAAATGGTACAGCTCGCTATGTAGGTATGGGTGGAGCACTCGAAGCTCTTGGTGCCGATATTTCGACGATATCCACCAACCCAGCTGGTATAGGTATGTTCCGTCACTCACACGCATCAATTTCATTTGGCGGCGTGAACCAAGAAGAAGTTGGCAAGTTTGACAATCTCAGCAAGACCAATCTAAGCTTTGACCAGGCTGGTTTCGTGTTCTCCATGAATCTTGATGATGACGATTCTTATGTAAACTTTGGCTTCAACTACCATAAGAGTCGCAATTTCGACCAGATAATCCAGGTGAATAATCGCTTCACTCACGAAGCATCTCTCAATAAGTTGGCTTTTGCCAAAAATACATTTGGCAGCGATGCTAACGGAGGATATGATCTCGGATATAATACTGTTACCAATAAATGGATGGGGTATAGGAATCCTACTGAAAATAGCGACTACGGATATCCGTTCACTCAATGGGACTATTTATACCATAATGTATATAATGTGGATGATCAGAATTCCTCTACATTCCCGACAGGGGCCGACCATGCTATGCTTTTTAATGATGCTTATGATTATTACTTTGACAAAGCACATCGCGGATGGATTGCCGATTACGATTTCAACATAAGTGGAAACATTCACGATCGTTTCTATTGGGGCTTTACGATAGGGGTTCACAACATTAATTATAAAGGATACAGCTTGTATGACGAAGATGTTCTAGGAGCAGCAGGCGGTAGAATGGTTCTTGAGGACGAGCGTCGCATCACTGGTAATGGTGCAGATATCAAGGCCGGTATAATCTTCCTACCTGTAGAAGAGTCACCATTCCGCATTGGTCTTTCTATTTCAACCCCCACATGGTATGATATGAAGTCAGAGAACAACACTACGCTTTATAATTACACAACAACTCCCGCCGGATATAAGCCATGGGGATACAATAATATGCCGAGCGATGATGTCTATGAGTATAAGTATTACACGCCTTGGAAATTTGGCTTGAGCCTTGGACATACCATTGGTAATTACCTGGCTTTGGGCGCAAGTTATGAATACAGCGACTATAGTTCTGCTGACACACGTATTTATGATGGCACATATGATTATTACGATAACGAGAACTCTTTCTCTGACCGTGTGATGAATAATCATACAGACAGGACCTTGAAAGGCGTTTCGCTATTGAAACTCGGCGCTGAATTTAAACCAGATCCTTCATTGGCTGTACGTCTAGGTTACAACTATCAGTCAGCTGCATACAACGAGAACGGATTCCGTGATACCACATTGGATTCTCCAGGTACATATTTCTCATCAACACCTGATTATGTAAACTGGAAGGGAACCAACCGTATTACAGCAGGACTTGGCTACCGTATTGATAATTTCTCAATTGACTTGGCTTATCAGTATAGCAATACTAAAGGAACATTTTATCCGTTCCAGCCAAACGTAGAATTCATTGATCCTGATAATGGTCAACTTGAAACAAATATCTCTACGCCAAGTTCACTAAATTTCAAGCGTCATCAGCTTCTACTTACATTAGGAATCACTTTGTAAATTATGAAGTGAATTCTAACTAGAAAATAGTAGTGTAGATAATGGTGTAGATTCGCAGGTTTAAAACGTAACCAGAATCTACACCATTATTTTATTCTTCATTAACTATTTATCATAATACCGATTAACGTTAAAAGATTAAACTGTGTTCGTGACTATAAAAATTAAGCCTTGAAATACATTATTAATGTCTGTAACTATTAAATCTGAAACTTAGATTTAAACATAAATCGGATTATACTTGCATTTTCCTATAGAATTTTGTATCTTTGTAGAGGATTACACAATAATATTAATATAATCACAAACTAAACCATGGCAAAGTATATTAAAAGAGAAATGGCCGATATGAATGGTCAAGGCAAATCCAAAGCTTATTACCAACTCAAGACTTATGGACATCTGAACAGCAGTCAGTTTATTGAGAAATGTTGTTCTCATGGTGGCGGCCTAAGTCGTGCGTCTGTTGTCGGAGCGCTAACCTTGATAGCTGAAGAATTAGCTAATCAGCTGGCTGACGGTTATACTGTAACGCTTGATGGTATTGGCACATTCAGTACCAAGATTGGCGTAAGAAATGATAAGGCTCAAGATTCATTTGAAACTGATGAAGAAAAGCGTAATTCACGTACTATCAAAGTTAAAAACATCAATTTTCGAGCAGATAGTGACTTAATTTGGGAAGTAGACAGACGTTGTATTTTGGAAAAAGGTGGAGAAAGCAGACTCAAGAAATCATCGCTTACGCCAGAGGAACGCTTAGAAAAAGCCCGTGAATATTTGGCAAAACATGGTATGATGCGCGTCATGGACTATGTGACTCTTACCGGATTATCTCGCACAACAGCATCACTTGAGTTGCGTCGATTGGCTGCAGATCCTGACTCAGGAATAACATCTTCAGGTCGTAAAAGTAGCAAAGTATATCTCCCCTCTCGTTCATAAAACCATGATTTTGCCTTGATATTTATCAAGAACTAATGGTAAAATGTGTCAAAAAGTACATTATTCCACAAAAAAGTTGATAAAATGTTTGTGTTTTCGGAATTTTACTATAACTTTGCAACCGCAAACGCAAAAAAAATAAACTTTAGTTCAATTTTTAATTAAAAAGGTAAAAGATTATGAATGCAGCACAAGTTGTAGAGAATCTTAAACTGAGATTTCCCAACGAGCCTGAGTACATCCAGGCCGTGAGTCAAGTTCTTCCTACTATCGAAGAAGAGTACAACAAGCACCCTGAGTTTGAAAAGTACAATCTGATCGAGCGTCTTTGCATTCCCGATCGCGTGATTGAGTTCCGCGTAACATGGGTAGATGACAAGGGTAATGTTCAGACAAACATGGGTTATCGCATTCAGCACAATAACGCAATTGGCCCTTACAAAGGTGGTATCCGCTATCACAAGTCTGTTAATCTGGGTATTCTGAAGTTCTTGGCTTTCGAGCAGACCTTTAAGAACTCACTCACAACTCTTCCTATGGGTGGTGCTAAGGGTGGTTCAGACTTCTCTCCCCGTGGTAAGAGCGACGCAGAGGTTATGCGTTTCTGCCAGGCTTTCATGAACGAGCTTTATCGTCACATTGGTCCTGATGAGGACGTTCCCGCTGGTGATATCGGCGTAGGTGGTCGTGAGGTTGGTTACATGTTCGGTCAGTACAAGAAGCTCACTCACCAGTTCCAGGGTGTGCTCACCGGTAAGGGTATCCAGTTCGGTGGTTCACTAATTCGTCCTGAGGCTACAGGTTACGGTACTGTTTACTTCCTGACTTCTATGCTGGAGACCCGTGGTATCGAGTTGAAGGGTAAGAAGGTTCTGATTTCTGGTGCTGGTAACGTAGCACAGTATGCAGCTGAGAAGTGCTTGCAGCTCGGTGCTATCCCCATGACAATGTCAGACTCTGATGGTTACATCTACGATCCAGATGGTATCGATCGTGCTAAGCTCGACTATATCATGGAGCTGAAGAATGTAGAGCGTGGACGTATTAAGGAGTATGTTGAGGAATATCCTACAGCTAAGTACTATGAGGGCAAGCGTCCTTGGTTTGAAAAGGCTGACATCGCACTGCCTTGCGCTACTCAGAACGAGATCAACGGTGAAGAGGCTGCAGCTCTCGTAAAGAACGGTGTAATTGCTGTTGCAGAGGGTGCTAACATGCCTTCACTGCCTGAGGCAATCAAGATCTTCCAGGATGCTAAGATCCTGTACGCTCCTGGTAAGGCTTCTAACGCTGGTGGTGTATCTGTATCAGGTCTCGAGATGTCTCAGAACTCTGAGCGTCTGAGCTGGACTGCTAAGGAAGTTGACGACTACCTGAAGCGTATCATGAACGACATTCACGAGAACTGCGTGAAGTATGGTACTCAGGCTGACGGCTATATCAACTACGTGAAGGGTGCAAACGTTGCCGGATTCATGAAGGTTGCTAAGGCTATGATGGCTCAGGGAATCGTATAATACGAAATACCATTTCAACACATAAACTGAATTCATAAAGAGGGAGGCCACCTGCAGATTCTGCAAGGTGGCCTTTTAATATTAAAAAAAGATAGGACTGACAATCGCCAGTCCTATAGATTAAAAAGAAATTAAATGTAATAACTATTTTCTAATGATGGTCACTCCCCCATCCTGCTCCAGTTTTATAATGCTGGAAGGTTTGTGAGGCTTGTGTTCTTGTCTGCGAGTCCAGCAAACATAGTCTACCTGTTCTACAATTCTCGGATCAATGTCGCAGTAGTTCTGTGCTGCAGGTTCGCCACTGATATTCGCAGATGTTGAGACCAGTGCTTTCTGAAAACGGAAACATAGCTCTTTGGAGAATTTCTCCTGCGTTATACGTATACCAATAGAACCATCATCAGCGATTAGATTCTCAGCCAGATTGATGGCGCCATCGAGAATAAGTGTTGTTGGTTTTGCATCTGAGTCATTAAGGCTATCAATAAGTTGCCACGCAACATCAGGTACATTTCTAACATATCGCTGAAGGCGAGCATCAGAATCCACCAAACAGATGAGCGCCTTGGAATCGTCACGCTGCTTAATCTGATAGACACGTTTCACGGCCTCTGCATTAGTTGCATCACAACCAATACCCCATACTGTATCTGTAGGATAGAGTATCACCCCACCCTTTTTTAGTACTTCAACCGCATTCTTGATGTCTTGCTCCTGTGTCATAACTATATCTTAATATTTAGAACTCACTGGTAAAGTGAAATTGAATATGTTCAAAGTCTTGCTGAGCCATTTGAAGAACGTAACCAGAATCTGCAAGGAAGACATCACGTCCCTCTTTATCTTTAGCCATATACTGGTATTTGCGCTTTTTGAAGTTCTCCAATTCCTGTTCATTATCGCTTGAAATCCAGCACGCCTTATATAGATGAACTGGCTCCCAACGACATTTTGCGTTGTATTCATTTTCAAGACGGTACTGAATAACTTCAAACTGCAGTTGTCCCACAGTACCAATTATCTTTCTACCATTGAACTGATTGACGAACAACTGAGCCACACCTTCGTCCATAAGTTGGTCGATACCCTTTTGTAACTGCTTTGACTTCATGGGGTCATCATTCTCTATGTACTTAAAGAGTTCTGGCGAGAATGAAGGAAGACCACGGAAGTGAAGTTTCTCACCTTCCGTCAGTGTGTCTCCAATTTTAAAGATCCCACCACTATCTGGAAGACCTACGATATCACCTGGCCATGCCTCATCAATGGTAGACTTACGCTGCGCCATAAATTGTGTCGGTGATGTAAAACGCATGGTCTTTCCCTGTCGAACATGCAGATATGGAATATTACGCTGGAACTTACCACTGCATACCTTGCAGAAAGCAATACATGAACGGTGGTTAGGATCGATATTTGCTGTTATCTTGAAGATAAAACCAGTAAACTTTTGTTCTTCAGGCTGTACCTCGCGCTCTTCAGCTTTTGTAGGACGTGGTGAAGGAGCTATCTCTACGAAACAGTTCAATAGTTCCTGAACGCCAAAGTTATTCAAGGCTGAACCAAAGAATACGGGTGCAACCTCCGCAGAGCGATAAGGCTCAACATCAAATTCTGGATATACACCATCAACAAGTTCTAAGTCTTCGCGAAGTTTATCGGCATCACTATTACCGACTCTCTTGTCCAGTTCTTCACTATCAATATCTACTTCCACCTTCTCTGTTACTCGCTGTTTGTCAGGGGTAAACAAATCGAGTTTCTTCTCGTAGATATTATATACACCCTTAAACTTTGCGCCCTGGTTAATAGGCCAACTTAAAGGACGAACTTTAATTTCCAGTTCTTGTTCAAGTTCATCGAGCAAATCAAATGGATCCCTTCCTTCACGGTCCATCTTGTTGATGAATATGATGACAGGTGTTTTTCTCATGCGACAAACAGTCATTAACTTGCGGGTCTGTGTCTCTACACCTTTAGCACCATCTACAACAATAATGGCTGAATCAACCGCAGTTAACGTGCGGAATGTATCCTCGGCAAAGTCCTGGTGACCTGGTGTATCCAGAATGTTAACCTTATATTCAACATCCTTTCCGTCGGGCGTATAGTCAAACTCCATGACAGATGTACTAACCGAGATACCACGTTGTTTTTCGATCTCCATCCAGTCAGAGGTAGCAGTCTTCTTAATCTTGTTACTTTTAACAGCACCAGCCACCTGTATCTGTCCACCGAAAAGTAGAAACTTCTCAGTCAATGTAGTTTTACCAGCATCAGGGTGCGATATAATCGCAAACGTTCTTCTTCTCTCTATTTCTTCACGCATTGCTTTTCTTTTTGTTAATGTTCAGGCGAGCATGCTCGGAACTTGATTTTACAATTTACCAATACAATCTTTTAATGACTCTTCCCAATAGGGAATTTCTATACCATATGTTTGTTTTATCTTAGTCTTGTCAAGCACACTATAGTGTGGGCGTGCTGCAGGTGTAGGATATTCCTGAGTATGAAGTGGACGTACACGACAGTTCTTAATTCCAGCAATACGATGGATGGCCTTCGTAAAGTCATACCAAGAAATAACCCCCTCGTTACTGAAATGATAGATGCCAGGAACAACACCCTTGTTGATGGCAACCATAATAGCGGTAGCTAAATCGCGAGCATACGTTGGAGTTCCGATTTGATCGAATATAACTCCAAATTCACTACGTTCGTTACCTAGGCGAATCATTGTCTTAACGAAATTATTGCCAAAAGTAGAATAAAGCCATGCAGTACGAATTACCATAGATTTACGACATGCACCTAATACGTTTTCTTCTCCTTCTAGCTTGGTCCTTCCATAGACACTATTTGGACAAACTGGATCAGATTCGATGTAAGGACGATTATTCGTTCCATCAAAAACATAGTCTGTACTAATCTGTATCATCCAGCCATCACGTTTTTCTATTGCTTGAGCCAAATAACCGGGAGCACTGCTATTCAATAATTTACAGAATTCTTCATCTTCTTCAGCCTTGTCTACAGCTGTATAAGCAGCACAATTCACAATACCATCAATATGGTGTGTTTCCAAGAAGGTTTCTATAGCATCTTGGTTCGTGATATCAAGTTCATGAACATCCGTATTGAAAAACACATGTTGTTGATTAGCCTTCTCCAACAACTGCATTTCATTCCCTAACTGTCCATTACATCCAGTGATTAGAATATTCATGTCTTATTCAAATTTAAGTCCTTCTTCTTTATCTTTCTTGTAATAATCGGATAACATACCGATGAATGTTGACACTTCTTTAACTGCATGTTGAGTACTGGGAGTGATTTCCTTTTTCTGCAATCGAAGCATCATAACGCCATATAGCAAATTCATACAGGTCTCTATCTCGCTTTCCTCTTTGTTTGCACCATGGTTACGCAACTCTACAATAAAAGGTAAAACCTTATAATATGCAGTATTATAGAATGGAAACTTTGGTGATGCAAGTAATTGAGCATGCAACTCGGAAAGAAGTTGAAGAGTCACCTTGTTAATCTGTAAGTGTCCTTGTACACGGCATCCTTCTTCATTCATCATTTTAATGAGATTGCCGAACCAGTCAACCTCGTCATCCTTCTGCTCCTCGCTATAATCAAAACCATCGATATATTCACGTCGAATGCGAGAAAGAGAACAATCAAAAGCACGAATAGTATCTTCAACCTGCCACATGTAAAGCAGGTATTCCGCAATATTCTTTTTACGTAATTCCTGTGCTATAAACATAATAAGATTTTGCTAAAAAATATGATAGAGATGCAGACTAGTCAATGTTGAAAGCAAAATAATGACGCTACCAACAATTACCAGCATGCCAATAATCTGATTAATCAGTTTAATTCCATTCTGATCGAACTTAGTACGAATCTTGTCTACCAACCAAGACAATGACCACCACCAAAGTAAAGAACCTCCGATAATACTTAGAAAGCCAACGACCATATCTATGGGCAAGTCAGGCTGAAGTCCAAAAGCAAACTGAGCATAGAGAGCCATGAACAAGAAAATAATCAGAGGATTACTCAAGGTAACAAGGAATGCCGTAATCGCGTTATGCGTCAATGTACCTTTCTTTTGTCCTGGTTTACGGATATTCTTTGTAGGATCTGTACGATATGTATATACACCAAAGATCAAAAGCAAAAGACTACCAACAATCTGCAGATAGAATCGTGTTGTATCATTACTAACAAAATCAACAACATATCCCATACCAAGACCGGTAATTCCGGCGTAAATCATGTCACTTACTGATGCTCCCACCCCAGTTACAAAACCAAACCAGCGTCCTTTATTCAAAGTACGCTGAACACAGAGAACACCAACTGGACCCATAGGTGCCGAAGCGATAATTCCTATGAGCATTCCCTTAAATACAATATCCAATATATTTGGTATAGTGTTTACGACAAATGGCATATTGACTGCAAAGGTACGAATTTTAATTAGAAATGAAGAATCAGCCCATAATATTTTTCATTTCACGTATAAAAAATGTTAAGTGCATTTATTTTCTCAAATAATTACGTTACCTTTGCACAAATTATTATTCACTTATTAATATCATAATGGACACACAATCAACTATCAAGCCATATGTTATCGGCTTAGACTTAGGAGGTACAAACTCAGTATTCGGAATTGTAGACGCTCGTGGCGAGATAAAAGCTACGACAGCCATAAAAACTGGTGGTTTTACTTCAGCTGAAGATTATGTAGCTGCTTCTGTAGAAGCATTACAACCTATTATTGAGCAAGTTGGAGGCTTGGATACCATTAAAGCAATGGGTATTGGAGCACCAAACGGAAACTTCTATAATGGAACAATTGAATTCGCCCCCAACCTTCCTTGGGCACACGATGGAATTGTTCCTTTGGCAAAAATGTTCAGTGAGAAACTGAGCAACATTCCTGTAGCTCTGACAAACGATGCCAATGCTGCAGCCATTGGAGAAATGGTATATGGTGTAGCACGAGGCATGAAGAACTTTATTGTGATTACTCTAGGAACTGGCGTTGGCTCTGGTATTGTAGTCAATGGACAGTTGCTCTATGGACACGATGGCTTTGCCGGTGAGTTAGGTCACGTGATTATGCGTCGTGAAAACGGACGTTCTTGTGGATGTGGTCGCACAGGATGCTTAGAAGCTTACTGCTCTGCAACGGGTGTTGCACGTACTGCTCGTGAATTGCTTACAAAAACTGAGCGCCCTTCTCTGCTTCGTGAGATGAACCCAGAGGATATCACATCGCTTGATGTTTCTATTGCAGCAGGAAAAGGTGATGAACTGGCCAATGAGATCTATGAATTTACTGGTAACATGCTTGGTGAAGCATGTGCAGACTTTGCTGCATTCTCATCTCCAGAGGCATTCATTTTCTTTGGCGGTATGACCAAAGCTGGCGAACTCATCATGAAGCCAATCCGCGAGTCATACGACAAGCATGTCTTGAAAATCTTCAAAGGCAAGGCAAAGTTTTTGATTAGTGGACTTGATGGAGCGTCTGCAGCTGTACTCGGCGCATCTGCTATTGGATGGGAAGTATAAATAGTAAATAACAATACACAAACAATTGTCCCAGTTATCCAAATCGAAACGGATAACTGGGACAATTCGTTTTAAAGCTCTTCACATTCTTTCAACCATAAAGCGCTTGAAGCATCGCTTGGCATGCGCCAATCACCACGAGGAGAAAGACTGACACTTCCAACTTTCGGTCCATCTGGTAGACATGAGCGTTTGAATTGCTGATTAAAGAATCTTCGACAGAAAACCTTAAGCCAGTGTTTTATTACTTCATCATCGTATTTTCCATCAAATGCATACTTTGCCAGCATAAAAATTTTGGAAGGACGGAAGCCTACACGCAAATGATAATATAGGAAGAAATCATGCAACTCGTATGGTCCCACCAAATCTTCAGTCTTCTGTGCGATATTACCGTCAGCATCAGCAGGTGTAAGTTCTGGAGAGATGGGAGTTTCAACTACATCAATCAACGTTTCACGTTCATTGATGAATGAAGGCAGAGCAGCTAAATATTTAATGAGATACTGAACCAACGTTTTAGGAACTCCAGCATTAACACCATACATAGACATATGATCACCATTATACGTACACCAACCCAATGCCAACTCAGAAAGATCACCGGTTCCTATAACCATGCCTCCTACTTGATTAGCCACATCCATTAGAATCTGAGTACGCTCACGCGCTTGAGAATTTTCATAAGTTACATCATGATTATCTACTTGATGACCAATATCCTCGAAATGTTGGAGTACGGATTTTGAAATATTAATTTCACGTATAGTAATTCCTAGTGACTCCATCAATTTAACAGCATTATCGTGTGTACGATCTGTAGTACCGAATCCAGGCATTGTAATACCAGTAATTCCACGACGAGACAAGCCCAACTTGTCAAAAGCACGAACTGTGATAAGCAATGCCAACGTAGAGTCGAGTCCTCCACTAATACCTATTACAACCTTATCGCAATTTGTGTGATGAAGACGCTTACATAAACCCATAGTTTGAATGTTAAGTATCTCCTCACACGAATCAGTCATATCTTTATCTACAGGAATAAAAGGTCGAGGATTAACTTGTCGAATTAGCTCAAATTCGTGAGGTTCAACTAATTTCGCGTTAATATGTCGCGCCGAAGCACCTACTTGTGCTGAACGGAATGTCGTATTGTTTTGACGCTCCAAACGAAGTCTGTCAATGTCAATCTGCTGAATACATAACTGTGGATCAATAGAAAAGCGTTCTGCTTCTGTAAGGAGAATGCCATTTTCGTAAATAAGCGCATTACCACCATAGACAACATCTTGGGTGGACTCTCCAAATCCGCAACTGCTATATATATAGCCACACATCATTCGAGCACTTTGCTGCGCAAGCAATGAACAGAGATATTTATGTTTTCCATTCAATTCATCAGTCGCAGAGAGATTAACAATAATATCTGCACCAGCTAAAGCCAAATTATTACTTGGCGGAAGTGGAGCCCATACATCTTCGCAGATCTCTATACCAAAACGTGCTCCATCACAAGTACGGAATACGATGGGGTCGTTTGAGATGTGTATAGGACTGCCTGCCAGATAAATATCTTGTGGCATTAAATCAGCAGCAGATGCGAACCATCTTTTCTCATAGAACTCATTATAATTAGGTAAATGAGTTTTAGGTACAACTCCAAGAATAGAGCCCTGCTGAATAACAACCGCACAATTATACAAAAGAGAGCCTACACGAACAGGCACTCCAACAACTGAAATGATATTCAACTTGCGAGTGAAATCAAGCAAAACAAGCAAAGATTCTTCTGCCTTGTCTAATAACAATTGCTGACTAAACAAGTCTTGACATGTATATCCCGTGATACAAAGCTCTGGGAACACAATTAGTTCTACGCCCTTTCCTTCGGCTTGAACAATCAGACTCTCAATCTGCTGGACATTAAATTCCACATCGGCTACTCGAACACTTGGTATTGCGGCAGCCACCTTGATTAATCCATATTTCATTTGATTGTCACTTGTGTAGCACCATAACCGTATTCACGGAACGATGCATCCTGGTAAATATAATGTTTATATCTATATTGCAACTCATTGACCAATGCCTTACGCAACACGCCCTCACCTTTTCCATGAATAAAGACAATCTTTGTGCCTTTCTTCTTCTCATATGTTTTGAGTGTCTTGCGGAACACATCCAGTTGGTAGTTAAGAATATCTGTTGCATTCATCCCATTGGTTGTTTCTAATAGTACATCTGCATGAAGGTCTACAACCACAGGTTCCCCATCTTTATATTCACTCTTTACTTGTGGACGAGCATGTATTTCCTTCTCATCTTTTTGATACATTTTAGCCTTCAGCTGTTGTGCGTCAATTACCAATGAACGAGCAGGGGTGTCATCTTTAATTATAGTATATACTAATGCAGGTTGTTCGAAGAACGCACTGTCTTGGAATGTATGTAACTTATAGAACTTAACCGTATCAATGCGGAATTGTGCATCGACAGAAGACTTTAGGAGATAATTCTTTTCACGCTTGTATGGAATAAATTGAATAGATACTCGTTCCAAAGAATTAAGATCTTCTCTGCCAAACTCTTCAATAAACACCTTTGTATTAGGCTCTACTTCTTCCGTAGCCCTTAGCTTCCATGTATTTCCTTCTGCTGAGGCATAAGTGAAATG
>Ga0265301_10005259_pt1 | contig 12765 bp, 9 predicted proteins | sample AusTroGonzalo_MG_2_FD_193488 | JGI IMG/M metagenome (GOLD analysis project Ga0265301, IMG submission 193488) | Bovine rumen microbial communities from tropical cattle in Woodstock, Queensland, Australia - Gonzalo_04 | ecosystem: Host-associated > Mammals > Digestive system > Stomach > Rumen ...
TCGACTTCGATGCCAGCATCTTGCAAAATCTTCACGCCTTTACCAGCCACCAATGGGTTCGGATCGAGGATGCCCACAAACACTTTTTTGATGCCTTTTTCGATGATTATCTCGGTGCATGGAGGCGTTTTTCCATGGTGGCAACAAGGTTCAAGTGTTACATAAAGTAAAGCATCTTTAGTTTCTGTTTTACAATGTGTTAAAGCATTGCGTTCTGCATGAAATTCGCCGTATTTTTCGTGTTATGCTTCAGCGATGACTTGGCCGTCTTTAACGATGACACAGCCAACCAAAGGATTGGGATGGACGAAGCCTCCGCCCTTCCTGGCAAGCTCGATTGCCCGCCTCATGTACTCGATGTCTTTTTCGCAATATGACATAAAAAAAGCCCTAAATAAACATCAGGGCAGCATATTTTGAAAAATTAAACAAACAAACTTCTCTCATCCGGACTGTCACCGTCGGTTTCGGAATTTCACCGAATCAGTTCCCCTTGGGGAAGTCGCGGACTGTCACCGCCGGAAAGGAATTTCACCTTGCCCTGAAGTTTTCGACTGCAAAAATACACAAAATTTTTATATTGTGCTAAATTTTATTCAGTTTTTTTAACAAAATGAAGTCGAGAGTTACCATTGCGGCCATCGCCTCCACCATCGGGACGACACGTGGCACCACGCACACATCGTGACGGCCTTGAATCTCCAAAGTAGTAGGATTACCCTGAGTATCAACGGTTTGCTGTGGTTGCATAATCGAAGGAATCGGCTTGAAAGCTACATTGAAAACCACGTCTTCGCCATTTGTGATGCCGCCTTGCACGCCGCCTGAATGGTTTGTCTTGGTGCGAATTCTCCCGCCGTCGTTGACAAACACATCGTTGCAAACGCTTCCTCTCATGCTTGCAGCATTGAAACCTTCGCCAATCTCAAAGCCTTTCGCCGCATTGATAGTCATCATTGCTTGCGCCAACACCGCATGGAATTTACCGAATGCAGGCTCTCCGAGGCCCACTGGGACATTTTTGATGATTCCTTGAACAACTGCGCCCACAGTATCCTTTTCCTCTCTGTAACGGCTTAAAATGCACTCTATCTCTTCTTTGGAGAATCCAGCACTTCTCTCCTCGCCTATTTGGATAACATTTGAAGCGACATCAATACCTTGTGATTTCAGAATTTGTTTTGCGATAGCGCCAGCAACAACACATGGCAACAAAGTGCGAGCCGAGCCTCTGCCACCGCCAGCGTAATCCCTGATTCCGTACTTTTCCTGATATGTGAAATCAGCATGCGAGGGACGAAAAACATTCTTAATATTCTCATAATCAGAGGTTTTCGCATCTTTGTTTCTTATCAAGAATGCTATCGGGGTGCCTGTAGTCTTGCCCTCAAACAATCCCGACAGGAATTCAACCTCATCAGGCTCTTTACGGGTTGACATGACATTGTTTTGTCCTGATTTTCTACGTGATAACTCATTTTCAATCAATGACTTATCGAGCAATACACCAGCAGGGCAGCCATCGATAACGCCACCGATAGCCGGACCATGCGACTCACCGAAAGTCGTCAGACAAAATGCCGTTCCAAATGTATTTGAATTCATTTTATACAAAAAATCAGGGGAAAGACATGCCTTCCCCTGACGTTTATCAATTTAATTATTGTTCGTTTAAAATCTTGATTTTAGCCTCAAGAACCTTAACGTCGTTTTTAATCTTGGCGATTTTCTTTTCGTATTCAGCCTTCAGAAGCTCTGACTGCTTGCTTCTTGCGAAGAAACCAATGTTGTTTTCCAAAGTGGTAATCTCATCGCGCAGCTTCTGAATCTTGTTCTGCAGGTTGATACGCTCTCTTCTGACTTTGTCGCGTGAATCTGGATCTTCTTTAAGACCTGAAATCATGTTACGGTACTCGTTGGTAGTCAATTCGTTATCGTTTGCACGCATCTTGTCGAACATACCGTCGATGAGGCTTCTATACTCGTTCTGGATAGCGTCTTTGACCTTCATCGGAACATGGCCGATAGCCATCCATTCGCGCTGGAATCCACGGATTGCCTCCATGTTTTCGTTGCGGTCTTTCTTCAACTCAAACGCTTTGATACGCTCGATAAGATCTTTCTTTGCCTTCAGATTCTCGTCCTCTTCGCCTTTGATTCCTGAGAAATGCTCTGATTTCTTGCCGAAGAAGGCGTCGCAGGCGCTGCGGAAACGTTTCCAAATCTTGTCGGAATGACGTTTTGGCACCGGACCGATGGTCTTCCACTCTTCCTGAAGCTTTTTGATGCGGTCGGTAGTCTTTTTCCACTCTGTGGAATCGACGAGATTCTCAACTTCCACGCAGATTTGCAGCTTCTTGTTGTAGTTTTCCATCTGCTGCACCTTGAGCTTGCTGAAGAACTCCTTCTTTGCCTCGAAGAACTGGTTCATCGAGCCTTTGAAACGGTTCCAGATTTCCTCGCTTTGTTTCTTCGCCACCGGACCGACTTCCTTCCAAGTTTTGAACAAATCGTTGACGTCGTTCGATTTCTTCTGATATGCGTTGATGCTGTTAACTGGTTCATTAACAATCTCTTCCATCTTCACGCAGATAGCCTCTTTAGCGTCATAGTTGGCCTTTTGCTCTTCCTCAATCTTGGCGTAATGCTCGCGGCGAATCTGATTGACTTTATCGGTTGTGTTCTTGAAACGCTCCCAGATTTCGTCTTTCTTGTCGGCTGGAACTGGTCCAATTTCCTTCCATTCGTCGTGATATTTCTGCAAAAGTTTGAATGCCTTGGTCTGCGATTTTTCGAGGAGCAGCAATTCTGCCTTTTCACAGAGTTCAATCTTCGCTTCGAGGTTTTTCTTGAGGTCTAAATCACGTAACTCTCTGTTAATCTTGACTTTATCGTAGAATTTCTCGATAAGAAAATGATATGTGTTCCAAATATTCGACACCTCATTGGCAGGCACCTGACCGATTTCTTTCCATCTGTCCTGCAAAGCGCGGAAGTCGTCGTAGGTCTTTTTCAGGGTCTCCTCAGAATAAATCAAAGCCTTCAATTCCTCAATGATTCCAAGCTTTTTCTGAAGATTATCGGCTTTCTGTTTTTCCTGTTCTTCCTTATATTTTTCCTTGTTTACCTTGTAAATGTCGAAAGCGGCTTTGAAACGCACCTCAAGCGGGTCGTCTTTATGCTCGTAGCTTTCTTTGTCGCCACCGTCAAGGATAAACTGTTCCATCTCGCGATCACGGTCTTCCTTGTTGAGTTTCAAGAAGTTAGATTTGATCGCGACAACTTTGTCCTTAATCTTGGCAATGTCAGATTCTTGGACTGTTTCTTCAAGAAGTTCAACGAGTTGCAGTTTGTTCATACCCGAGAAATCGAATTCCAATTCCTCATCTTCCTCGTTTTCATTGTCGTTGTTCAAATCAAGCTCGGCATCCTGCGGAAGTTCCTCATTTTGAGGGATAATTTCTTCTTTTGGAAGCGTTGCTTCTTCTTCATTCACATCAATTTTCACATTGATTTTCACGGCACCCGGCAAAATTGTCGGCTGGTTGAGTTTCTCAATTGTCTTGAGTTCGGTAGCGTTCATTTTAGATAAATGTTTGATTATCAATAATTTAATTAAGTCGTTATCAGAATTTCGCTTTCGCAAAACTCGATATGGGAGTAAATTTCTCGCTGCAAAAATAATAAATTTCTCATGATTTTGAAATATTTTGAAAAAAAATTGTAAGTTTGTAAGCTAAATTTTTGGTTATGATGACTTTGGAAGAAATAAAGAAAACGATTGCGGAACTCATTGAAAACATTGGCGAAAAAGCTTTGGAAATCAATGCGATGCCGAGTTCAGGCTCGTCCAGACGTTATTTTCGTGTCAAAACCGACAAAAGGTTTTTGATTGGCGCTTACAACCTAAACATTGAAGAAAACGATGCTTTCTTCAGTTTTTCCAAACATTTTCTCGAATGCGGACTTCCTGTTCCTGAGATATTGGCGATATCAGATTCCAAAGATATTTACATCCAGACCGATTTAGGCGACGACTCTCTTTTCAAACATGTTGAAGACTGCCTGAAAAACGGCAATTATGATGAAGAAACGATTGGATTATACAAAAAATCACTCGACAAACTCATTGAATTTCAGACAATTGGACACAAAGGACTGAATTATGCGAAGGCATTTCCGACTGCTGAATTCGACGAGATGTCGATCATGGACGATTTGAATTATTTCAAGTATTGTTTTTTGAAGGAACATGAGGAGATCTCGTTTAACGAGACGCGTTTGGATGCTGATTTTCAAAGACTTACAGAATTCATTCTTGAAGCTCCATCCGACTTTTTCATGTACAGAGACTTCCAGTCGCGCAACATCATGATTGTCAATAATGAGCCGTATTTTATTGATTATCAAGGCGGTAGAAAAGGCCCATTGCAATATGACGTAGTTTCGTTGCTCTATCAGGTGAAGGCGAAAATGCCACAGGAGTTGAGGAACGAATTGATTGATTATTACAAACAAAAATTATCGGAATCAACGGATTTCGACAAATATTTCCCAGCGTTTGTCTTATTACGATTGTTGCAAGTTCTCGGTGCTTATGGCTTCAGAGGCCTGATACAGAAGAAGTTACACTTCATGCAGAGCATTCCATACGCTATTCGCGAGATAATAAATGTGAATGAGAAATGGATTTTACCATTCGAATTGCCGGAATTGCAAGGCATTATCAAACAATTTGGAGTTCTGTTTGATAAATACGAACACATTGAGCCAGAGCAACTTACGGTTACAGTCAATAGTTTCTCTTATAAAAACGGAGGTGTTCCTTACGACAAGAGTGGCAATGGCGGAGGATTCGTGTTCGACTGCAGGGCATTGCCAAATCCTGGACGATACATCGAGTTTAAGCAAAAAACAGGCGAAGATATTGAGGTTCAAGAGTTTATGGATGACAAGCCAGATACACATTATTTTATGCAAAATGTGCAACTACTTGTCTATCAGTCGATTGACAACTATCTTGAACGCGGGTTCAAGAACCTGCAGGTCAACTTCGGGTGTACAGGTGGACAGCACAGGTCGGTGTTTTTTGCTCAAAAAATTGGCAAGTTGATTCACGAAAACTACCCGATGGTGAGGGTCGAAATCAATCATTTGGCACAACATACAAGTCACGTTTATGAAGCAAGGTAGAAGAACGGCATTTATTCTCGCAGCAGGTCTCGGCACCCGTCTGAAAGAGCTTACAAGCGACATGCCAAAGGCTTTAGTATCAATAAATAAAAAGCCTTTACTTAAAGTTGTACTTGAAGAGCTAGAAAGACAGGGTTTTAATCATTTTGTGGTCAATATCCATCATTTTGGAGAGCAAATTTTAGAGTTTTTAGAGTGTTTCGATGTGGATATTGAAGTCTCTGACGAGCGTCCGTTGTTGATGGACACTGGAGGCGCTATTCTTCAGGCTATGCCCTATTTCGCTGACAGCGAGGCTGTGCTCGTCCACAATGTCGATGTGCTCACAAATGTTGATTTGAAAGGCTTTTACGACGATTTTTGCCAAAGCGACGATGCTGCATGGCTATTGACACAAGAACGCAACAGCAAACGCAAGCTGGTGTTTGACAATCATGACAATTTCCTCGGAAGATATAATACCGAAACCAATGATTACGACGGTAAAGGAGCATTGCCAAATGATTGTAAGCTTCTGTCATTCAGCGGATTACATCTCTTCAAGCCACAGTATTTCAAAGATTTTGATGTAAAGCCTTGCTATGTTTTCAAACTTTATCAACAAATTGCTGAAAATCATAGAGTTACATCAAAATTAATACATCCTGACTACTGGTTCGACTTGGGCACACAAGAACAACTGAAAAACGCAGAGTTATGGCTTTCATCAAAAAGATAAGTAATTATATTTCAAGTCATTACGATTTGACGAAGGAGAACATCACCATTGTTTTCCCCAACAAACGTGCCGCTTTACAGTTGAGAAACGAGTTGTCGAAGGAGATAAAAAACAATTTCTGGGTACCGCAGATACTCTCGATTGAGCAAGCCATGGAAGAATGGAGCGGTTTGCAACTCATTGATAATATTGATGTTATCTTTGAGATTATCAAAATGAACCCGAAGTTTTTCCCTTATGCGGCACAGATGGCAAAGGATTTTGATGAAATCGACCAATATGACGTTGACGCTGCCAAGCTTTTTGCCCATTTGAAAGACGCGAAAGAGATAGAGGAATGGAATCTAAGCCTTGAAGACAGCATTGAATCCAAGTATTTGAAGTTTTTCGCATCACTCCACACCTATTATAATAATTTACGCGAGACTCTTGAAAAGAACGGTCAAGGGTATTATGGCCTGATAACCAATAAGATAGCCCATTTTGATGATGCCGCCTTGCAGAAATGCACTCAAGGACGCAAGATAATTTTCGCCGGTTTCAACGCCTTGACAAAAACCGAAGAGAACATCATAGTCCGTATGGTAGAAAGTGGTAATGCAGTGATGTTGTGGGACTTAGACAAATACTATTTCGAAGACGACAAACAGGAAGCAGGTTATTTTGCACGCAAATTTTTCCAAAAACATCCAAATATCGAGAAAAATTTCATTGACGACAGCTTCAACACACAGAAAAAAGAAATCAATGTCATAAGCGTTTCGGGCAATGCTGTGCAGACTAATGCCTTACAGCTTAAATTAGCACAAAATATTGATAATCAGACAAATAACGAAGTTATTGTGCTTGCCGACGAGTCGCTTTTGATACCAGTTTTGAATGCCATTCCAGATACTCAAGACAAGATTCGGGTAACGATGGGATATCCTTTCGACAAAACCACCGTATATCACTTTATAGATCAATGGTTTAGGTATCAAAACACGCTATCCGACGACGAAAACAAGCTTTATCTCTGGACATTTATCCGTTTTTGCAATTCCGACTTTGTCAAATTGATTTTCAACAATTTAGGATACGACAAACTGGATGAATGGTTGAAAAAGATGGCAAACAAATCAGTTTATTACTTTAAGAAAGCAGATCTTGACCATTTTTCCAAAAACAAGCAACTCGTTGATTTTCTTAATGTTGCGACAAGAAAATGGAAAGATTCCAAAGATTGTATCGACTCGTTGAAGGCAATTTTGAAGCTTGCTTTTAAGAATATCGACCCGAACGACAATTTCATTAAAAACCAAATCAGTGTTGCGGGCAGGATTGTCAACAGGCTGGAGTTATTATTCAAAAAGTATTCTGATTATATCAAAATCATTGATTTACAGATGCTTTACGCACAAGTTGCGAGTCAGATGCCAATCAATTACAAGAATGAAAACACTGATGGACTGCAAGTGATGGGACTGCTTGAGACTCGAAATCTTGATTTTGATGTAGTTCATTTTTTAAGTGTCAATGAAGGTGTTTTACCACAGAACAAGAGCAATAACAGCTTGATTCCGTTCGACTTACGCAAAGCTTACGGATTGCCGACATACGATCAGCAGCAGGCTGTTTATGCCTACCATTTCTATCGTTTGTTGCAAAATGCCAAACTTATCAACCTGTATTACAACAATATTGCCGATTTTTCGGGAGGTGAGCCAAGTCGTTTTATCAGGCAGCTTGAGTTTGAATATGCCAAGAGCCACAGCAACGTAAAGCTCGAGCATTATCAATATAAGTCACCAGTAATCAATGAGTTAAAGAGTTCTATCAGTATTGAAAAAACTGATGTGATACTTAGCAAAATACAGAAACTGTCGCCTACATCAATAGGCAGTTATGTAAGATGTCCGTTACAGTTTTATTGGTCGAAAGTTGAGGATATAAAAGACAATGCGTTGGATGAAGAGATTCAGGTCAACGTTATCGGCAATATTGTTCACAACACCCTTGATTATTTCTATAAAACATTCAAGCATGAGATAATTTCGCTCGAATTGTTCGATGAAATGTATAAGAAGCATTTCGAGGATTGTTATCGTAAAGCATTGAGTGAGAATGGTTTCCATGATGGATTTCCAGAGACAGGATTCAACTATCTTAACAAGACTGTAGTTGAAAACATGCTAAAGAATTACATTCGTCAGGAACGAAAGTTTTTTGAAGCAGGCAATAAACTGACGATTATCAACACAGAGACTGAACTCAAGAAAGATATTGAATATCAAGGACATAAAGTAGAATTACATGGTATTGCCGACCGCATAGACCAAGTTGGAGACGAAATACGTGTCATTGACTACAAAACCGGCAAAGTGAACCCATACGACGTGAAAATTGGCGACAAAGTTATCGGTATCACGTCGATGGCAGAGAAATCGATACAGTTGATGATGTACAAATACCTCTATTTGCACAACAATCCGAATGTGAAGCCTGAAAGCATACGCCCGGGCATCGTCGGTTTCCAGAAGCTAAGTCATGGGCTTTACAATCTGGAAATCAACGAATCGCACGAGTTGAGCCAGTCGTTTGAAGACACTTGCACCAAGTATTTCGACGACTTCTTGGCAGAGCTTTTCAATAAAGACATACCGTTTGCACAGACTGAAGACACAAAACCATGCAGTTTCTGCGACTTCAAAAACATCTGCAAGCGCGGTTAATCACTTGAATATCAAATCGATATATACTGGCAGATGGTCAGCGTAGCCTCCGAAATACTTCGGTCCGACGTACGTTCTGAACAGTTTGACGCCTCCAAACGACTCGTCTTTTTCAAAGAGAAACTCTCCATGAAAGATAGTGGCGCTGTTATTTTTATACAGCAGTCCCATATCATTGTCAATCAGCGAGTTAGAGACAATAATCTGGTCGAAAATCTGCCAGTTGTACTGATGTTTCAGCGTTCCATCGAAGCCCAGTTTCTTGCCATCGGTGAAAAGATTCACCAAAACATCATTTTTACCAGATTTTTCAAGTGATTTTGCGCCGAGTACCTCACAGATGCTTGGGTCTTCAGGTGTGTCGTTAAAATCGCCCATGATAATGATTTTGGGTATGGTCTGATGCAGAAAAACCAGTGAATCCACTTTGTGTTTCAATGTGTTAGCAGCAAGAGCACGCAGTTTTATCGTTTCACGTTCGCCTCCATAACGCGATGGCCAATGGTTGACGAAACAATGGATGGTGTCCCCTCGCCTGTCGAAAAATTTGGCATAGAGTATATCGCGCGTCTTATAATTCGGATTTTTAGGATTTTTTACTTTAATTGCTTCAGTATAAATAAGTTGCAATTTGTCGATACAATAAACCATTGCCACGTCGATGCCACGTTTGTCGTCGCCTTCATAATGAATTATGCGGTAATTATTTGTTTTAAGCGGCGTTTGGTTAAACAAAGAGTTCAAAACATATTGATTTTCAATCTCAGCGATGCCAAGAACTGCCAACGGCTCATTTTCAGAAATGGCGAGAATAGCCTTGTACATGTTGTTGCGTTTTTTATAAAAACGCGATTTTGTCCAATGCTGACTGCCGTTTTCGGTAAATTCATTATAGACGCGAGTGGAATCGACAAAGGGATCGAAGAAATTCTCGAAGTTCCAGAATGCTACACGAAGCTCCCGGCTCTCCTGAGAATACGCATCAGAAGAGATAACTATCTGAAATTCAATGAATAACAAGAATAGCAGTGGGACTCTTATTATAGATAAAGGTCTCATACGTTTATAGATTTTTGACATGCAAATATACAAAATATTTTGATAAACGATACGATTTTTTAATTATTTTTGCAAAAATTTTATATAAGGTGAACAAGATAAACAAAATATTTCTTATCGTTTTGCTTTTGATTCCATTATTTGGATTTTCGCAGACAAACATCAGGATTTCCATTGAGAATCAAGAAGATAGCGTGTATTATTTCTGCAAATACAGAGGTGCAAAGACGATTATTATTGACACTTTGAATCTTAAAAAGGGAATCATCCAGTATAAAAGCAAGACAAAGTTGCCGGATGGCATTTATCTCCTGACGAACAGCAAAAATCTTCCACTCACAGAGATTTTAATCACAGAAAAGCAGCGTTTTAAATTGATTATCAACAATATAGAGGATTATAACTCCTTCAAAGTGAAAGGTTGCGCTAAAGAGACAAAGCTGTATTACAAACTTATGGCCAAAGTGATGCAAACCGAAGCAAATATTGCGGCTTTGGAGAGCGAGGGAGGCTTTAACCTTGAAAATATTAAGAAAATCGACTCGTTGAACAAGGATTTGGCGAGTTTTGAGGAGTCGTGGAAGATAAATAAAAAGGATGCATTTATTAATACGGTAATCTCTTCCCTCAAACGTCACGGAATGGATGACTATTGGGTCGATTTTCCGCTTTACGATGCCAGAGTGTTGACTTATCCATTGATAGACAATAAGTTAAATTCCTATTTCGATAATCTGTATGCTGACGCTGACAGAATTATCGCGGAGATGGACACTCTCATAGCAAAAACAGGCGATTGCGTGGAGGTGCGCGACTATCTTTTGTGGTTTTTCTACCGAAAATACTACAATCCTGTTTATATGAATCTGGATGACGTTTACATTCATCTTGTTGACGAGTATTTCTTAAAGCTTGAGCTTGAAAACGTGTCGGAAAGTGTTATTAACGTCATGGCTGACCGCGCCAGAAATCTAAGTCACCTGAAAATTGGCGCCAAGATACCCAATATTGGCAACTTATACACCATTGAGTCTCCTTATACTGCATTGATTTTTTACGATAAGACATGCAAAAAATGCGCCCAGGAAGGCCGGATTTTGGAAGATATCAGGACAAGGCATCCCGAGATGGTGATTTTCCCTGTAGAGATACATTCGACAGATATGAAACATCTGTTGGAGATATATGACATCCAGACGACTCCGTTGATTTATGTCCTTGACAAACACAAGAAAATCATTGCGAAACGCATCAATGCGGAGAAGGTTGAACAAGTTTTAAACATGGATTAAGATGAGCAAGTACGACACTATTTACGCTGTAGCGACAGCATCAGGAACGGGAGCAATCTCGATTATCAGAGTTTCCGGAAAAGATAGTTTTGATGCCGCATTACACATCTTTAGAAAAAACGGCAAACTATTGGACATCAATAATATAGAGCCAAACAAGGTGTATTATGGCGAGATTTTCGACCCGTTTTCGGACGATAGCCCCATGGTTGACGAGGTTTTGGTGACGTTTTTCAAAGCACCTCACTCCTACACTGGTGAAGACTCGGTTGAGATAAGCTGTCACGGCTCGGAATTTGTCCAACAGAGAATCATGGAGTTGCTGTGGAAATTTGGCGGCAGGCTTGCCGAACCTGGAGAGTTTTCGAAACGTGCCTACATCAATGACAAACTGGACCTGGCACAATGCGAGGCGGTAGCCGACCTCATAGCATCGCAAAACGAGGCTGAGCACCGTATTGCTCTGAACCAACTGAAAGGCGGCTTCTCGAACGAGTTGAAAGATTTACGTTCCAAATTAGTGGATTTAACCTCGCTTCTGGAGTTGGAACTCGATTTTTCGGAAGAAGATGTGGAGTTTGCCGACCGCACCAAGCTGAAAGAGTTGCTCAACACCATTTTGAAGCATATCGGGAAGCTAACCGATTCATTCAGAATGGGTAACGCCATAAAACACGGCGTGCCTGTTGCTATCGTCGGAGAGACAAACACAGGAAAAAGCACACTGCTGAATGCCATTTTGGGTGAGGAACGAGCCATTGTGAGCGATATCGAAGGCACCACGCGTGACACTATCGAAGAAACGTTCACCATTGACGGGATAATGTACCGTTTTATTGACACGGCAGGCATTCGCGAAACGTCGGAAACCATTGAAAAGATTGGCATTGAGCGTACTTTTAAAAAGATTGCCGAGGCCGACATAGTACTTGGTATGATTGACGGAACAAAACCGTTGCGAAGCATTTACAAATCGGCAAGAGATATTATAAAGCATGTTAACTTATTGAAACAGAAGCTATTACTGCTTATAAACAAAAACGACGAAATCCACATCTCGAAGTATTACGACATCAATGACGATTTCTGTTGGGAAATCAAGGATACTGTGGAGAAAAACATCGAGGCACACGGCGGATATATGTGCGACGAATACAGTTATAGCGTCACTGGGCAGGATTTGTACGACATTCGCAATCTGATGAGATACAAGATTATGTCGGCGAAAAAGGCCGATGACATTGAAGATTTGAAACACGACATCCGTTATTACACACGCTCTCCCAAGATTGACGGAAACACCGTTTTAGTGACCAACATCCGTCATTTTGAGGCACTTACACACGCCAAGGAAAGCCTCGAACAAGTAAAGAACGGCATGGACAACAATCTTTCGGCCGATTTGCTTGCAGAAGACTTGCGTCAAGCGTTGTATCATATAGGAAGTATAACTGGTGAGGTGACAAATGGCGAAGTTTTGCAAAATATTTTTGGACGTTTTTGCATCGGAAAGTAATTATTAGTTGTTTTTTTTTATAATTTTGCACCGGAAATACATATATTATTTAAAACATCTTTTGGAAAATGTTTGAAGACCCCATGTTTTTATGGATATTCACAATGAATATTGTTTACATCGTTGTAAACATATATGCATTTTTGCTGAAGGAGTTTTATAAGCCAACAGCGTACAAGGAGGTCTTTGGCGAATTGTTTCCGGCTCGGCATTCATTGGCGAACATATATTTGATGCAGGTTTTCGAGCTTCCCTTTCTTTTCTTGTGGGGCCGAC
>Ga0265301_10005262_pt1 | contig 12761 bp, 12 predicted proteins | sample AusTroGonzalo_MG_2_FD_193488 | JGI IMG/M metagenome (GOLD analysis project Ga0265301, IMG submission 193488) | Bovine rumen microbial communities from tropical cattle in Woodstock, Queensland, Australia - Gonzalo_04 | ecosystem: Host-associated > Mammals > Digestive system > Stomach > Rumen ...
GAACCACTCAGGCGTTTGAGTTCAGAGTGAATCCGTCGAATGCCACATTTAACTACGATGTTACATCGGATGATTGCGAAATAGAATTGGATCTTGTAGGTCAGACCAGAGCAGCCGATAGCTACGTTACTGTTCCGACAAACTATAAACTGACGAAAGTGGAACAAGTTTACACGGAGGCAGGAGCATTGAAGACAGGACAATACCGTGCTTATATTACTGACCAGAACTTGAGCAATGATTATGACGATCAGGTAACTCTGGTACTCACAGTAACAAATGATAACGGTGAAAAGATTCAGTTGTCATCTTCGTCAATGCAAATAAAGTATTCAAGCAGTCTTTTTACAGAATTCAAGTTCCTTAAAGCGGAAAATGACAAGGTCCTTGAAGACGTGGAATGCATTATCGACGGCTCGAACATCACATTAAGCACGCCATTCATTCTGGATAAAACAAAACTCGTCGCCAATTATAAAACGAATGGAAAGAAAGTGTTCGTTGGTAGTGATGAGCAGGAAAATGGAGTTACGATAAACGATTTCAGTACTCCAGTAAAATACACCGTAGTTTCTGAGGATGGAGAAAAGAATGTATATACTGTAACCGTCAAAAACTCAGAACTGCCAGTGGTTTATATCGATACAAAAGATGGTGCTGCGATTGTCAGCAAAGAGGATTGGCTAAAAAAGACCGCTATTAAGATAATCAAAGAGGACGGAAGCATCGATTATGAGGACAATTCTCTTCAAATCCGGGGTAGGGGAAATACGACCTGGCGTATGCCCAAGAAGCCTTATGCGCTGAAACTGGACAGCAAGCACGAAATCTTAGGCATGCCGGAACACAAGCGTTGGGTATTGTTGGCAAACTGGCAGGATCGCACACTTCTACGCAATGACGTCGCTTTCCAAATATCCAAACAAACCTGTATGGATTGGACTCCACGAGGCAAATTTGTTGAGGTTGTACTTAATGGCAAACATATTGGCAACTATTATCTTTGTGAACAAATAAAGGTGGGAGCCAATAGGGTTAACATCACTGAGATGGAAGAAACTGATATAGCAGGAGATGAAGTAACTGGTGGCTATCTCGTGGAATTGGACAATCATTACGATGAAGTGAATCAGTTCATGTCTGCTACGAAGAACCTGCCATATTTGTTTAAAGATCCAGACGAAGATGTAATGCAACCAGAACAGTTCAGTTATTTCCAGAAATATATAAACAAGTTGGAAAAAATGATGTATGCTGATGACTGGCTCACTAAGCGTAAATACGCTAAACACATGGATTTAAATACATTTGCCGATTGGTGGTTTGTTCACGAATTAGCCCATAATAGGGAGCCTAATGGTCCCAGAAGTTGTTATATGCATAAGGACCGGTTAGGTGTTCTGAAAGCAGGTCCAGTTTGGGACTTTGACAGGAATACTTTTGTTCCAGTAACAAGTTTTGCCGTCAAAAAAGCGATATATTATGAACGACTGTTCCAAGACCCAGCGTTTGTCAAAATCGTAAAAAAGAGATGGAAGGTTGTAAAACCCCAATTTGACCAAATCGCTGATTATATTCGCACCACAGCTGCCAAAACACGAGTTTCGAACGAAATTAATATCGGTCTATGGCCGATTTACACGACACATAATGGAGATGAAACGATGTCGTTCGATGAGAGTATTGACAGAATGGTTTCTGCTTATGAAACAAGATTGGCAATGTTAGACAGGAAAATTAAAAGTTGGTAAGACTTATCATCTTTCGACTCTTACAATGAACGGCAGAGTTTCCTGAAGTCCGACTCCTTGCCGTAACACACCAGTACGTCGTCGGCTTCCATTGTCAGGTCGTCTTCTGTGGTGTTGACCACGATAGAGCTGTTATACTCGATGCCTGTGAAGTTCAGCACCTTTTCACTTTTCCTGATGGCGATGATTTTCAGGCGATAGTTCTCGTAGAGATGAAGCTCGTTGGCGCGGAGTCCGACGAATTTCTCAGGGATGCGGAACTTAAAAACGCCATGCGTGTCGTCGATACGGAAGAGGTCGGCCTTTACACCCAGCTCCATCTCGCGTACCAGCGAGCGGGCAGCACGCTCCTCAGGAATCAATATCTTCTTAATGTCGAATGCCTGCAGGATGCTCTTGTGCACGTAGTCGTTGGCGCGTGCATAGATCTGTTTCACCCCCAGTTTCTTCAACAGCGCCACGACGCGGATGGAGGCTCCCAGATTGCTGCCTATCGCCACGATGACAACGTCGACTTTCTTCAGTGGCAGCACGCTCAGAGCCAGCTCGTCGCTGGCATCAATCTGAAACACGGCGTCACAGATGTCCTTCACTTTCTCTACACGGCTGGCGTCGCTGTCGGCGGCAATGACCTCATGGCCCAGGGCAGACATTTCGTCTGCCAGCACCCTGCCGTAGGTTCCTAATCCGATAATAATACACTTCATGATATGGTAATACTGTCTTGAGGTAATTTGTAATTCTGGTTCTTATACTGTTTCAGCAGTCCCTGTGCCATCGTCACCAAGCCTACACGGCCAATGAACATCAGCACCACAAGCAGCACCTTGCTGGTGTCCTGCAATTGGGAGGTAATGCCTAATGACGAGCCTACCGTCGCGAAGGCTGACACACACTCGAAGACGATGGCCTTCAAGGGCAGGTGCGGATCGCTGAGGGTGACGAGGAATACGAAGAAGGCCAGTACGATGAGGCTGGTGATGACGGCCGCATTGGCACGACGGATGGAGTCGGTGGACAGTTCACGTCCTGCAAACTCCACGCGTGTGGTGCCGTGAAGGATTGCGCGGATGTTGAGTATGGCTACGGCAAAGGCGTTGACCTTCACGCCACCCGCCGTCGACTGCGACGCACCGCCTATCCACATCAGTATGGTGTAGATGAAGATAGACTGTATGCACATGCTGTTCAAGTTCACGCTGATGAATCCTGCGGTACGAGGGCTGACGGCATTGAAAAACGCCTGCACCAGTCTTTCGTGTATCCGCATACCGGCAAACGTGTTCTCCCACTCAAAATATGCGATGAGCGCCGTGCCGAGCACAATCAGGATGGTGGTGGTTCGTATCACAATCTTCGTGTTCAGGTCGTACAGGTTAGGAATGCTCAGGCTGGCGTAGTGCTGACCTTTAATCCATTTCCATAATACGCTTGCATGTCTCTTTACAGCCATCTTCATGTTGACCAGCACAGGATAGCCGATACCGCCTAAGATGATGAGCAGTGCTAGCGTGACGTACAGCCAGCAGTGACCCTCCATCAGCACTGCGGCGCCCACTCCGTCCTGATAGTTGGAGAAGCCAGCGTTGCAGAAGGCCGATACGGCATGGAACACGCTGAAGAACAGCTCGTCGCGAATGTCCAGCCCTATCGTGTCGTGAATGTTCAGGAAGATCACCACCGCGCCTGCAAGCTCCAGGAATGCCGTAAATCCGAAAATGTTGAGCAACGTAGACCATAGCGAGGCCAGCGACTTCGAACTCACCATGTCTTGCACCTGCATCTGGTTGTAGATGCTTGTGTTACCCATGAAGAAGAGGGCGAAGAAACTGGTGATGGTCATTACGCCCAGTCCGCCCACCTGGATAAGCATCATGATGACCAGTTGGCCGAAACCGGTAAACGTGCTGGGTACGTCAATGGTCGTGAGGCCTGTCACGCAAACGGCACTGGTGGCCGTGAACAGCGAGTCTATCCACGACAGGTGGACGCCCGGTTGGATGCATCGTGGCATCAATAGCATACCCGATCCGACCATGATGATAAACAGGAAACTGACGGCCATCATCAGTGCCGGATTCGACTTCCTGCCTAACGAGGTGATGATACTGTCGGACAGTTCGATGGTGGCTATCAGGAACAGTATCAGCAGGTGGAACACCCTGTTGCCCACTATCCGCATCACGCCGATGCTGTCATCTATGCCGAAGAACTCGATGAAGATAGGAATCAGCGTCAGCGTCAGCAGTCCGTTGATGGTCCATCCCAAGAAACTGTATGCCGATCTCCGCTGACCGCGTTTCGTCAGGAGCAGATGGCCGATGCGCTCAATCAGGAACATCATCCAAGTCCAGAAATATACCAGGTTCAGTTCGTCTATCAGCTGTTCCGACAAGTCGAACCCGAATTCCAGCACGGCCCCCACAATCGTACACAGCGCAGCAATATTCGCCAAAACGGCAAACAGCTTCAGCGCCAAGTTGAAGCATGGCTGCACATACTTATTATGATAGGGCATATACTGCATCGGCTCTGTCCTCACTTATAGTTTGACTCCGCAAAGTTACGAAAAATTGAGAGCAAAACAAAAGAATTTATTCTTTTTTTTGCCGAGACGGAGGAATTGTGCAACACTTTGTACCTTAGGTCAAAGAACTTCCTGCTCCAAGGAGCAAAAAGGTACGAAAAACTTTCCAGTATGCCAAATAAATTTGGATTAAAAAAACGGGCTGTCCTTTGTCACAATTGTCACAGCACGGCATTTTTTTTTGCGCCCTGCCCAGAGAAATATTTTTCCCTGCCTTGGGAATACTTCTCGCCTGCAGACTGCTTACTTCCCAAGGATTGCCTGCTTACTTCCTTTAGACTGCCCGCTTACTTCCCAAGGCTATAATGCAGGGTCAGTAGCTTTTTTCCTTCGTTTTTCTTTGTGTTTTGCAAAAAAGTAGGTATATTTGCACCATGATTACAAAAAGGAATTTAGGAACAATATGAAGAAAGTAATTTTTAGCTTAGTGCTGGCGATGATGTCAGTGGCCGGATACACTCAGAGCGTTGTCGGCACGTGGGTAACAGAAGGTGGTGAATCTCAGGTGGAGATTTACCAGAGTGGTGACAAGCTGAACGGCAAGGTTGTCTGGCTGCAGAAAGGCGACGGCCAGCTCGACGTCCACAATCCGGACAAGAGCCTGAGGAGCCGCAAGCTGGTTGGTGTCAACATCCTGACGGGCCTCACCAAGAAAAAGGACAAGTGGGAAGGTGGCAAAATCTACAACCCCAAGAACGGTAAGACCTACAAGTGTTCCATCTGGCTCGACGGCAAAAACCTGAAAGTCCGCGGCTACCTCGCCATGTTCTACGAAACCCAGACCTGGACAAGGAAGTAAAGAAGCGCGGCTCCATCACGAGTCGCGCTTCTTGTTTTTAGGGGTTGCTGAGGTTATTTGGCCTCGCCTGAACCATAGATGAAGCTGAAAGCACCGCTGGTATAGTCGAAGATTTCCTCGTCTTTGAAGAAACGCTTCAGCTCTATCTCGGCATTCGACGTAGAGTCGCTGGCATGTACGATGTTCTGCTGGTTGCTCATCGAGTAGTCGCCTCGGATGGTTCCAGGTGCAGCCTCACGTCCGTTGGTAGAGCCCGTCATGGTACGTACGACCTGTACGGCATCCACACCTTCGAGGGCGAGTGCCACTACAGGTGATGTCTGCATGGAGGCAGCCAGTGATGGGAAGAAGGGCTTGTCAACGAGGTGGGCATAGTGCTCGCGCAGAATCTCGTCAGAGAGCTGCATCATCTTCATACCTGCCACGCGCAGTCCGCGACGCTCAAAACGGTTCACAATCTCACCAATCAGTTGACGCTGTACGCAACTGGGCTTCAATAATACAAGAGTTTTTTCCATAATGATAGTTTTTAGGGGTTATTTTTTGCTTTTGTAGAATTTCTCAAGCGTACGATAGGCATTCTCCTTTTCAGGGGAAGCGACCTCGGCAGATTCAACGTCAATCTTCATGACAGGAGCGGCGTCGAGATTCTCCTTAGTGATAGCCGTCCACTGAGGAAGTCCTTCGCCATTGGGGTTACCCGTCTTGCAGAAGTTGGCATAATAGGTGAGGAACAGCTTCGAGATGTCATAATCCTCTTTCTGCCAGTCGTAGTACTCGTTGGTGTCGAGGGTACCCATTGCATACTCGATATCTGCAGAGTGAACGGCACCAGGAGCGATGGCAGGCTGTTGGGCCTCAGCTTTCTTCTCTTCGGCAGTCTTCTCACGCACACCACCAGCCAGTGCACCTACCTTATCGCCCATCTTGGCAGACACCTGAGGACGTGGATGCATATAGTGATAACGATAGACGGGCAGGCCAGACTTGGCGTGATAGTCGCAAACCTTCCAAGTGGGGAAGCCAGTGAAGAGGTCGGAGGCGAGGTCGAGCCCTTTCTGACTCAGCACGTCCTCATCAGTCTCAATGCCGTAAGCCTTGAAGATCTCGTCAGTCATGTCGCCAAACGTGGCCTTCATGGCGTTCTTGAAGTTCTGTAGGGTAGGAGCCTGCCCGGCAAGCGCCTGAGCGGGATGGCCTTCGAGTGAGTTCCAGCCTGCTAACAAGGGCACCTGTGCCTGTTCGTTTTTCTCGAAGACGTCATCAGCATTCTCTTTCATAAAGTAACCATCGAGCACCACACTGGCCATACCCTTTGGAGGCAGGATGGCTTGGAGTGAATCAGCACTCATCGCCATGGCATCTGCCAGACTGGCGATACCTGCTGACTTCAGGAGTTCTGCACCAGCAGCCTCAGCCTCAGCCTGTGAAGTAGCCTTATAGGGCAGTACCTCAGCACCAGATGAGAGCATTGCACCAGCAATCAGGTTCTTGGAGAGAGGAGAACACATCAGGAGGGAGACTGAGAACGAACCAGCCGATTCGCCTACGATGGTAATCTTGTCAGGATCGCCACCAAAAGCCTGGATGTTATCCTTCACCCACTGGATGGCAGCCACCTGATCGAGGAAACCGTAGTTGCCACTTCCCTTATAGTCAGAAGCAGCTGTAAGTTCTGGATGGGCAAAGAAGCCGAAAACACCCTCACGATAGTTGGCAGTCACGCCAATAACGCCTTCCTTGGCAATGGCAGAACCATCGTAACGGGGCTCACTACCAGAACCAGCCATCAGTCCGCCACCATTAAAATAGATAAGTACAGGAAGGGCATCGGCAGTTGTCTTAGCAGTCGTCCAGATGTTCAGGTAGAGACAGTCCTCGCTACGCTTAGGCCCACGGAAGGCCATATCGCCAAAGACGTCGAGTTGCATGGGGTCATTGCCAAACCACAAAGCCTCACGGACACCCTCCCAAGCCTGAACGGGTTGGGGCGCTTTCCAACGGAGTTCTCCTACAGGAGCCTGTGCGAAAGGTACGCCCAGGAACTTCTTCACACCGTCCTCTTCGAAACCTTTGAGAATGCCATTCTGGGTTTTCACTTGAAGTGTTACTTCTGTTGCCTTCTGCTGAGAGCAGGCACTGAAGAGTGCCATACATGCAATGGCGAGCATCGTAAATGTTTTGTTTTTAGTCATAATCATATCTATTTATTGGTTCGCTTTGCTGGATAGTCGCTACGACATACTCCGAGCGGGTGCCGATACGGAATTTCCCGCCCCAGAGACCTAAGCCGCTGGTGATGTAATATTGCGTCGTACCACGCTGGTGACGACCAAAGGCACACTCGTAGACGTGATCCGTAATCCACGAAATGGGCCAAACCTGTCCGTGATGTGTATGTCCGCTAAACTGGAAGTCTATGTGCTGACGTTCAGCTTGCTCCAAATGGTGAGGCTGGTGGTCAAGCAGAATGCAGAACTTCTCGCGGTCAGCCCGCTTCATCAGCACCCCCAGCGAGTCGCGGTGCTGGTTGGTGCGGTCGTCGCGTCCAATGATGCACAAGTCGCCCACGACGACACAGGAATCCTGCAACAGTTGAATGCCTGCGTCCTTGTAGAACTGCCGAGCGCGAGGCTCGCCACTAAAGTATTCGTGATTGCCTATGCAGGCATAGACGGGAGCTTTCAATCGACGGAACTCTTCGTGCATCCGTTCGTCTATCAGAGGACGCATACTGCCGTCAATGATATCTCCGGCAATGAGTATCAGGTCTGGTTGTTCGTCGTTGATGATGTCCACCCAACGGTGCAGCTCGTCGCGACGATTGTGATAGCCGATGTGCAGGTCGCTCATCATCACCAGTTTCACAGGTTTGCCCACCTTCTTCGTCGTCAGTTGCAGTTCCTCGCGATATTTGTGCTGGTAATGCAGGTTGCCATACACGAACAGCACCAGCATAAAGACGACAATCCCCCCTACCGTCCACCAGTTATTATATAATAAGGTACGCGGGAGAAGCCGAACCAGCCGTCCGAGGTCGAGCAACAGAAACAGCATGAACAGGTAGAGCAGTACGATGATGCTCGACGTGCCGACTTCGTAAACAGCGACAGCCAGCGGCATAGGCATACGGTCGGTAGAACGGAAAATGCCTGCAAACATCAGCATGAATGCCCCCACCATCAGCGTCAGGATGAGTACCTTCCACATCCATCCGAGGGGAAGCAGACACCATACGTGCCAACCGACATAGGCAAGTGCCGACAAGGGCAACAGCGTAAAAAGGAGCATCCACATCATCTTGCTACAAAGGTACAGCTTTCTTCCCAAACAACCATAGGAAAATCACAAAAATGCATCAGATATTGCCTTTTTTAACAAATCAGGTGTACTGAGCCATTAAATGAAAAGAAAAACGAGTTTTTATTTTGTATTTCACTCGACTTTTTGTAACTTTGTGGCATGAATCAGGTTAAGGTATTGATAAGAGATGTGTTTCCGTTGGCGATATTGGCGGGAATCTGTATTTCCATCGGTTGTGTGGTCAACTTAAGGGTAGGGGGCGTTGCTGGTGCAGTGCTGTTTGCTTTCGGACTGACCACAGTAGTCTATTATGGTTTGAAACTATATACAGGTACGGCTGGCTTCATCCGTAGGCAGGGTGACTGGTTGATGTTGCTGACCGTCTTGTTGGGCAACATCGTGGGTTGTCTGTTGTCAGCGTGGATGATAGCCTATGCCCAGCCAGACTGTGTGGAGCCTGCGGCAAATATCCTGGCAGGACGACTGGCGAAGGGATCTTGGGCTTGTTCGTTGCTGGCTGTCGGTTGTGGATTCATCATGACGACGGCAGTGGAATTTGCACGTAAAGGCAAGATGCTACCCTTGTTGTTGGGTGTGCCAGTCTTCATCTTGTGTGGCTTCACTCACTCCATTGCCGATGCCTTCTATTTCCTGGTGTCTCCACGCGAGGTGTTGCTTAGCGCTGATGTGCTTTGGTTGTATATTGCCGAGGTGCTTGGCAATTTTGTGGGCTGTAACCTCTATAGATGGACAACGGTGTTCACTCAAAAGTAAATCGTATAACGAGAATAAACAACACAACTAATATGAAGAAAAAGACTATTCTACTCATGATGAGTTTGCTCATGGCTATCATGTCGTGGGCACAGGGCATCTCCGCTCTTGACCAACTCAAGGCAGATCCGAGAAAATCGTATGGTATGGACTATCCGTACTCGTTTACCACACAAAAGCTGACGAAGGCCCCCAAGGGCTATAAGCCGTTCTACATCAGCCATTATGGTCGTCACGGTTCGCGCTACTATTGGAATGCAATGCTCTATCAGGAACTCTCAAAGCTGTTGACGACGGCTCATGAGAAGCAGATATTGACGCCAGAGGGCGAGGCTTTCTACGAGAGATTCATGGCTGCCAAAGACGAACTGACGGCAGGTGTCAGCGAGCTGAGCGACCTGGGATGGGAACAGCACCAGCGCATAGCCAGAACGATGTACAACAACTTCCCTGAGGTGTTTAAGAAAGGTGGTAATGTATTCGCAATATCTTCACTCACAGGCCGTTGCGTGCTCAGTATGTCGTCGTTCTGTCAGGAACTGACGCAGTGCAATCCGATGATTGAAATCCGCGAGCAGTCAGCACGCAAAACCCTCGACGGTGTGGTGCCTACCGACAATCAGAACCCCCTGAAGCGCAAGTTCCCAAAAGCTAATGCCCGCTGGGAAAAGAACAGGGAAAAGTTCCCCTTCGACGAATCGTTGCGCGACAAGGTCGTCAAGCGCGTATTCACCAATACCGACAGCCTGCAAAACCTGCATCACATCGGCAGCAACCTCATCAATCTCTATACCTCGTTGCCCAACATTGGTCATGAGGGTATGATGGGCAACCTGATTACCGACGACGAAATGGTGGCACAGTGGGAACAGTCGAACCTCGGTTCCTATTCGTGGGTGTTTGGCCCTCAATACGAGATGATTCCCATCCTCGAAGATATCATCAAGAAGGCCGATGCAGCCATTGATGGAAGTAGCGACCATATCTCCGACCTGCGTTTCGGACACGACACCTGTCTGGGGCCGCTGACGGTGCTGATGGGTATCAACGGTGCCGACCTCGACCCTGAAGACCCGTTTGAGGTGAAGAACTGCTACCAGAACTGGGAGACGTGCAAGGCATCGAACATCCAACTGGTGTTCTATCGCGGCAAGAAGGGTACTGACGATATTCTCGTGAAGCTTCTTCTCAATGGCGAAGAGGCCCGTCTGCCCATAGCCACAGACAGTTATCCCTATTACAAATGGTCAGACCTGCGCCAGTTCTATCAGGCACGTATCGATAAAAATAAATAAGGTAGGGTAGGGTCAGCGTTTCCTTCGTGAAAAGATATGTCCGTAGCTCTTGATGAGTTTGCGGACAAGGAGGAAAGCGTCTATAGCGGTGACGCTGTTGGAAATGATGCTGGCAACCATCTCGCCCTTGCTCCCGCTTTTTGATGGGGCGTAAAGACTATGCCAGAGCGTACTGATCTGGTCGCTTTCTTTCTGAATGCCAGCGGCTAACTCTTCTTTGCGCCTAAGGATGTCCTCTAGCGTCTGGAAGTTCTTTTCTGGTTTACGAGTAGGTAGCATAGTGGTTCAGCTCATGAACAGGTTGGTAAGAAAACGTATCAGCGGACGCTGGATGAGCGTCTTGCTGTAAGCAATGAACAGGATGAGGATGACGACGTGGAAGAAAGCCACGATAAAGAATGCTGCCACATTGCCCACATACCCTGCCAGCCAATAGGCAACGGCGAAGGAGCAATACATAAAGGCAAAAATGATGATGAGGAAGAAGACGATGAACAATGCCAAAGCCGTCAGCAGGCGGACAAACTTGTCGAAAACATCAAGCTTCAGATAATCTGTCTGAAGCCTGAGGTACTTCATAGCGCTTTCCACCAGCTGGGCAATGGCCTCTACGTTCTTGTCGCTTGACAACATCTTACATCCTACGTCTTACATCAGACATCATTATGCATCCACCTCGGGTGCTGCATCGGCAATGTCGTCGACGAGGTCTTTCACCTCTTTGCGGCTGAGCTTGATGTTGTGCTTCTTCATGAAGTCGTCAACAGCATCAGTGATTTTTACACGCGTCTCTTCGCCCTTTTCAGGAGCCAAAAGAAGACCAAGAACTGCTCCGGCGAGAGCTCCGCCGAGGAATGCGCCAAAATAACTTAAACCTTTCATAGTCGTAATATTTTTCTGTGTTAAACGTCTGTTTCGAGGGCAAATTTACGGAAAGTTTTCGAAATTAACAAACTTTACGCAGTATTTTTCTCTATTTTCGCTCAATATTTTGTAATTTTGCGCAATAAATCGGATAATTTAGTTTAATTTGAATAGAAAACGAAGTAAAATTATGAAGAAGTACATCGTGCTTTGCGCTGGTATTTGCGCAGCAATGGCTTTTACAAGCTGTAAGTCGAGTGAGAGTGCCTACAAGCAGGCTTATCTGAAGGCTAAGGCCCAGGAAGAGGTTCAGACTCAGACCCCTGCCCCGCAGGAAACCGTTGAGCAGAACGTGGTAACTCCTCTGCAGGAGCGTCCCGCTACCAACACCCGTGTTTTGGACAATGCTGACAATGTGTCAGTACGTCAGGAGAACGTGACAGTGGTTAGTGGTGCTGGTCTGAAGAACTTCAGCGTTGTCGTCGGTTCGTTCTCACTGCGTGCCAATGCCGATGGTCTGCAGGAAACGCTACGCTCGGTAGGCTATGACGCCCAGGTGGTGCTCAACTCTGCCGTTCAGCCCGCTATGTATCGTGTGGTTGCTGCCACTTTCGACACGAAGGCTGAGGCTGCTGCAAGCCGTAATGACCTGCAGGCGAAGTATCCTGGTGCATGGCTGCTGTATGCGAAGTAAGCTGTGGCAAGGATATTATCTATAGACTACGGAAAGAAACGTACAGGACTGGCAGTCACCGACCCGCTGCAAATCATTGCAGGCGGGTTGGCGACTGTCTCTACGTCTGAGTTGTTCGATTATCTGCAGCAGTACGTAGGTCGTGAACAGGTGGAGCGAATCGTCATTGGCGAGCCCCGTCAGCCTAACGGTCAACCCAGCGAGAATCTGGCCCGTGTGCAGCAGTTCGTCAACCGTTGGCGCAAGCAACGTCCTGACATTCCCATTGAGTACTACGACGAGCGGTTCACCTCGGTATTGGCCCATCAGGCTATGTTGGATGCCGGTTTGAAGAAGAAAGCCCGTCAGGACAAGGCGCTGGTAGACGAAATCTCCGCGACCATCATCCTCGAGGATTACCTCCGAAGTAAGAAATAACTCTTAACTCTTCATTCTTAACTCTTAACTGAATATGATTCTACCTATTTATATATATGGTCAGCCGGTGTTGAGGAAGGTGACGGATGACATCACCCCCGACTATCCGGAACTGAAACAGCTCATTGCTGATATGTGGGAGACGCTGGCCGAGAGCGAAGGCATCGGACTGGCAGCACCCCAGATTGGCCGTCCAATCCGCTTGTCGGTCATTGACCTCGACGTCTTGGCAGAGGATATGCCCGAGTATAAAGGTTTCGGCCAGGGGTTTATCAAT
>Ga0265301_10005270_pt1 | contig 12744 bp, 9 predicted proteins | sample AusTroGonzalo_MG_2_FD_193488 | JGI IMG/M metagenome (GOLD analysis project Ga0265301, IMG submission 193488) | Bovine rumen microbial communities from tropical cattle in Woodstock, Queensland, Australia - Gonzalo_04 | ecosystem: Host-associated > Mammals > Digestive system > Stomach > Rumen ...
CCACATGCAGAAATGCGGATCTGAAAGCAGCGGCAAAGCTGGTACTCAATCAGTAAGGAGGGCTTGAACATGGCCCAGTTTAGTATCCCCATTGAAGATATTGTAGATTTGCTGGGTCTTGAAAGAAATCAAAAAAACCATCCGGGTGCCAGAAGCATCAAGGTGCATTGCCCTTTTTGCGGCCACCGGGGGTATACAATGGATGTAGATTTGGTGAACTGTGTTTATCACTGCTTCCATTGCCCGGATGATATGCAGAGGAATAACGGCGCACTCGACTTATACAGCCGAGTGCGCCTGGGAGCTCCGTCTTATCAATTGGATCGGAAAAAGGTGTTTCACCAACTCTGCGAGGAACTCGGAAGCGAAAGCCCTCAAGTCTGCAAGACCAGGGAAACAGCTGTCAAAGACAGAAACATCTATCCGGCAGAAGACAAAGCGCTGAATGAAGCATACTCTGCTTTGCTTCAACTGCCGTATTTGAAGCTGTCACGAAAACACGCAGAAAATCTGATGGCAAGAGGTCTGCCTGAAAAGATAGCCTATCAAGGTAAGTTCGCTACGCTCCCGCCTAGTTATATGGTGGTAAAAGACCATCCGGACGGGAAAGCAGTTTCTGACTGGTATTGGTCGAATGACATTGAAACAATTCGTAAAGAGTCGCCAGTCCTTTCCACTTATGGTTGGAGAGATGTAGTTGCTGGTACCTTGATTGCAGGAGATCTCACTCGTCAAGGCGTAAACCTGAAAAGAGTGCCAGGATTCTACCGGATTTCTCCTGGAAAGTGGGCGTTTCGCTATGATACAGGGATGTTGATCCCAACCATTTCGTTTGAAGGAAACATTGTTGGCATTCAAACCCGACGCGATACTCTTGGCAAGAACGGGCTACGGTATATGACTTTGTCATCTAAAGGGCTGCCGGAAGGCCCGACTACGAGGATCGCGAGGACACATGTGATTCACAGTAGGAAAAGAATTTCAGAGAGAACAAAGGTTTATGTCACGGAGGGCCCGCTGAAGGCGAATGTTATTCTCTGGTATTTGACGAGAGATAAACTGGCTGATATTGCGGTGATTGCGCTTCAGGGTGTGAAAAATACGAAAGAGATCCCTGATATTGCCGAAAAGCTCCGGAAAGCTGGAGTCCATACCGTGTACTCAGCTTTTGACATGGATAAATGCGGGAATACTGTAGTCGCAGAAGCAGACCAGGTGCTGCGGAAGCTCTTTCGTGAAAAAACAATCCGGGTGGACACGATTGTCTGGGATCCGGAATTCGCGAGGGAAAAGAAAGCAGAACTGCTCGCCCTGACAAATGCCAATCAGATCCCATTTGTGTCGTCCGGAAATGACTTCGTTGATATCGGGAAACTTGCTCAGATCCTTACAAATCAGCATATAGAATACAATGTTCAGTATGTTGACGGAAAGAGGATCAAGAACCATTGGAGGTCGGAAACCAAGGGATATGACGACTATTTGCACAGTTTGGCAAATAACAATTCTCATCTTATAGTTACTGAACGTTTGTGACTAACATCTCTCATTTTGATCTAGATCGCTCTGGCTTTATACGCCGGGGCGCTCTTTTTTTAGAGAACGCTCTTAAAACGTGAAAAATTGACATTTAGCAAAATGTAATATAGAATATATTTGCAATCTGATTATGCTTAAGAATAAACTTGGCCAAGAGAAAATGGATTTAAGCTATTTCAAGCATCGACAGGAACGGAAAGGAGAAAGAAATGAAGGAAACGATTTTACATTCTGATAGTCTTCAGAGACAAGAGAGAGGGAGCTTGAAGTGGATTGCGCCAATCATGACAGGTATTTACTGCTCTGTGATTACCGCAATGCCGACACTTGCAAACTCTCAGACAATCATTCAGGGAATTAACAAAGGAACTGAACAGGTTTGGAGAATCCTGATCGCCATTGTTGCGCCTATCGGAGCAGTGGCACTGGCGCTCCAGGTTATCAAAATTATCTGGGGTGGTGCGAGAGCTGCCGAGGAAGCCAAAAGCGCAGCGATAAAGATTATCGTTGCTATAGCCGTTGTACTCATGGCACCCGCCATTGTATCTGCGGTGAAAAGCTGGTTCACGGCTGCATCATGGAGTTTTAGTTGATTTCTACCATCCTATTATGAACGCCCACCTCTCGCCGGGTGGGCATTTTTAGACTGAGTCATGAAAGGAGCACGGCGCAATGAATGACTTCAAACTGGTTCGAATAAAAGAAGTGCTGGCTGTTTTACTGATGGTTTCCGCTTCCTTTGTGCTGACGGCAGGGTTTTCAGAGCATTGTTATGCATCTGGATTTAATGGTGAAGAATCGAATGTGGGAAGCATCATCCAAACCCTGGCGCTTGGCGGCGGAGCGGTAGGTCTTGCCTGGTCCGGTCTTGAATTTGCCTACGGTGATGAACAGAAATCTGCCAAAGCAAAGTCTCGCATGATCATCATTCTCGTTGCAACGGCTGCGGTGTTTGCTCTTCCAGCAGTAATCCGAACTGCTCAAAGCCTCTTTCAGTCTGGTGCCTGGTCTCCTGATCACCTTACCACCAAATAACCAAGTGGCCATGTAATCAAGTAATCAAGAGGAGAAAACGACATGCTGGCAAGTATTGTTCAGTCCCTGTCCAGTGCTCTGGGAGATGTGCTGGAAGGTTTTATGACGATGTTTTTGGAAGCATTGGATATGAATCTGTCATCTTTCCTTGATGTGTTTCCTCTGCTTTCAACATTTTATACTTATCTTAGAAGCTTTTCCGTAGCATTGACAGCGATAATTGCAGGGAAAGCATTGGCTACCTTCTGGTTCGGATCGATTGATAACAGCGCAAAAGATAATCCCCTGATGATTCTGATGAAGACGTTCTTTGCCGTTGCCGCCGTATATTGGGGCGGTTATGTGCTGGAATACATTGTCCATCTGGGTTCAATCCCCTATAACCAATTTCTGAATATCGAGGCGGTTACAGAAGGAAAAGTCTATTTCAAAGAGTTTATAACTGGTTTCTTTGGCTTCGCGACAGCTTCGATCGCGAGCTGGAGTAATCTGGCGAAAGGACTATGCGAGATATTCCTTCTGATCGTGATTTCCTGGAACCTGTTCAAGCTTGTCGTCGAGATCTGTGAACGCTGGCTGATGGTTGGGGTTTTGGTTTACACCTCGCCACTGGTATACTGTACCATCCCTTCAAGTGATACTTCTGGGATTTTCAGAAAATGGGTCAGCATGTTTGTCGGATCTGTGATTCAAATGTCCCTCTCGGTCATGTTTTTGAAACTCATCCTATCCGGGTTTAACGCTGGCAGCTCAAATTACGTGATTAAGCTCCTCATGATCCTTGCAATGTGCAAGATAGCCCAACGTGTTGACTCATATCTTCAGCAGCTTGGCGTTGGCGTAGCCACCACGGGCGGTAATATGGTGGATGACCTGATTGCCGGAGCGCAGGGACTCAGCCGACTTGCCGGTCGTATGGGAGGAGGAAAAGGCGAGAACGGAAGCAGCAAAGGAAGCATTCTGGGCAGCTATGCTGGAAGAACAAACCTTGGCGCGGGTATCAATGCAGCGACTTCGGCTTTCCGATCTGGAGCAAGCGTCCGCGATGCAGCTAAAGCTGGTGTAAAAGGCGCGGCCGATAATCTAGCCCACAAATCTCCAGCCGGACGCGCTGTTTCCTCGGCGTGGATGTCACATAAGGCCAACCAGGCACAAAAGCAGAACAGCGGGGTATCGGAAAAAACCAACGTCACGGGAAAGATTCCAGATAAAGCGGGTACAAAGCTGCCTAATTCAAAAAAAGCCGATACACAAAAACCGTCTGGGAATCCCGTGTATGCTTCAAGCGCGGCAAAGCAAAGCGGGAATACCAATGCCAGAGGCAGCGCGGTTAATCCGAGAGCAACAGCAGCGAGAACGTCCGGACAAACGGGAACAGAGTCCGAGGGACGTAAAGAGACGGCCTCAAAGACCGCAACACAGTATCGTTCTCCTTGGAGAGAAGCGAGAAAGGGCTTTATGGCTGGTTCTGCATATATGCTTGGTCTGAATACTGATCAGCCACAATATACACCGGATGAGCTGAGAGCTTCTGAAAACAACGCGCGGGCAAACGCTGCGGCTGTTGCGGATGAAGCACAGGAATATCAGAGCGGAGGCGCCGTCATGCCGGATGAGCTTCGAGATGATGCCAGGCAGATTCAGGAAGGAAAAGGCTCAGCTCGCCGCATGAATTATAATGAGAATTACAAAGAATACGGGATCAGGAACGAAGATGGCAAAGTTTTGGAACTCAATGGAGATGATGATATTCAGGCGTCTATCCCGGCATCTGCAGCAGGTGTTGGCCTTAACAACACAGAAACTCGTGAGGGAAATGCTAAACTGACAATGACAGATCGATGTGGCGGTCGTGCGGTTTCCGACTATATGGCACAGGCGGTCAGCCAGGAAGATGCAAAAACTGACGGCTCCAGAACCTATGCTGTGTCAATGCCTGCAAAGCAGGCTTACATTGAGAAAGGTCTGGATGAGGATGCCTACCGGACCAAGGGGAAGGAGAAGGCAGATGCGGTGCAGCATGAGGATGCACAGAGAATCAGTAGCTATGAAGGATCTATGCCCGAAACAAAGATGGCAAGGGCAAGCGCACAGTCCGCAAAAGCCAGTATGGAAGTCCTAAAGCAGGCGGGGGCAGCTCCGGAGCAGCTTCATGCCGCTGAACAGGCATACGAAGGAGCAAAGCAGTCCCTCCATGATACAGCAGTTACAGCTGGAGAGAAAAAAGTCCTTGAAGCGCGGCAGAAATTGGACAATCTGGAGAGGAACGGTGTTGACCACGGATCGAAGGAATACCGTGATGCAGAGGCTGAATACAAGCAACAAACGGAAGCTTTTGTGAGATATCAGGAATCGTATCAACGTGCTAATACACCAGGAGCTTATGATAAATTGAGGCAGACCGCGGCAGATGAGGCCAGAGCGAATGATGTTGTCAAGCTTTCAGACAGCTATGACGCCATCCAGTCTCAGGCACGCGGACTTCTGGATGAAACGATTCGTACCGCGGATGTTTTCTCAAAGGCACGTGCATTGAACAATCCCAATTTCATTCCCGCAGATATCCCCCAGACCAGACAGATGGCATATGACGTATTCAAGGATGCGATTACTGACATGAGACCGGGAACAGGATTCAGCAGAGTGAGTATCAGCGATCTTCCAAATAACAGCGACAATCCGGGCAACTTTGAAAACCAGGGTGGACGTGAAATCGCTGTGACGTACACAAGGCTGGACGGAAGCACAGGAACCCGGACCTTCCTGAACGGGAAAGGCACCTCCGCACTCCCCATCAGTACCGCGTCACAGTTCTCCGTGTTCAAGTCCGCAGATGGCCGACATTGGCTTACGGATGATCCGGAAGGACAAAACAGAACTGCGCCTGCAACCGGACGACAGGTAAGAGAGCCGAGTCTGATTACAAATATTTTTACCGCAATAAAGAAAAAGCCCCGTAAAAGCTGACTCCCGATGAAGATGACATAAGGATGGGTGATTTGGTCGATTGCCCATCCTTTTGTTTTCCAAGAAAAGCGTTCTTAGAAGCTGAGCCGTTGCTTTCAAAATGGGTGAATACTATAATAAAAATGGCATTAAGAAAAAACAAATATATAAACTTTGAAAGGAGGAAGCAAGTGACAAATAACTACCGCAGTATTTCAGACGATCTCGCCGGAGGGGCAAAGGCCGGGGCCAAAGTCGCAAAACAGGCAGCCAGCACGGTGAAACATACAGCCGCTGCGGCAGGAAAAGCAGCGTCAGGGAATCTGGCGGGAGCCGCAGTGGAGCTGGCAAAGGATGAAACATGGCGTATGATTGCGCTCTTCCTTGCCATTGCGATCCTCTTTTCTTTGTTTTGCGCGGTTTTTCTGTTTCCCATGGCATTGTATGAAGCAGTTGCAAAACTGGCGGAGGAATGGAAGGTGGAGTATTACTCCGGGACCAGCGGCCGGTTTGTCAGCTTTTTGAAAGCGACAGGAACGGTGATCTGGAACGCGATAAAAGGGCAAAGTTCCGGAGACGGAGATACCGATCAGGCGACAGACGCGGATTTAGCGATTGTGGACAGTGAGGCGGATTTGGCGAGCGTTTACTCCAGAAAGATTCAGGCAGCAAAGGACAAGGTCACCGCTCGGCAAAAGCAGGTCATCGATGTTATCAATCGGGACGCCAACGGCGGACAGATCAGCGGCATCATGTATGGGCGGTATATTTCTGCATACACTGCCAACGGATACGAGCATGACATTCAGTATGTTCCAGGCACAAACCAAATCCAGTCATCTGTGGTCAATGTTTATGACGGAACGCAGGTGGTTGCGCTGAACCGAACGATTAAGGACATAGAGGCGCTGCAACTCCTGTGTCTTCATACAGCTCAAAAGAACGGTGACCTGGCGAATATCAAGCTCAGCGGATTTATGAAATGGCTTGGTTATAACGGGGCAGATAACAGGCGTATCTGTTTCCCACTCGGCGAGAACGAAGGAATCCAATATTCCATGAGGTCTTGGACTGGAGGCTTTCTTCCGCAGTATTTGGAGGATGAAGCGGCAACTCAGGGAAAAACCGAGGAATATGAAAAGAAGTATGGCGCCGCTATAACAGATATGCTCATTCAGGTGGACTGTCCAAACCTGTACAGTATCCGGCCACAGGAGACGGAAGAACTGAAATACGATGCTGGTACCGCAATGCGCACGGTTAAGGATTACAGCAAGCCGATATACGGAGCCTCTTCCGGTGATATATACCCAGCCTATCTGAGAGATAAACGTCCCAGTGATTATTACTCGACCTGGTTTAACAACGGATATCGCTATGTCGAGGGGGTGTATTGCGAGGGCCGTTACGGGAACTTCCTGTATTCAAATGTTGGATGGACACTTTCTTATCAGAACGGGGCAAGAGCTCTGGTCCGAACATCCGCAAACCCGAAGCAGGCAGGGCCGATCATTGGATATGAGGATAAGGAAATCGAGTATCAATACGACATTACCTATATCCATGTGAAATATGTTATAAGCGTCACGGTGAACTGCCGAAATATCAACAGCCTGCTCGACATGGTTGGCCTTTGGGAAGGACTCCTGCCGGAAGATGAGGCAAAATACAGCGGAATCTATATCAAAGAGGGCGCGGCATGAAAAAGGGGAAAGCTGCTCTATCCACTGCCTGTGCTGTGCTGCTGCTGTTGGCATTTCCACTTGAAGCCTATGCGGATCTCTTTGCTTTTTCTTCGAAAACAGACAGTGTGCTGGAATCATTTGTAGCGGAGTATGGATGGGATCGAGAGAAAATTGATGCGCCAGACTGGATCGGGGCAGATGGGTTAACAAAGTATTCCCGAGCGGCCGGACATCAGAAGGAATACTACGAAGATCTCTTCCGGGAAAGCAAAGAATACTGCGTGGAGCATAACCTGATAACTGTATCAAACGCGGGTGGAGCGGGCGGATTCAACATTGCCGCGATTGCGAGAGCGGAAGTTGACGCTCCGGATAGTATGGAGATCCCATTGGGATCAAACCGAACGAAATATAACGATTGGTTTTACAGCCGAGCAGGAGCGGAAGCACCATGGTGCGCTATTTTCGTAAGTTGGTGTGCAGATCAGTGTGGGCTGATCGATTCCGGGCTGTACCGTAAGGACGCCGGTGTGACGACGACCTATTCCTATATGACCAAAGAAAACGGCTTTGCCTCCTATTCCTGGAGGGAAGTCAAGCAATTAGGAGGAGGCTCATATTCTGCCGTTCCTGGAGATCTGTTCTTTTTTGAAGGGATGGGCCATATCGGAATCGTGACCAACGTGAGAGAAACATCTATTGAGGTAACCCACGGCAACAGCTCAGAGGACAATGTTATGGCCAGCCTGATGTCAGCTGACGGCTATATGAATGCAGGAACCATTGTGCATGTCGAATACCCAAGTGACGAAAGCGCTATTTTCTATTTTCTGACGGAGCATATGGGCATGCCGGCGTCTTCAGCCTGTGGCGTTATCGCAAACATTGAGCATGAATCCAACTTTAATCCAAATGCTTTAGGCGATGGCGGAACATCGTACGGGATCTGCCAGTGGCACAATCCGAGTCGTTGGGATCAGCTGATCGCGTTCTGCAACGACAATGGCTACGACTGGGAAACGATGGATGGGCAGCTCTATTATCTGGAATATGAAATCACGCAGGGTGGTGAAGCCTACACGGGCATTTACAGTGTCTTGATGTCGCAGGCGGATAATAGCCAGGGAGCTTATCAAGCCGGATATGAGTGGTGCGTCCGATTTGAACGCCCAGAGGACGCCGAAAGCAAAGCAGTAAATCGGGGCTATTCAGCCCAGAATAATTGGTATCCAAGATACACAAACAACAGGGGGTAAAGATGAAAAGAATCTACAATGCTTTTATTTGGACTTTCGCACTGACTGTTATGATGGCGCTCACCGTAAGGTTAACATGGGCAGACACAATCACGATGGCTGATGTTGCGATGGGAGAATACCACAGCGGGGAAAGAGAAGAGCCGCTTGGCTCTGATTCAATCAAATACAATGAGTGGTACTATGGGCATGCCGTGAGTAACGAGCTTCAGGAGAACGAATATGTTCAGACTCACAGGTGGAATGCGGTTTTTGTATGCTGGTGCGCGGATCAGCTCGGATATATCAGCCGGAACTGCTTTCCACTGACCAATGATGCTGCCGATATGTTTCAATGGTTTGAAGAGAATGGCTATCAGCTTTATACCGCGGATAATCTTATGGCTTCAGAGGGAAAATTGAATGTCAGAGCGGGAGATGTGGTCTTTTTCCCTTCAGAAGAAAAGACGGACACTCTTGATGTCGGTGTTGTGGTATCCTCGGATTCCTCAGGAATTGGCTATGTCGTGGGAGATGTCGAAGGGGAAATACAGCGTTTCGAGATTGATCCATCACGCTGCACCGAAAATCTTGCATTCTTTCCTACAGTCCCAGCCGAAGACTACAAATATGCAGAGATCATTCAGTTCTTGAGAGACAGAATGAATCTGAATCCGGCTGCGATTAGCGGGATTATCGCGAATATCGAGTATGAGTCAGAGGGATTCCCAGAAGCTCTGGGAGACAATGGAACATCATTTGGCATTTGCCAATGGCATAGGAGCCGCTGGCAGGATCTTATCAACTATTGCAATGCTGCCGGTTACGATTGGAGTAGCTTGGAAGGACAGCTGATGTTCCTGCAATATGAGTTGGAAACCGTCTACCCGGATTTAAAAAGCATACTCGTGGAATGTCCATCTTCTCCGGATGGCGCGTTTAAAGCCGGATACTGCTTCTGCCTGACTTATGAATCTCCACAGAATTCGTCAACACAAGCTGAGTTTCGCGGGGCGCATGCGATGTACAACGTCTATCCGGCTTTGCCCAAATGATATGAAGACCATGAAATCCCGCAATGATACGTTACTGAAGCAAGCAATGGACAGGAGGATTCGCATTTGAGGAAACAAAAACATCCGGATATGTTCAGTGCAAAACCTCAGGAAGAGATCTTCAGAGAGCGAATCCGTTTTGCGCTGATCGGACTATTTCTGATCAGCGGCTATCTTACCGGACTTCTGAGTTTTGTGCTGTTTCATCTGTCAGAAGGCTTTGCACTCGGAGTCGTTCTGAAGGCACTTTTCTCTACGAAGCTGAGTTTGCTGTTCTTTCCAGTCATTTATCTTCTCCTCTCAGGCCTTGCAATTGCAGTAGTGCATAAGACTTGGGAAGAAGCCCAGAGAGAAGACAAACTTAAACGGGGATTTCTGCATTCCAAAAACGGCGCTCCCTACGGTGATGCTCATTTCGCGCAGCCATGGGAATTCGCAGACGCGGCTCAAATCCGACCTGTAGAGGAATGCAAGGGGAAAATCCTCGGCCAGCTTGACGACGATGGACGACAGTGTATCGATTTCAACCCGTATGAGGGGCGTATCAACAGCCATATGGTTGCAATTGGCCGATCCGGTGGCGGTAAGACTTTCACCTTCGTTAAATCCTATATGATGCAGGCGATGAAAGAAAAACACAGTCTCTTCATTGCCGATCCCAAAGGAGATTTGTTTCGAGAGACATCCTCGTATTTTCGGGACAATGGATATGTTGTGAGAAAGCTCGACCTGAAAAACCTTGAGAAATCAGATGGCTGGCACTGTCTAGGTTCCCTGCATGGAGCCAATCTCATCACGAATGTTCAGGTTTTCTCCAGCACGGTCATGGCAAACATTTCGGAGAGGGACGATGTTTATTCCCGAGCGGGCGGATCTCTCTTGAGTGCGTTGATCCTTCGTGTCCTGCAAGGAAAAGAATATCCTCCTGAGAAGAAAACTATTAAGACGGTCCATGAGTTGCTTCAGAACCCTGGTGGGATCGATTTTCTTGACAGCCTGCTCAGCCATGAACATGTTACATCCTCTGAAGAAGCATGTACGCGGTTTTACATGGACTTTAAGCGGGCTTCCGGAAACCTGGCCGGAAATATCATTACACATCTCGCCACAGGTATCCAGCTTCTGAACAATCCATTGCTGAGCGATATCCTGTCTACGGATGATATCGATCTTACCAAGGCCGGGCAGGTTCCGAGCATTTATTACATCAATTTCCCGGACACGGATGTAACCTTCAAATTTATTATTTCGCTGTTCTTCTCCATGGCGTTTATCAACCTGGTCGATTACGCGGACATCCATACATCTGATGGAAAGCTTCCTGTCCCGGTCGACTTTCTCCTCGATGAATTCCCGGCTCTTGGTGTAATACCGGACTGGGATCGGAAAATCGCAACGGTCCGTTCCCGTCAAATCAACTGTGTCATGATTATCCAGGATATCCCGCAGTTGAAAAAACGTTATCTTGAAAGCTGGATGACGATTCTGAACAACTGCGGTTGCCTGTTGACTCTTGGTATCAATGAGTCTCAGGAAACAGCACCCTATCTCTCACAGCGCATCGGAGAAACATCAATTGAGGTTATCTCAAAATCGGAATCTGTTGTTGCTGAACGCGCAAAATCCTTCATGAGCAAACAGTCCACAGGTGTTGGCAAACGGGCATTCCTCTCAACAGCCGAAATCTGCGAGCTCTCTCGTGACGGAAGTGTTATCCTTTTTGCGGATCACCAACCGATTTACGCGAAAAAGTTTCCTTTTGTTCTTCATCCTGACGCAGAGAAAATGGAGGATACGCTCCCAGAAGATGTTATCGATTTTTCTGACAGAGCAGGGCGACACAATCTTAGGCAAGTGGAAATCGCTTACCGTAATAAGTTTTGGGAAACACATCCGATGTATCCAGATATGAAATATAAGGATCTGAGAGGCGCCCTTTTCACGGAACCGCCGCAGGATCCGACAACGATGGTGATCTCCATGCTTTGCGATGATTTTGCTGTCGTCAGGAAATGCGGTATGCGGTTAATTCAAAAGCTTTTCGGCAAAGAAGAATCTTACCATGCGAAAGGAAAGGAAGATCATGTGGGCACCTCGGAGGAGAGAAAGCTTAATATATCTGCGGAGAAAGGCGCATTTCGAAAGTTCATTGCCGAATATCGGGTTGATTATGGACTGCGGTTTGCTCGATACAACGACTTGAGCATTGAAATAGATGCGTTTTCAGGTGACATTTTGCCTATCCAAGAGCACTCGGAGGAAAGCCCAAAGAGTGCAATAAAACCAGCGCCGGAAACGATGGTATCAGAAGAACAGAGGCTGAATTCAACAGATCTGATGAAAGAACCGGATCATTCCGACCAGGCACTCCAGCGCCGAGGCCGATCCCTGAAAAGCAATGCTGCCTGGAATGCTTTCTCTATCCCGGCAAAAGCAATGAAAGAACCACTGGTCACCGTGCAAAAGGGGAACCTCCCCAAAGCAAAATCATAGTCGCTTTGCAGGTAAAGAGGCAAAGAGACAAGGCAACAAAAAAGACAAGGCGACAAGGCAGTAAAGCATTATTTCGATATAATCTGGAGTCCTGCCAAGATGCACAGTCAAAAAATGGAGCTTTCACGTTTAAAAAAGCCAGACACAGTTTTGATGCTGTACCTGGCTTTTTTCGTTTATTGCATACACATTTTCTCGTCGCTCGGTAGTGCTTTTAACTCTGCGGAAGGCAAGGATTGATACCAGTAGGCGACGCTTGTATAATCATCATATCTGGGTCCTGTCCAACCCAGATTGTCAATTGTCATGCGAAATGAATTGCTGAAGTGGATCGGATCAGGGACATGAAAGCGATAAAGCAGGAACCTTTGCTGACCGTTATAGTTTTCCCGATTATCTCCAAAAATTGCGAAGAGCCCACTATAGTGACCACTGAAGGTTTGATACTTCTTAATGTGGACATCATTACCGAAACCGTAGGATCCAGTGAAATAATCTTCTGTTCCTGTGTAATGGATGGAAGGATGCTCGTCATCGTCAATATACATTCGGGCTTCACCCTCTACCCAACAGGTGTTGTTCCCATTCATACCTGCCGCAAGAGTTACGCCGAGAAATTGCCCTTTTCCCTTGATTCCATCGATGATGACATAGCTTCGACCTTTCTGAACCGGGTGCTCCTGTCTGTAAGACGCATGGAAATAAGCTATATTCTCAGGAAGCTCCTTCTGGCAGCCGGTGATGATATAGTACAGG
>Ga0265301_10005272_pt1 | contig 12740 bp, 9 predicted proteins | sample AusTroGonzalo_MG_2_FD_193488 | JGI IMG/M metagenome (GOLD analysis project Ga0265301, IMG submission 193488) | Bovine rumen microbial communities from tropical cattle in Woodstock, Queensland, Australia - Gonzalo_04 | ecosystem: Host-associated > Mammals > Digestive system > Stomach > Rumen ...
GAGTGCAATTTCCTGCCATGTACGGTGAACGGACGGGAAGGCGCAGACGTGCTGTGCCGGGTCTACGGACATCCGGTGAAGGTCCGGTCGGATACGGACAAAATGGGCGAAGCGGAGATTGTCCTGCGTCCCGAAGCCATCGAGATTGCCGACGAAGGGCAGCTTCCCTGCAAAGTGGAACTGAGCTGCTTCATGGGCTCCTATCAGAACTACCATGTGCGGGTCGGGGATACGCTGGTGAAGATCGCGGATAACTGCCCGATCGGGAAGAAGGTCTTCAACGTCGGAGACGACGCGTATATTTCCTTCCGCAGCGAATGCTCGCATCTTCTTGAAACCTGACGAAAGAAAAGAGTCAAAAACGGCGGGCGCCGAAAAAGCGCCGCCGTTTTTGATTTGATTTATTGACAACGATTTACGGATTATTCTATAATTCTTAGGATGTCCATTCAGAGGATTTCAGGAGGAGGATATACTTATGAAGCGCTTATTCGGTTGGATGGTCGCGGCGGTGCTGATGCTGTCGGCAGTTTGCGCCGCGGGAGCGGAAGGAGTCACGTTCAAAACGAACTATTTCACTCTGCAGCTGCCGGACGGATGGATCACGGACTACGAAGACCTGGAAAAGGAAGAAGGCCTGGAAGGCCTGGGCTTTTTCGGGCAGGATGCGAAGATCGGGCTGATTGCCGGCGCCTATCTTGTATACTATGAAGATCTGAAGGATGTGGCCCTCTGGAGCTCCGATTCGGAGGAAATGAAGGCGTATATTGAAGCTATTCTCGAAGACTTTAAGGATGATCATCCGGAATATCTTGATACTGTTATGGCCGGGAAGATCCCGATCATCCTCATCAAGGCGACAGACGCGGAAGGGGAATACCTCTATGCGGATACAATGACAAACGGCTATGCGATCCAGATCGAGGCCTATGTCGCAGATGATTCTGACGAGGAGAAACTCTATCCCCTGACTGAGGAAAACATCGAACAGTTCAAATCAATCCTGGCAACCTTCGTGCCCGTCACCTGATTTTTTCACTTCGATCCGGGGAGGAAACCTGCCTTGAAAAAACAGCTTTGTCTTCTGCTGGCGGTCACTGTGCTTGCCCTTCTGTTTCCGTGGCTTTCTCCGGCCGCGAAGGCGGAAGAAAGAGAACTGACGATTCTGGTGTATATCTGCGGAACGGATCTGGAATCCGAAAGCGGGGAAGCCAGCGGCGATATCCGGGAAATGGCATCGTCGGGCATCGGCAGCTCCGGCGCGGCAACGGTGCTGATTGCGACCGGCGGCGCCTCCCGGTGGAGCGGATACAATTTTTCAACAAAAAGCGTCCAGTACTATCAGCTGGACGGCAGGAATCCGGTTCTGCTCAAGGATGCGGGACAGATGAGCATGGGAGACGCGAAGACGCTCAGCTCCTTTATCAGCTATGGCATTTCCGCCGCACCGGCGAAGCGCTACATCATGATCCTCTGGGATCATGGCGGCGGCCCGGTCCACGGCGTTTGCAACGACGAAAACTATCGGGATGAAGCCCTTTCGCTCGCAGAGCTGAAAACGGGCCTGACCGCCGGGCTGCAGGGCAACAAGCTGGATGTGATCGGCTTTGACTGCTGCCTGATGAACTGCGTGGATCTGTGCGCGGATCTTTACGGCATTGCGGATTATTCCGTTGTGAGCCAGGAACTGGTCAGCGGAACGGGCCTGGACTATGACGGGTGGATGCAGCCGATTGAGGAAAACCCGGCCATTTCCTCCGAACAGATCGCCACGCTGATGGCGAAAACCTATGTGGAAGACAACTCCAGGGGGCGCAATGCCTCCACGGCCACGATGACGGTCGTTGCCTCGGACAAAATGCCGGAGGTGATGAAGGCGGCGAACGCTTTCAGCGCGTCGCTGACAGATCTGGTGAGCACAAACCTGGCAGGGGTGGTCCGGCTTCGCACACAGCTGACTTCTTTCGGAGAGTTTCTGGACTACGACGCTTCCGACTTGGTGGATGTTTCGGACATGTGCGACGCTTTTTCCGCGCTGCTTCCGCAGGAAAGCGCCGATCTGAAGCAGGCGGCGGCGCAGGCCGTTTGCTATAACTGCACAACCAGCGATATTGCCGCCTATGCCCACGGAATGTCGTTCTTCCTGCCTTATCAGACGGTTTCCTCCGAACGGCAGGAGATTCTTTCCCATTACAGCACCCTGAGCGATTCCTATGCCACGCTGGCAACGGCCATGACGAGCCAGGTGGCTTCCTCCGGCTATGTGATGACGGCTTCCTCCTATACGCCGGACAATTTCTACAGCTATGACAATAACTCCTGTTCCGGTTCCTTCTGCGATATCTGGAACGGGTATTACGGAGACACCTGCACCTTTGACGATGCGTATGGCGTATGCGGGGGCGATATCTGGGCCGGACTGAATACGGCCGGCGGATCGATCTGGGACGGCTATTCCTCCTGCTCCGGTATCTGGGACGGTTACTGCCCGGACGATTCATTCGATTCATATGATCCGTACGGTCAATACGACCCGTATGGCCAGTACGATCCGTACGGTTCATATGGACAGTTCGGTCAGACTCAGCCGGAAACGACGCCGGCTGTCAGCGGCATCTGGGCCGGTATGGACGAACCCGCCGCGACAGAGGCGCCGGCGCAGCAACAGACCCAGGCCAGCGCGTCCACTGCGCTGAACAACATCTGGGCCGGCCTCCTGAACCAGAACAGCAGCTATTATCAGCCGGGCGAAGCAAACCAGAACGTCCAGCCCGGCGTCAGCGAAGCGGTGTCGATGGAAGATGTGGTGGAAACGGCGAACACCTACTTCTCAAACTCTTCCCTGACCACCCAGATGATCTATTCCCTTCAGCTGAACAAGGAGGATCTGGATCATCTTTCCATGGCCAGCGGCGTGCTGAGCCGGGAAGAAGGGGACGAGGTCATCCGGTTCGGGAACATGGGTGCAACGACTATCGACTGGTCAACAGGTATGATTCTCTCGATGTTCGACGGCTCCTGGCCGATGCTGGACGGGCAGATGGTCCGGGCTGAATACTTATATGCCGATGAAGAGGGCAATGTGCGGTTTGTAGTTCCGGCCAGGATCAACGGCCTTAAAATGTATGTGCTCGGCAATTACACAAAGGACGGAAAAACCGAGGTTCTCGGCGCGACGCAGGGATACGACGACCAGGGCTTTGCCATCCGCGGGGTGATTCCGCTGGAGGCAGGCATGACGGTGTATCCGCTGTTCACAGCGGTGTCCGCGGACGGAAGCGCACGGGAATATGAGGGCAGCGCCATCACCATTCCCGAGGAGGGACTGGAAATGACCTGGAACAAAATCCCGGCAGGGAAGTATCAGTATTGCTTTGGACTGACAGATCTTTCCGGACAGGTTCACTATACGGAAAGCGTACCGATGAGTTTTTAGGAAACTGCCTTTTCAGCTTCTCATTTCTTCGATGTGATAAACATAATCCAGGGACTTCAGGGCTTCGATGATTTCCGCGTGTGTCTTGTATTTTTTCAGCATCTCATTGCTGACGGTGATGGAAATCGAATAAACGGAAAGGCCGCTGCCGACATAGGCCGGGTTCTGCTCAATTTCAACGATCTTCAGGCCGAGGCGGCGGATCACCGTGACGAAATCCTGCAGGGAAATGCTGTTGGTCAGTTCCAGGTGCAGCTCAAAATGATTGGAGCGGTTGTTCAGCGCAACCTCCAGGGGCGGGAACCACAGCAGGATGCACAGAAGCGCCGCGAAGGCCGCGATGCCCACGGCATAGCAGCCCATGCCCAGCAGGATGCCGGTGATGACAGCCACCCAAAGGCCCACCGCGGTGGTCAGCCCCTTGATCTGGTTCCGGGAAGAATAGAACACCGAGTGGACGGCGATGATCGCCGCGCCGATCACAACCCCAGCGGAAAGCAGGAAATGGCCGTGACGGCCGGAAGCGATAAAGATGCAGCTGTCTGCGATGGCTGCCAGGGTTCCGATCAGGAAGGTCAGCATAAAGGTTCGCAGCCCGGCGGAATGCCGCTTGCTGGAACGTTCCCAGCCGATGAACGCCCCCATCAGCAGCGAGAGAAAGATGCGCAGCAGCACGGAACCGACGGTGATATCCGCCGCCCACTGCCCCAGCAGCCCGGCCAGGGGATCTGTCATAATGGTTTGCATGTTCATTGGCGTAATCTCCTTTGAAAAGATTGTCAGAAAAGACCTCTCCGGGAGTTTCTCCGCAGGGGGTGATGCTGCTCGCGGTAGTATTCCTCGGCGGCTTCGGTGAATACGCGTTCGTTTTCGCTTTCCGTGTGAACGGGAAGCTCGCTCTGGATTTTCTGAATCCGTTCGATCAGCAGCTCCACCTCGGACTTTTTCCGGCCTTCCTCGTCCTCCGCGGGAACCGGAGCAACGGCTTCCAGCTTATTGGAATAGGAGCCGGAAAGGTAGAGCGACAGCTTGGCGGAGGCGGGGCCGATCAGCTCATACAGCACGCTGGAGGAGAGAATGATGGTTTCCAGCGCGTGCCCCATTTCGCCGCCCAGCGCGCGGGCGCCCAGAGCCGCAAGGCCGATGGCCACTCCAGCCTGGGGAATCAGGGCAAGCCCCAGATAATTCCGAACTTTCGCAGACTTTCCCGCCATACGGCAGCCGCTCCAGGCGCCGATGTATTTTCCCAGAATGCGAACCAGGAAATAGACAACGCCGACGACCAGCAGCGGAACCGTGCCGATGGCGCCTGTGTTACCGACCAGGGAGCCCAGGTCGAAGGCCAGGCCGCTGCGGAAGAAGAAGAGCAGCAGAATCGGCGGGCTGAAGTAATTCAGCTGGCGGAACATGCGCTCGTCGTCTGTTGTGTTGATGTAAACCATGCCCATCGTCATGCAGCCCAGCAGGGGAGAAACATCCACCACCGCGCACAGCCCGCAATAGGAGAAAAGAACGGCGATGGCGATGATGAGCCGGTTGTCGGTGCTGCGCCGGGTGCCCACCAGCCATTTCAGCAGCAGGCCGAACCCGCCGCCGAGGGCCAACAGGAGGATTGTTTTTCCGAGAGGAAGCAGGACGTTTTCAATCCTGAAGCCGGAGCTGGAAAAGACGGCGGTGGCAATGGACACGGCAATGGAATAGAGCACCAGCCCCACCACGTCGTCCAGGGCGACGACCTGCAGCAGCGTTTCGACAAAATCCCCCTTGGCGCCTGTCTGCCGGATGGTCATGATGGTCGAGGCCGGGGCCGTGGCGGTGGCCAGGGCGCCGAGCACAATGGAAAAGGCAAGGTTCAGCCCCAGCACAAGCCAGCAGACCAGGAACACCAGCACCGCGGCGCAGCAGGACTCCATCACCGTGATGATCATCACTTTTCCGCCGTTTTTCTTCAGCGCGGAAAAGCGGAAAAACTCGCCGGTGCTGAAGGCGATGAAGGCCAGGGCGATATCCGGCAGGAAGGAGGTTCCCTCCACAATGGAGGCGGGCAGCAGATTCAGACAGAAGGGACCGGCCAAAATGCCGCCGACAATATAGGCAGTGACGTTCGGAAGACGCAGAACCTTGGTGATCCTGGTCATCAGGAAGCCGATGGCCAGCATCAGGGCAACGGAGATAATCGTGACCGCGACGGGCGAGGGATTGTCAATCCAGTTCATCCAGACCGGCAAGCAATCATCTCCTTTCCGGAAGTTATAAATGAAAAACAAAACATGCCGCCCGGGGGAGCATATGCTGTTCTTCCTAAAGGCTATTATACACCCGAAAACGCGGTTTGGCTATAAAAAATATAAAGGGATTTTGCGGGAAGACGAAGAATTATTGATGCAGCATGAAAAAATGAATCCGGAGGACGGAATATGACGGAACAGGCACTGAAAAAACTGCTGGAAAGCATGACGCTGGAGGAAAAAGCAGGTCAGCTGGTGCAGTGCAACGCGGGGCAGTTTATTGCCAATCAGCTGGAGATCACGGGCCCGGACGGCGAAATGCTGCCGTCGGAGGAGCTGAACCGGGTGATGGGCAGCGTGCTCACCTTTGAGGACGCGAAGCAGGCCAAGGCCCTGCAGGACAAGCACCTGGCGGCGGATCCGCATAAAATTCCCCTGCTGCTGATGCTGGACGTGATTCACGGACTTCGCACCACCTATCCGATTCCGCTGGCGATGGGGTGTTCCTTTGACGACGATCTGGTTTACGAATGCGCCGATATGGCGAGGAGGGAATCGTCCGTCTGCGGCGTGCACGTGACGTTCAATCCCATGGTGGATACCGCCCGGGATCCCCGGTGGGGGCGGATCCTGGAGACAAACTCCGAGGAGCCGCTGCTCAACGGCAGGATGGGGGCCGTCCTGGTGCGGGCCACCCAGGGGGACGACCTCGGAAAGCCGGAGAACGTTGCGTGCTGCGTCAAGCACTACGCTGCTTACGGCGCCGGGGAAGCCGGGCGCGATTACAACACGGTGGATGTTTCCGAGCGGATGCTGCGGGAAACCTATCTGCCGGCATACAAGGCCTGCCTGGACGCGGGAGCGCGGCTGATTATGCCTTCCTTCAACGCGCTGAACGGCGTTCCGTCCGTGGCAAACAAATATCTGATGAACGATATTCTCCGCGGGGAATGGGGCTTTGAAGGCGTGGTCATCAGCGACTACGACGCGGTCGGCGAACTGGTCAGCCACGGCGTGGCGGCGGATCTGAAGGACGCGGCAAGGCTGGCGATGGAAGCCGGATGCGACATTGACATGGTGAAAAACGCCTACTATCTGCATCTGGCCAACCTGGTGCGGGAAGGTACTGTTTCCGAAGAAGCCGTGGACGCAGCCGTAATGCGGGTGCTGCGACTGAAAAACGAGCTGGGCCTGTTTGAGAACCCCTATCACGGCGCGGACGAGCAGGCGGAGAAGGAAGTCTATCTTTGCGAAAAGCACCGGGAAATTGCCCGCCGGGCGGCGGAGGAAACCGCTGTGCTGCTGAAAAACGAAGGAATCCTGCCCTTCCGCAGGGAGGTGAAACACGTTGCTCTGATCGGCCCCTTTGCGGAGGAAACACGGCTGAACGGCTTCTGGAGCCGTCCGGGCGCGGAACGCTACACCGTCACGATCCCGGAGGGAATCCGGAATCTGCTGCCGGAAGCGGAGCTGATCATCGAACGGGGCTGCGGCGCGGAGTTCGAGGACACGGACCGTAGCGGCATTGACCGGGCGGTACAGGCGGCCGCCGGCGCCGACGCCGTTATTCTTGCATTGGGAGAACCGGAAAATGACAGCGGCGAGGGAAGAAGCCGCGCGGAGCTGGATCTTCCCGGACCTCAGGCGGAACTGGCACGGCGCGTGATTGAAGCGAACGGAAACACGGCGATCATCCTGTTCAACGGGCGCCCGCTGGTGCTGACGGAGCTGGTTTCTTTTGCTCCGGCCGTGCTGGAAATGTGGTATCCGGGAACGGAGGCGGGGAACGCGGTGGCCCGGCTGCTGTGGGGCGAGGCGAATCCCTGCGGAAAGCTTTCGGCGGGACTGCCGCGAAGCGTCGGGCAGTGTCCGAATCCCTACAACCGGATGAATACCGGGCGGCCGAAGCCGGAACCGGACAGCCGGGCGTTTCCCTTCACCAGCTGCTATCTGGACACGCCGAACCTGCCGCTGTACTCCTTCGGTTTCGGACTCAGTTATACAACCTTTGCATATGAAAAGCTTTCTCTGGACCGGACGCAGATGACAAAGGACGGCGAAATCCGGGTGACGGTCACGGTCCGGAACACGGGCGCCGCCGCGGGAAAGGAAACCGTGCAGCTGTATCTGCGGGATCCCGTGGCCTCTGTTGTGCGGCCGGTGCAGCAGCTGATTGATTACCGGAAAGTGTTCCTGAAGCCCGGTGAACGCGCAGAGGTGGTGTTCACCGTTTCGGAAAAGCAGCTGCGCTTCTTTGACATGAACGGCAGGGAAATGTCCGAACCCGGGGAATTCAGGATTTCCACCGGATACGCGGATCACCTGCTGCTGACGGAACGTTTTGAACTGACGAAATAGCCGGGGGAATAAAACGGCCGTATGATTCGTCTGATCAATGACGGACGCTTTTTGTCCGGATCATATGACCGGGAGGAAAATTCCAGTGAAAAGACTGATATTTCTGATCATGACGGCGGCCATCCTGGCACTGTGCGCGGGGGCCGGGGCGGACCCCGCAAGAACGGACGGGACCGTGACGGCATGGATCGGAGAAGAAAACGAACTGTTTCTGAAATGCACCGACGGCATTACAAGAAAGCTGTCCACGCCGATGAAAGACATCCTGAGCCTGACGGACACGGACGTGATCGGCCTGACCCAGACGGGCCAGATTGTTTCCGTGAAAAAGGAGGGGACCGGTTATTCCATCCTGTCTGCCGCCGCGACGGAAACGGAAATTGCCGAAAAGACAGACAGAACCGTGCAGCTGCAGGACGGAAAGCTGACCGTTGGGGAGACGGTTTTCTCCGAACGGGCGGCGGTCGCCGCCACGGACGGAAAGATTCTTTACTGGATCAATCAAAGCGACAGCGGCTTTGTACTGATGCAGAAGGAAATGCCGGGCGCGGCAACGAAGACGGCGGGCACCCTGATTGCGAGCCTCACGGGGAAAAGCGTTCCGGAGCCGATCTCGATGACCGTGACGGCGGAGGCGCTGACGATCACCGCCGTGGACCGGAGTATCCTTTCCATCAGCCTGAAGGACGGCGAATCCGTTCCGTTTCCCGCTTCCGGACAGGCAACGGCCGCAGCCTGCATGGCGGACGGACGTCTTTACAGATACAGAACGACAGAACTGGTTCCATGGGTGCTGGAGACGATTGAAAACGACGCAATGCTGCTTGTGACGGTAACCCCGGCGCCGACGGCTGTTCCGGCACCGACGCCGACCCCCACGGCGACGCCGCGAACCACACTGGTACCGACCACCGCTCCTTCCGGCGGAGGTTCTTCCTCGCGGCAGGACGACGGCAATATCTATAAAGGGGCGAAAGGGCAGACGGTCAGAAAAATCCAGCGGCGTCTGCAGGAACTCGGCTATCCCGTCGGTTATGTGGACGGGAGCTACGGCGACCAGACGCAGACGGCGGTGAGCCTCTTCTATGAAGCAATCCGCCAGCGGGAACGGAATTACATTACACCGAGCATGTACCGCAGGCTGTTTGCAAACGACGCACCCTATTATGACCCCTATGCACCGCTGCAACGGGGAGACTCGGGGCTGCGGGTCCGTATGGTGCAGATGATGCTGCGGCGGGTCGGCTACGATCCGATTCAGATTGACGGCGCGTACGGCCAGTGGACGGTCAATGCCATGGCCGCCTATCAGCAGGCTATCGGGTATATCCCGGCTCAGGGAGAAATCCCCGGCGAGTATGCTTCGCGCGGTGTGCTGGAGAAGCTGCTGGGCCCCGATCCCGTGCCGGTGACGAATACGGACCTGTGATTACGGTAACCTTAAAACCCGGAAGCACGGAAGCTTCCGGGTTTTGAAAACCGCGATGGTTCTGTTCAGAAAGTAATGCCCCATTTCATGAAGTACCGCAGCACGGTCGGAAGCCGGTGCTGCCGGTTTTCGAGAAAAAGTCCTGAACCTTCAGGCGGACGGAGAATGACCTGCATATCCGGATGGTAAACAACGCTGCCCATCCTGCTTTCCAGAATCCGGCGGCAAAGATCGGCGTCTGCCTGGGAACGGGCAAAGTGCGGGTCGAACCCGTTCAGGCTGCGGAAGATTTCCGTTCGGATCATCATGAAGGAGACGGGAGCCGTATCCACCGGGGTCGGCATTTCTATATCGTGATTGGCCAGCATGTATTCACGCTTCCAGCGGAGGAAGAAACCGCCAAGGCTGCCGAAGGCACAGCCCAGCAGGCTGCGGACGGAGAGCTGTTTCCTCGGGAAGAACAGTTCTTCGCCTTCCTCGCTGAAAAAGCGGGGAGACAGAACGGCGATATTCGGATGAGCTTCCATATAGGAAACCATGGCGCGCAGAAGGGAAGGATGAAAAGAAACGCCGGGATCCATCAGAAGATGGTATTTGCTTTGGAGCCGGGGCAATACGGCATTATGTCCTTCCGTGAGCCCGATGTTTTTTTTCTGCGGCAGCACCACAATACCGGGGAAAGCCCATTTCAGCCGCTCTGCTGTCATCTCGTCCGGCGAATTATCGCAGAGGAAGGCAGAAACTTCCAGATCCGCATTCTGAATGCAACGAAGGGCGACGTCTATTTCGTCGCCGCAGCGATACATCACCATACATGCGGAAAGGATCGGGGCCATAGGCGGGTGCCTCCTCTGTCGGAGCGTTTCAATCAGCATATTATTTTACAGATTTCGTCGGGCTTTGTAAAGAAAACCGGCGAAAAACCGGAAACCCGGCGCAGAGAATGTGACATTTCGTAACACCCGTTGAACAGTCAACCGATATTTAGTATAATATATTGTTGTGCGATTGAAGAGGAGAGAAGCAGCAAATTCATTCTGTAAAGCGCCGTGAGATTCTCTTTGATTCTTAGAAGGGAGGAAATTGCATGGTTTCCCTGTTGCTTTCCCTGGCTGTTCTTGTTATCGGCTATCTGGTTTACGGACGGCTGACGGAAAAAGTCTTCGGGCCGGACGACCGTCAAACCCCGGCCGTTGCCATCAACGACGGGGTGGACTGCGTGCCCATGAAGCCCTGGAAGGCTTTCCTGGTGCAGCTGCTGAACATTGCGGGCACCGGTCCGATTTTCGGGCCGCTGATGGGCGCCGTTTTCGGACCGGTGGTCTTTCTGTGGATCGTTCTCGGATCGATTCTCGGCGGTGCGGTGCACGACTATATGAGCGGTATGATTTCCAGCCGCCACGGAGGCAACTCGATTGCCGAACTGTCCGGAATCTACCTGGGTAATGCCGCGAGATGGGTCATGCGCATATTCTCGGTCGTTTTGCTGGTGCTGTGCGGTGTTGTGTTTGTCACAAGCCCGGCAGGACTGATCAGCGGTCTGCTGGAGCAGCTGCATGCGCCGGCATGGATGGATACGACCTTCTGGGCAGTGGTGATTCTTGCTTATTACCTGCTGGCGACGCTGCTGCCGATTGACAAGGTGATCGGGAAACTATATCCGGTTTTCGGCGTGCTTCTTGTCGCGATGGCGGCGGCTGTGATGGGAGGAATCCTTTTCTCCGGCGGAAAGTACACGATTCCGGAAATTTCGCTTTCGAATCTGCATCCGGAGGGAACGCCTGTCTGGCCGTATATGTTTATCACCGTTGCCTGCGGCGCGGTATCCGGTTTCCATGCGACACAGTCCCCGATGATTGCCAAGTGTATCACCAGCGAGAAACAGGGACGGAAAATCTTCTATGGCGCCATGATCGGCGAATCCGTGATCGCTCTGATTTGGGCAGCAGCCGGCGTCGCTTTTTACGGTGCGACGCAGGTGCTGAATGATGCGCTGAAAAGCGGGCCTTCCGATGTGGTCTATCAGATTTCAACGGGAGTGCTCGGAGCAGCAGGCAGTATTCTGGCTATTGCGGGTGTGATTGTCTGCCCGATCACTTCCGGCGATACGGCGTTCCGCAGCGCACGACTGATTCTTGCGGAAATATTCCATCTGGACCAAAAGAAGATCCGGTCCAGGCTGGTGATCACCATTCCGCTGCTGGTTGTCGGCGGATTGCTCACCTGGTACTCAACGACGAACAGCAACGGTTTCCAGACGATCTGGCGGTATTTCTCCTGGTCCAACCAGACACTGGCCATGATTTCCCTGTGGGTGGCAACGGCTTATCTGCTGAAGAAAGGGAAGACCAAATTCGGGTCGGTGGTTACCGCGCTGCCGGCAGTGTTCATGTCTGCCGTCAGCATGACCTATATTCTGATGGCCAAGGAAGGTTTCAGCCTGTCCTCTTCCATCGCGTATCCCGTCGGCGCGGGATTTGCCCTGGCACTGTGCTGCGTCTATCTGTGGACTTTCCTCAAAAAGAAAACGGTTTCCCGTAACGGGATTGAAGATCCTTCGTGACGGATTGAAGACGAGGGTGATATGACCGTGCAGATGCGATACGATGAAGACAGCGGGACAGCAGCCATTACGCTGATTGACAGCGGAGCTGCCTGGCGATGAATTCAGCGTGTACGCGGTCGGCATTGTGGATCGGAAGATACCATAACCATTCAGTAAAATGCTGCATGCGGCAGGAAAAGAAGGGAGGATACGTATCATGAAAAAATGGATTTCCCTGTTGCTGGCCCTGATACTTTCGCTTTCCCTCATGGCGGGGGGTGCAACTGCGGAAAACGCGGAGGAGTCTGCCGAAGCGGCCGAAGCGCCCGTGGAGGATCTTGTGGTGCTGCAGCACAGTGCCGTTGTGCAGGGCCAAACGCTGCACTACACCACTACCACCGGCATTCTGCCCGTGAAAACCGAAGGCGGAACCTGCGAAATATTCTTCATGGCCTATACGCTCGATGGCGTGGACGATCTTTCTGCCCGGCCGGTCACCTTCGCCTACAACGGCGGCCCGGGCTCCAGTTCCGAATTTGTCCATATGGGCTTTCTTGCGCCCCGGCGCATCGCCTTTGACGAAAACGGAAACGTGCAGGATTTTCCGGCACAGATCACGGACAACGAGTATTCCATCCTGGATCTGACGGACCTGGTTTTCATCGACCCGGTGGGAACGGGGTATTCCCGGCCCGCAGAAGGCGCGGATCAGACGGAATTCGTCGGCTATCAGAATGACCTGCG
>Ga0265301_10005275_pt1 | contig 12736 bp, 7 predicted proteins | sample AusTroGonzalo_MG_2_FD_193488 | JGI IMG/M metagenome (GOLD analysis project Ga0265301, IMG submission 193488) | Bovine rumen microbial communities from tropical cattle in Woodstock, Queensland, Australia - Gonzalo_04 | ecosystem: Host-associated > Mammals > Digestive system > Stomach > Rumen ...
GGAAATGACGTGGTCCTTCTTCATTGGCGAGGCGGGCATCAGCCCGTACTTCGGTCAGATCCACTCCCATACCGCGGAGTACTCCGACGGCGCAGGTACGCTGGAGGATGCTTACGAGCACGCGATGGCGGCGGACGACGTCGACTTCATGATTGTCACCGATCACTCCAACTACTTCGACACCACCTCGACCGCGACCACCGACAGCTACTACAACCTGTCCAAGCTGACGATGGGTCAGAGCCTGACCAAGTGGGAAGAAGCGAGAGCGACGGCGCTGCAATACGACAAAAAGTCTGACGACTTCGTCTGCGCTTACGGCTACGAAATGACGTGGTCCGGCGGTCCCGGTCATACCAACTCCTTCAACACGTGGGGCGTTGTTTCCCGTAACAACGGCGAACTGAACAACAAGACCAACTACGCAGGCATGCATCGCTACAACGACCTTATGGTCTATGCGAACAGAGGTCAGGATATTAACGGCAATCCTGTTGAGGAAGGCGTCAAGACCAAGTATATCGAGGACGCGCCGGTTGTTTCTCAGTTCAACCATCCCGGCACGACCTTCGGCACCTTCGACGACTACGCAGGCTTCAATCCGGTGCGTGACACCGTCCTCTGCCTGATTGAGGTCGGCAACGGCGAAGGCAAGGTCGGCGGCAGCTCCTACTGGCCGAGCTATTCCGAGTACGACAAGTGCCTTGCCAAGGGCTGGCACGTCGCGCCGACCAACAATCAGGATAACCACAAGGGCAAGTGGGGCGACGCCAACACCTGCCGTGACGTCATCCTGACGGACGACTTCACCGAGGCGGGTCTCTACCGCGCAATGGCGGAGCGCCGCGTCTACGCGACCGAGGATCAGAACCTCCACATCTACTACTACCTGAACGGCGAGATCATGGGCACTATCATCGACACCGGTGATACGGAGCTCGATAAGATCACCATCGTTTGCAGTGTTTCCGATCCCGACGGCGAAAAGCTGAGCAAGGTCGAGGTCATCGGCGAGAACGGCATCGCGGTCAAGTCCTACTACCCGACCGGCTCCACCTTCGAGCTCAACGAGGAGTTCAAGAACACGCAGGCTTACTACTACATCAAGGTCACCGAGGCGGACGGCGATATTGCCTGCACCGCTCCTGTCTGGGTCGGCATCGCCACCCCGATCACCGCGGACATCCGCACCGACGCCGCTTTGAGCGTGCAGGGTGAGGAAGAGACGATCACCGCGACCGTTGACAACGCTGCTGATTACGAATACGAGCTGGATAAGGTCGTCTTCTACCTGATCGACAACAAGGGCAACGAGACCGTCATCAAGACCATCAACGTTGACGAAAGCGAATCCATCATCCCGGCGGGCGGCTCCAAGACCTTCGAGTTCATCTACGAGCGTACCGTCGCAGGTGAGCAGGAGATCAAGGTCGTCTTCTACGGCGAGTACAACGACAAGGAATTCAAGTGCCGCGCTTCCATGAAGCAGAAGGTCTATAAGGCGGAAGAGCTGGTCAAGGTCGCTGTTGACTACGGTCACGGCAACTTCTACGTATCCGGCGGCTACTCCGACAACATGGGCAACTTCATCAAATACTGCGCGGACAACGGCGTGATGGCGGAATTCATCCAGAAGGGCGAGTTCACCTACAACACGCTGAAGCAGTACAGAATGGTCGTTCTGACGGTGCCGTTCGATTCCGGCAACCTCAGTCCGAGCGTCTACACCGCCGACGAGCTGGCAGCGCTCAAGTACTATGCGGAGCATGGCGGCAACATCATCGTCTGCTCCAAGTCCGACCGCAAGAGCCCGAAGGGCGATCTGAACTGTGCAAACCTGTCCAACAGCATCCTCAATGCGATCGGCTCGAACGTCCGCGTTGCAGACGGCATCATCGTCGATAACGCGATGAAGGCGAACGAGGCGTACCGTATCTACTTCTCCGGCATTGACAACTTCAACCTGTCGCACCGCTTCATCAAGGCGGCGTACACCTCCTCCAACGCCTTCGGCACGATCCCGTCTACGACGAATTCCGCCGGCTTCCAGCTCTACAACGGCGCGCCGCTGCTGATCAACTCCGGCGCGGAGGATAAGGTTACCACGCTGGTCAAGGGTTATCCGACCAGCTGGGGCGCAAGCTATGAGGCGAACTTCGACGGCTCCTCCTACGTGCCCGATTATGAGAACGACGTGGTCACCGCCACGATGGGCAACGTCAACATCATGACGTACGAGGACCTGTCCGGCGGCGGCTGGCTGATTACCTGCGGCTGTACCTTCTTCTCCAACTACGACATTAAGGACGACGTGGACTACGCCAACAAGTTCATCGTTCGCAACATCCTGCGCGAGCTGACGGACGACGGCGAGCCGATCCGCGTAACCCCGATCAGCACCGTCAAGGCGATCACCAAGCCCGCGACCGAAACCGGAGACGAGTACACGATTGAAGGCTACGTTACCTCGAACGCCTCCGCGTTCGATCAGGATACCGCGTTCTTCGACTGCATCTACATCCAAGACAAGAGAGGCAACGGCATCAACGCGTTCCCTGTCGCAGGTAACTTTGCGATCGGCATGAACGTCCGCGCGCATGGCGGCGTTACCTACTACTGCGGCGAAGTCGAGCTGAACCTGAGCACCGACTACGGCGGATACTGCGAGGTCATCTCCGATACCACCTACGTCATCCAGCCGAAGGAGGTCGACTGCAAGACCGCGATGTCGGATGCGGAGATCGGCAACCTGCTGAAGGTCAAAGGCATCGTCACCGGCATCCATAAGACTGAGGGCGTCATCGACAAGATCTACGTCCGCGACGCTGCCGGCGAGGCGTGCCTCTTCATCAACGGCTACATCATGAAGAACTACAAGGGTCTGAACAACCTGAAGGTCGGCATGATGGTCAGCGGCGTCGGCATCGGCTCGCGCGACGTTGACGAAATGAGCGCGACCAGCGCGATCTTTGAACGTCTGCGTGTCCGCGACCGCCGCGAGATCCAGATCCTCGACAACGGCGTCATTCACAGCGACCTGCTGTTCAAGGACGTCAAGGAGACCGACTGGTTCTACGATTACGTTCTCTTCGCGGTCGACCGCGGTCTGCTGAACGGCACGTCCAACTCCACCTTCTCTCCGGAGATGAACCTGACCCGCGCCATGGTCGCCACCGTTCTGCACCGCATGGCGGACGAGCCGAAGGCGGACGGCGCAAAGAACTTCGACGACGTCGAGAGCGGCACGTGGTACTTCGACGCGGTCGCATGGGCGTCCTCGGTCGGCATCGTCAACGGCTATGAGGACGAGACCTTCCATCCGAACGCATACATCACCCGTCAGGAAATGGCGCTGATGCTTGCAAGATATGCGACGGAGTATATGGGTCTTGAGATCGACACCTCCGGTAACCTGAACGCCTTCCTCGACGGGTCCACCGTCGCAAAGTGGGCGAAGGACGAGATCACATGGTTCGTCTGCACGGGCATTATGACCGGTATGGACGGCAAGATCGTTCCGAACGGCAGCGCGACCCGCGCCCAGTTCGCCACGATCATCACCCGCTTCGTGAAGTTCGTCGAGAACGACGACACGCCGATCGGATAAACAACATCAAAGAAACCGCCCCGCCGGCATGCCGGCGGGGCGGTTTTAAAGCAGGCTGTCAAAAAGCTCACGCGGCAGAGGTCGATGACCTCTGCCGCGCTTTCGGCTTATTCGGATTTGCTGCCGTGCTTGCGGCGGCGATGGTAGCGGTGCCGGTGATTGGCGTTTCCCTTTGCTCCGCCGTCGGCTTCCTTCGTGGGTTCCGCGGCGGGCGCGGCGGACTTTGCCGCCTCCGCCGGCATTGCCGCGGACGCGGGCTGCTTGCCTTTGCCGCCGCGGCGACGGCGCCGCTTTGGCTTAGATTCGCCTGCCGCATCCTTTGCAGGAGCCTGCGGCTGCTCCGCCGGTTCAACGGGCGTGAGAGCTTCCGCCGTCTTCCGGAACACGACCGGCTCCAGATAGGTGGTGAAGGTCGGGGGCTCCAGCTTTTTCTGCGGACGGTTGCCGGAGATCGGCGCGAGATCGTCCGGGATCGGCTCGTCCGTCTTCTTCGCCTTGCCGTTGCGCAGGACGCAGATGTCACAATTCTTGTGGCAGACGATCGTATCCGGCTGCTTTTCCAGACGGACGCGTACCGATTGCTTGAGCAGATTGACCTCCGTGACCGTACCGCGACCGTCGGGCGTGTCGACGAAGGACTCCGCCTTCGGACAGGTGCGGATCAGATCCTCGTACGCCTCCTGCTCATAGTTCAGGCAGCACATCAGTCTGCCGCAGGTGCCGGAAATCTTGGTAGGATTGAGGCTGAGATTCTGGGTTTTCGCCATTTTGATCGAAACGGGCTGGAAGTCCTCAAGAAAGGCGCCGCAGCAGAAGGGTCTGCCGCAGATGCCGAGCCCGCCGACCATTTTCGCCTTGTCGCGTACGCCGATCTGCCGCAGCTCAATCCGTGTTCGCAGAATGGCGGCAAGGCTCTTGACCAGCTCGCGGAAGTCCACGCGGCCGTCGGCGGTAAAGAAGAACAGAATCTTACTGCTGTCGAAGGCGTATTCCGTCGAAACGAGCTGCATGTCCAGCTTCAGCTCTTCGATCTTCTGCTGGCAAATCTCAAAGGCGCGCTTTTCTTTCACACGGTTTTCCGCGTCGATTTTCAGATCCTGCTCGTTCGCGATACGGAGCACGGGACGCAGCGGCGCGACGATTTCCCGATCGGTTACGGCATGATTTCCCCGAACGCATTGTCCGAGCTCCAGACCGCGCGAGGTATCAATGATGACTTCGTCACCCATACGGACGTCCAGCTTTCCGGGGTCAAAGAAATAGACTTTTGCATTGTTGCGGAACTGGATGTCGCAGACAGTGACTGTTTTTCTTTCAGGTATTTGTTCCATAGTAACTCCTTAGTTTTCGGACAAGCTGACGCAGAGCAGCCCGCAGACGTGGGCGGCGCCTACGTTGGCGTCCGTCAGGGAAATGGCGTGCTGCACGGCGGTCACAGCGCGAAGAAGCTGCGCGTCCGTGCGGCATTGCGCGATTCTTTTGCATTCCGGACCGGGCGCCGGCAAACCGGTACGGCTTGCGGCGGCGGCAGAGAGCAGCTCCGTCCATTGCAGAAGGACCGCTCTTAGCTGTTCACGCTTCAGGCGCTCCATCGGCGCGAGAACACGCAGAAACGCGCCGGCGCTGCCTGCACAGCAGGCTTCGGCAAACGCTTTGGTCTGCGGCAAGAGCTCGCTGCCTTCCCGCAAAAGCTCGATTGCCTGTCCGAGATACCCGCCGGAGCGCAGCATCGCGGAACGCAGCGCGTCGGGCGAGGCGTCGGGAAAGCGTGCGGCAAGCTCCCTGCGCAGCAGGTCGTCCCCCAGCGGCGCGAGCCGCAGCTCCACGCAGCGGCTTCGGATGGTCGGAAGCAGCTGCTCGGCGTGCTCCGTCAGCAGGAGGAAAACGCCGTAGGCAGGCGGCTCCTCAATGCATTTGAGCAGGGCGTTCTGCCCCTGCGCGTTCAGATCCTGCGCGCGCGGAAAGACGTAAACCTTTTTTGCGCCCTCGTTGGGTCGGATATAGAGGTCGGCGCAGGCGTCGCGCACCAGCTTGACCGGAATGATCTTCTTTTCCGGATCGTCCACGGTGACGACGTCGGGGTGCGTGCCTGCCAGAGCCTTGCGGCACTGGGCGCACTGCCCGCAGGGACGGCGGAGGGACGCGCACTGCATGGCTGCGGCGAGCAGCTTTGCAAGCGTGCGCTTGCCTGCGCCGGTGGGACCGGAGATCAGATAGCAGTGGGAGAGCTGCCCGCGGGACAGCGCGACGGACAGACGCTGCTTCAGCGCGCCGTTGCCGAGAAGTGCATCAAAGTCCATCGTTCCGCGTCCTTTCCTCAGTCCATACACATTTATTATAACGCGTTTGCGGACAATTTTCTACTATTATTTCTCCAGCGCCGAAAAAATCAGTCAAAGGCAAAGCCGAGATAGGAAGTATCGGGAAGGGCGGCGTCGTGCAGCGGCTTGATCATGCCGAACGGCACCTCCTTGCCCTGTGTCCGGACGACGGCGTTTCCGCAGCCGAGGCGCTCTGCCAGCGCGGCAGCCGCTTCGGGGCGGCAGGGGAGCAGCTCCTTGAGCAGCAGGCAGCCGTCGCGCCGCTCCGCCGCCGCGCAGCAGACGGTATCGGCGGTTTCCAAACGGTACAGCCCCGCGCCGCTTGCCTCGCTTACGGCTCTTTGCAGCTCCAGCAGGGGAGCGTCGTAGGAAACGAAGGAGCCGTAGAGCTGCAGCTCGCGGAGATTGCGGTATTCCTCCGCGGTGAGCTTCGCGATCTTGACCTCGGCGCGGCGCGCGGGCAAGGCGAAGCGGCTGTGATAGAACGCGGTGCGGTAGCCGTGCTTTTCGTAGTAGCGGAACATGGCGTCGCCGTCCGGCACGAGCATGCACGCGTCGAAATCGCGCAGCTGCTGCTCCGCGAAGGAAAGCAGGGCGGCGCATAAGCCGCGTCTGCGGTACGCGGGCGCGGTGCAGACGGCGTAGAGATAGACGGCGCGCAGCGCCTCGCCGCTCTCGCCGATCAGCTCGGTCGGAAGAGCGCAGAGCATGGAAACGGGCGTGCCTCCGTCCAGCGCGGCAAAGGCAAGCACGCTTCCCTCGGTTTTGCGCCAAAAGGTATCAATCGCTTCTCTGCCGTCGTCGAAACAGCTTAGCCACAGCGGCGTCAGAAGCACCGGCTGCCGGATTTGCTCAAAGGTGATCATCTGCGCTCCTCCAGAACGACCTTTTCCAGAAGCAGGTCGGGATAGTAGCTTTCCTTCGCACGGCGCAGCCCCTCGATGCCCATGTCGTCCTCACGGTTGAGGTATTTGACCTCCGGGTAGCGGCTGTGGATCAGGCGGGCGAACTCGCGGTTGACCATCGGATAGGCGCCGTTGATCTCCGCGCGCGCCTTCTCGAAGTTCACGTCGAAGGTGTCCTCGCGGATACGGTTGCCCATCGAAAAGGCGACGATTCCGTCCGCAGTTTCCAAGGCGACGCCCTCCATGCGCAGCGCGTCGAAATGCTGAAACACTTTTTGGATTGCGGCTTCTTCCTCGCTCATGTCGGAATAGGGATGCGTGTCCAAGTGCTCCTCGTGCCAGCGCCGCGTGAATTCGATGCAGCGCGGCAGGAGCTCCCTTGTCAGCGGCAGGACGCGGTAGTCCGGATAGGTCTGCTCGAAATGATTGCAATGGTTGCGCTTCGCTTGCAGCTTCCGACCGCGCAGACCGCAGAGCCGCTCGACGTCATAGATATAGTCGTAGCCGTCGCGCACGGAACGCGCGTTGAATCTGTCGGGATAGAGCGCCTGCAGCATTCGCGCATCATCGGGAGAAGCGCCGTAAATGCGAAAACGGACGTGGCGCTCTCTTGCGTCGGCAAGGAGGGCGTCGACCGCCTCCTTAATGTTTTCGCACTGAGGAACGAGATAGCACGTCCAGTTGCCGTAGCGGCAGAAAAACACCGGCGTTGCGCCGAAGAACGCCACCCGCTGGTCCGCCCAGCAGAACAGATTGACAAAGGAGTACTCGCAGCCGTGATTGACGGCGGCGGACAGATTATTGTGGATAACATCCCGGTCTTCCGGAACAATCTTGCGGAAATTCAGCATAATTTGCCTCTTTTCAATCGAAAACGTTGCCTCTATTTTAGCACAATTCGCCCGCAGGTCAACCGCATACTTGCATTTTTTTCGCCGATGCGCTATTCTGTATGTTAGGATGTGATCATATGAAAAAGATTCTGGTTGCCATGTCGGGCGGCGTTGACAGCGCCTGCGCCTGCATATTGCTGCAAAAGCAGGGCTACGCGGTCGCCGGCGCGACGATGCTCCTGCGCGACGGGGGAGAAGCCGAAGCGGAGGACGCGCGTCTTGCCGCGCAAGCGCTCGGCATTCCGTTTTATCTCTTTGCATGGAAGGAAGAATTCCGGAAAAACGTCATCGTGCCGTTTACGCAGGTCTATCAAAGCGGCGGCACGCCGAATCCTTGCGTCGTCTGCAACCGGACGATGAAGTTCGGCTTGTTCTTGGAGAAGGCGCTCACGCTGGGCTTCGACGCGATCGCAACGGGGCATTACGCGAAGATTCAGGAGCGGGAGGGGCGGTATCTGCTTTCCGCCGCGGACGACAAAGCAAAGGATCAGACCTACGTGCTGTGCATGCTGAATCAGCACCAGCTTGGGCATACGCGCTTTCCGCTGGGCGATGTTGCAAACAAGGCGGCGGTGCGCGCGCTTGCGGTGCAGGCGGGCTTGCAGCTTGCGGGGAAACATGATTCGCAGGACATCTGCTTTGTGCCGGACGGCGATTATATGCGCTATCTGACCGCGCACGGCATGACGCCGCAGCAGGGCAACTATATCCTGTCCGACGGCACGGTACTCTCGCCGCACAAGGGTATGGAGGCTTACACCACCGGACAGCGGCGCGGTCTTGGCGTCGCCCTCGGCGAGCGGACATACGTGCTCGGCAAGCGCGGAACGGACGTCGTGCTCGGCGCGGAGAAGGACCTTTATGCGCGCAGGGTACAGGTGGGCGGCGTGAATTACATTCCGTTTGACCGCCCGCCGGAGCCGCTTCGCGTGCAGGCGAAGCTTCGTTATACGACAAAATTCGCAGACGCGCTGCTGATACCGACCGAGAACGGCTGCGAGCTGCTGTTCGACGCGCCGCAGCGGGCGGTTACGCCCGGACAGACCGCGGTTTTCTACGACGGCGATCTGGTCGTCGGCGGCGGAACGATTGAAAAAACCTTACCGGAGGAAGGATAAATGAAAAAGTGCAAAAAATGCGGGCGACCGCTCGGAAACAAAGAATATTGCAGTGTCTGTGATCGGGACAGGCTCCGCGCGGAACAGCAGAAACAGCAGAAAAAGAACAGCAGGCTCCCGTGGATCATCGGGATCACTGCGGCGGTCTGCGTGGTCGTCGCGGCGGTAGTGTTCGTTATTGCCGCGCGCTCCGCGCAGGAGTTGCCGGATGTAACGGAGAGCACCGCCGCGCTGACGCAGGAGCTCCACCACTGCGAGATTGAGATTCAGGATTACGGCACGATCACGGTGGAGCTGAACGCTTCCGCCGCGCCGATCACGGTCGCCAATTTCCTTAAGCTGGCGAACGAGGGCTACTATAACGGTCTGACCTTCCACCGCATCATCAAGGACTTTATGATGCAGGGCGGCGCCAACGCCGCCAGACCGGTCGATACGATCAAGGGTGAGTTTTCCGCCAACGGCGTTGACAATCCCTTGCTCCATACCCGCGGCGCGATCTCCATGGCGCGCGCGAACGATATGAACAGCGCAAACTCCCAGTTCTTTATCGTGCACCGGACCTCGCCCCATCTGGACGGACAGTACGCGTGCTTCGGCTACGTGACGGACGGCATGGACGTGGTCGACGCGGTCTGCGAAGCGGCGCAGCCGACGGACAATAACGGCACGATTCCGGCAGATCAGCAGCCGGTTATTACGGAAATTCGGGTGATCGACTGATGGGAAAATCACTGGTTTTGGCGGAGAAGCCCTCCGTCGGACGAGAGCTCGCAAGGGTGCTTGGCTGCCGCAAGGGCGGCGAGGGCTATCTGGAGGGCGATCGCTACGTCGTCACGTGGGCGCTGGGGCATCTTGTGACGCTGGCGGACCCGGACGTGTATGAGAAAAAGTGGGAAAAATGGGACATGGAGGACCTTCCCATGCTCCCGCAGAATATGAAGCTCGTCGTGATCGGTCAGACGTCGAAGCAGTTCCGCGTCGTGCAGAGCCTCATGAAGCGCGGCGACATATCCGACCTCATCATTGCGACAGACGCGGGTCGCGAGGGCGAGCTGGTCGCGCGGTGGATCATGCTCAAGGCGGGCTGGAAAAAGCCGACGCGGCGTTTGTGGATTTCCTCACAGACCGATCGCGCCATCAAGGAGGGCTTTGCCAATCTGCGTCCGGCGGCGGAATACGACAATCTCTTCCGCTCGGCGCAGGCGCGCAGCGAGGCGGACTGGCTCGTCGGTCTGAACGTCACCCGCGCGCTGACCTGCCGCCATAACGCGCAGCTATCCGCCGGCCGCGTGCAGACGCCGACCTTGGCGCTGATCGTTCGGCGGGAGCGCGAAATCCGCAGCTTCGTTCCGAAGGACTACTGGGGCGTGCGGCTGAAGGCGAGCGGATTCTCCGCGACGTGGCGCGACAAAAACAACAATTCCCGCACCTTCGACAAGGCGCTCGCGGAGAAAATCGCAGCCGCCTGCCAGAGCGGCGACGCCGTGCTGACGCAGGTGCGTAAGATGCGCCGCATGACCCCGCCGCCCGCCGCCTACGATCTGACGGAGCTGCAGCGCGACGCGAACAAAAAGTACGCCTACAGCGCAAAGGAAACGCTGAATATCATGCAGTCGCTGTATGAGCAGCACAAGCTTTTGACCTATCCGCGCACGGATTCGCGCTATATCTCCGACGACGTGGTCGCCACCCTGCCGGAACGGCTCAAAGCGGTCATGGTAGACGCCTATAAGCCCTTCGCGCAGCAGATCATGCGCAGCCGTCCCTTGCAGACAAAATATATCGTCAATAATGCCAAGGTCACCGACCACCACGCGATCATCCCGACGGAGGAGTCGCCCGACCTGTGGCGGCTGTCGGGTCCGGAGCGCAATATTTACGATCTGGTCGTGCGCCGCTTCCTCGCGGTGCTGCTGCCGCCGTGCGAATATGAGGAGGTCGACCTGACGCTGAACGTGAACGGCAACGTCTTCACGGCGAAGGGAAAGATCATCCAGCAGGCGGGCTGGAAGGCGGTCTATGACCGCTCTTACAGCATGGACGAGGAAGAGGAGGAAACGCAGAGCCTGCCGCCCGTGCAGCAGGGACAGCGGTTAAAGGTCTCCTCCGTGCAGGTGACGAGCGGCAAGACGCCGCCGCCTCCGCGCTACACCGAGGCGACTTTGCTCACCGCGATGGAGCACCCGCAGGCGCAGGTTGAGGACAAAAACTTGCGTAAAATATTAGAGGAGACAAGCGGTCTCGGCACGCCCGCCACCCGTGCGGACATCATCGAAAAGCTCTTCTCCGCGTTCTATATCGAGCGGCGCGGCAAGGAGCTCGTACCGACCTCGAAGGGCATGCAGCTCGTGGAGCTCGCCCCGCCCGACCTGCGCAGCGCCGCGCTGACGGCGCAGTGGGAGGATCGTCTTGCGCGGATCGCCAAGGGCATGGAGCGCGACACGAAGTTCGTCGAGGAAATGCGAAAGTACGCGACCGATCTGGTCGCGGCGGTCAAGGCGAGCGACGCGAAATACACCCATGACAACCAGACGCGCAAGGCGTGCCCGGACTGCGGCAAGTTCCTCCTGCTGGTCAAGGGCAAGCGCGGCGAAATGCTCGTCTGCCCCGACCGCGAATGCGGCTACCGCAAGAGCGTGACGCAGGTGACGAACGCCCGCTGCCCGAACTGCTTCAAGAAGATGGAGCTGCGCGGAGAAGGGGACAATCAGATGTTCGCCTGCGTCTGCGGCTACCGCGAGAAGCTCTCGGCGTTCAAGGAGCGACACGAAAAGGCAGGCGCAGGCAAGCGCGACGTCGCCCGCTACATGGAGCAGCAGAAAAAGAAAGAGCCGAAAAACAACGCCATGGCGGACGCCCTCGCCAAATGGCTGGAAAGCCAGAAGAAGTAACGAGACAAGAAAAAGAACAAGACAAGAAAAGTAACAAGACATAGAACAGCCGCGGTGTGGAGTTTCCACACCGCGGCTGTTAATTCTGGCTCCCTCTGTGAGGGAGCTGGCGAGCGACAGCTAGCCTGAGGGAGAGACATTGCGAAAAGGTATGCTGATTTTTCCGGCTATTTGCTCTCTCCCCCTTGGCACTCCGTGCCGTTCCCCCTCCCGGAGGGGGATATAGCCATAGCTCCCTCCTTGAGGGAGCTGGCGAGCGACAGCGAGACTGAGGGAGAGACATTGCGAAAAGGTATGCTGATTTTTCCGGCTATTTGCTCTCTCCCCCTTGGCACTCCGTGCCATTCCCCCTCGCAGAGGGGGATATAGCCATAGCTCCCTCTGTGAGGGAGCTGGCGAGCGACAGCGAGACTGAGGGAGGTATGCTGATTTTTCCGGCTATTTGCTCTCTCTCCCTTGGCGCTCCGTGCCGTTCCCCCTCCCGGAGGGGGATATAGCCATAGTGCCCTCTGTGAGGGAGCTGGCGAGCGACAGCGAGACTGAGGGAGAGACATTGCGAAAAGGTATGCTGATTTTTCCGGCTATTTGCTCTCTCCCCCTTGGCGCTCCGTGCCGTTCCCCCTCGCAGAGGGGGATATGCGCACTGCGTCATTGCGAGCCTGCGAAAGCAGGCGTGCCAATCTCTGTGTCGCCTTTTTTCGCGTCATTGCGAGGCTGACGCAGTCAGCCGTGGCAATCTGTCCCTTGCAGGTATGGCACGTTTTCCGTATCACGAGGAAGTGTCCCTCATCGGGACGGACAGATTCCCGCCCGCCTCCGGCAGGCGGGAATGACAGAACCGGGGTGCGGTGCGGGATACGACGCAGCATACAAGACTGCGACGCAAAGATTGCCACGACTTGCTCCGCAAGTCTCGCAATGACGCGATCGAGAGCCTTCTCCTCAGAGGGGAAGGCATTTCTTTCGCAAAAACTATCCGTCTCCTTCAGAAAACGACT
>Ga0265301_10005277_pt1 | contig 12732 bp, 9 predicted proteins | sample AusTroGonzalo_MG_2_FD_193488 | JGI IMG/M metagenome (GOLD analysis project Ga0265301, IMG submission 193488) | Bovine rumen microbial communities from tropical cattle in Woodstock, Queensland, Australia - Gonzalo_04 | ecosystem: Host-associated > Mammals > Digestive system > Stomach > Rumen ...
CACTTTTCACACCCTATCATCATCAACATATCTTTCTTTATAAAGAATTTTAAAAAAGAAAATATTAATAATAGTATTTGAATTTTTGTCGATAATATGAACAATGAACTCATAAAGATAAATGGTGCATATGAAAACAATTTGAATCATGTGTCACTTTCTATTCCTAAACACAAGATAACAGTATTTACTGGTGTCTCTGGTTCTGGTAAGAGTTCATTGGTGCTTGATACCATTGCTGCTAAGTCTCGTCGTGAATTAAATGATACATTCCCTACTTTCGTGCAGCAATATCTTCCTAAGTATGGACGTCCTCATGTTGACTCTATTGAAAATCTTCCTATTGCTATTGTAATAGATTAGAAAAAGCCGGCAAATAACTCACGTTCTACTGTTGGTACCTATACTGATATCTATGCATTGCTTCGTTTATTGTTTTCACGAGTAGGTAAACCGTTTGTAGGTTATGCTGAGTCATTCAGTTTCAACCATCCAGAGGGTAGTTGTCCTCGTTGTTCTGGATTAGGTGAAATACGTGAGTTGGATATTCATAAACTGGTTGATTTCAATAAGAGTCTCAATGATGAAGATACGATTCATTATATAGCTTTTGGTAAAGGTGGTTGGCGATGGATTCGCTATGCACATAGTGGTTTGTTCGACTTAGATAAGAGAATATGTGATTATTCACCTAAGGAGTTGGATTTATTCTTGAATAGTCCTCAAATTAAGTTGAAGAATCCACCTTCAAATTGGCCAAAGACAGCTAAATATGAAGGATTAATACCTCGAATGTATCGCAGCATCATCAATTCAGAGGAAGGACTGCTGCATAGTGCAGTACTCAATTCTATGCTGCGAATGGGTGTTTGTTCTGATTGTGGTGGAACTCGTCTCAGTTCTCGTGTGCTATCTTGTAAAATTGAAGGAAAGAATATAGCTGATGTATGCAGCATGTCTATATCCAGGTTGAATGAATGGATACATTCGCTCAATTCACCTTTGGCTGTGGATTTGAAACAAGCTATTGAGGCACGTCTTACAGCACTCGATGATATAGGTCTTGGATATCTTAGTCTTGATCGTGCTGTTGGAACCCTTTCTGGTGGTGAAGCTCAACGTTGTAAGATAGCAAAATACATCAATTCATCGTTATCTGATGTACTTTACATCCTTGATGAACCAAGTATAGGACTTCATCATCATGACATAAAGCTGATACGCCAGTCAGTTCAAAGACTACGTGATGCTGGTAATACAGTACTGCTTGTTGAACATCATAAGGAAATGATCAGTATTGCTGACCATATAGTCGATATGGGACCTGGAGCTGGTATTGATGGAGGAAATATTGTATTTGAGGGAACTTATCCTGAACTGTTGAAAAGTGATACTGATACAGGTAAGATGTTGAGTGTTTCATGTGAAATAAAGACTCAACTACGTAAGCCTGCAAGCATGTTTACTTTGAAAAATGCAACTCTTCACAATTTGAATGGAGTGAATGTTGTTTTTCCGTTGAATACCTTTTGTGTTGTTGCTGGAGTTGCAGGTTCAGGTAAGAGTTCATTGATGGAATGTTTCCGCCGTTCATGGCCTCAGAGCAATGAAATTATCTATATAAGTCAGAAGAACATAGGCATCAGTCTTCGTTCCACTCCTGCCACTTATATGGATGTAGCATCAGACATTCGTAAGTTGTTTGCCAAGAAACACAAAATAAAAGAGCAATATTTCACCTTCAATGGTAAAGGGGCCTGTTCTGTGTGTGGAGGTAAGGGTGTTATTGTCTCCGAAATGGCATTTATGGACAACATAGAAACCGTATGTGAGGCTTGTGGAGGATTGCGCTATTCCAATGAAGCACTCGACTATACCATCACCAGTACTGATGGCAGTAAGGCACTCAATATAGCTCAGGTGATGGATCTGTCAGTACGTCTGGCAAGCAACTTCTTTCGTGGTACTGTCATTGAGCAAAAGCTGAAACCTATGATGGATATGGGACTTGGATATATTCATCTCAATCAAGCACTTTCCACCCTTTCAGGAGGAGAACTTCAGCGACTGAAGATGGCCTCATATTTAGGTGAAAATGGCAAGATATTCATTATCGATGAACCCACAGATGGACTTCATCCCAAGGATATCCATCGACTCATTGATTTATTCAATCAGATGGTAGAAAACGGAAACACCCTGTTCATCATCGAACACAACCTTGATATCATCAAATCAGCGGATTACATCATCGAAATAGGCCCAGGAGCAGGAGAAAAGGGAGGTAAGGTCATCTTCACAGGTACACCTCAACAAATGCTTCAAAGTAAGGATTCTATCACAGCAAAGTATTTGTGAAATTGTAAGGTAAATATTACTTTATTATCATGATATAGTAAAAGCACTGAATTGAATGAATGAAATTCTGGAATTTGTTGAAAAAATAGAATTCAAATAGTCTTTCAATTCTTTGTTATTGGTAATGACAGTTGGAGCAGATTCTCCAGTAAAGAAATCAGTCATCTCTCCAGACTTTTTGTATTGAAGAATATAATATTTAATACGTGTTTTTTTATCATTAAATACTGAGGTTGAATAATTATTTTTTATGATTGTATTGATTTTCTTTTGCATCCAACTGCTAATTTCTAATACTTTACCTTTATCATCTACTTCAATAAACTCTGGTTGTAATTCTATTCGAATAGAATCAGCTGTGTAGGCGTATGTTTGACGAAGTGTATTTAATTCACCTATTCGTCTTATATCAAGGTTTATGTGTAAATATATTTCAGATAAACTATGTTTATCATTCATATAGCGAGGTAAGGTATTAAAATAGTTTTCTCCTTTAAATATCAAATGATCAGCTGCATTCTTCATCATCAGTTTATCATCATCAGTTGAAAAAGTAATATATGATCTATATTGATAGATATACTGCCAGTCAACTTTTGTTAAATAAGGAATTAAATAACTATTGATAGGAGTAAAAAATGCTCCTTTATAGTGATAAGCCTCATAAAGATATTTATTCAGTAATTGGTTGTATTGCTGGTAGTTTGAAAGATTATGTTTCAAATAATCTTTATCATTTCCAGAATAACTACACCAAGAACTAATAAAATCAAACCCATTAATACTGTCCTGTAAATAGAATTTTCTGCAGAACTCCTCGCCATTCTTAGGATATGAAATAAAGTCCTTGAAATATCTATTCATCCACCCATTAAATTCACTATTGGTTATGGTATCAAAATAAGCTATTTCTGATGAATAATTTTGCTTGTATGAAGAAGAATTATTGCATGCTGTCATCATAATAACCACTAATAATGACATATATAATTTAATTCTATTCATACTATTATATGATTTAGTTTTAGTATATTTTCTCGGCAATGATCCTTATTTTTAATTCTCTTCCTCTTGCACAAATCCAATTCTGCGACGTGGTTTTTGTTCCTTGGGTTGCAACTCGGCGAGGGCGGTACTGATGGCTTCAATTTGAGCGCGAGTGTCTTCATTGATGTCATTCTGATCATGCAGGATGTCCTCGATATCGAGTTTTAAGTCTTCGAAATCCTTACGCAACTGAGCAACATCGGCAGCTGTCTGTGGTAGGGATGTAGCCATGTGGCGGAATTCGACAAAGGCTCGGATTATTCCAATGTTTACCTGAATAGCTAGTGGGGAACGAAGTACACTACTCAGCATAGCCACTCCTTGCTCTGTAAATGCAAAAGGAAGTGAACGCGTCTTCGAAAAGTCTTTTGCGGTCGCAATTTGTGACCGCAAAATTATATCTCCCTGATTATCAGCAACTTTTGAGGTCACAATTTGTGACCGCAAGATTTCAAACTCGCCTTTTGTTAACTGAAACATGAAATCTTCAGGAAAACGCTCTATATTACGTTTAACAGATTGGTTTAGTGCTTTGGTTTCTACTCCATACATAGCGGCCAAGTCAAAGTCCAGCATCACACGCTGTCCTCGTATCACATATATCTTACTTTGAATAACCTGTAAGTCGTTCATATTGGTTATATGATTGGTATCAGTGGCAAAGATAGGAAAATTAATTGACTCCGTCGAACTAAAGTTTCATAAATCATACTTTTTAATGCATATTAATTGCATTTCGTGTGTTTTCCACTTCAAAATCCTTGGTTTTTGCTGTTTGTAGCAAGCAAATGATAGAGTTTGTTATAATTGACACCATATTATACCAACCCATTAGGCGAAGCCTAGCATCAGCATTCAGCACCAGCATAGCAGAAGAAAGAAATAAGAATAAATAGACTAATTATAGTCAAAAAATAGCATTTGACCCTTTTTTTCATTCTATTTTTATATTTTTCGCCGATTTTCTGGGGGTTATATCTCAAAAAAATTTTTTTTCTTGGGAAGGATAGAGGTGTCCAATACATCGTAGTAGTTTCCAAGTTGCAGGTAGAGTTCTCCATTAATAATGCGGTAAAAACCATTATAGCCATATTCATGGTTGAGTAAATACAAGCCTTGCCTCGTAATGCTATCCATATTTTCAATTTTTACTTTTTTGTAGTTTGGTTTGGATGCAATAAGCCCTTCTGCAATCATTTCACGAATAATGGAACGAATGGTACTCTTGGATACTCCTACTTTTTGTGCAATCCACTCATAGGAGTGTCCATAATAATTATTATTAATGAAATCATTGTACTTCAGTACTTTTCTTGCCTTTTTATGTAATTCATATGCCTCTGATCTTTTCTTTTTCAAATCTGGCTTGAATCTACACTTGTATAAGTAATAAATATATTTTGAAAAGTCGAATCCTTCCATCAAGATACATTTGATAATCCAATGTTTGCAGGCAGTAAAATTTATCAATTTGTTTGGGTCTAACGCATAATTATGTCTGCTACTAGATAATTTAAATCGCTGCAATCTGTGCGTCTTTTTATCGTATTTTATCAAAGAAAAATTGTGTGCAGCATCAAGTAGATGATTGACTTTCCTACTTGACATGTGTAATTGTTTACCTAACTCTTCACGTGTAATTGTAAAGATGGTGTTTGGATTCAATATGTAAATAAACATAGCAAAAGCAAGGGCATCTCTGTAATCTGCATTAACAGCTTGTCGAATCTTATTTGCCGAAATCTTAATTTCTTTTGGTCTCTTTTTCATAATTATTAAAATTAATGTGTTTATGTTGTTGATGTTCCCATTTCTGGTTAACGGTGCAAAGTTACAAAAAAAGAATGAAACTACCAAATGTTTTTCTATATTTTTTTAAAAAATAATTAAGTTAATATTAACTTTTTAATATTATTTTTTATTTTTAGAATAATTTGTTGCAAAAATATTTGCATAATTGAATTATTTTTTGTAACTTTGTAGCGTCAAACAAAGGGATAGAATCTGCACCCAAAGGGGGGGAGCGGAAACCCTTAGGGGTAGCACGTGATACCCTTAGGTGTAACAATTGAAACCCTTAAGGGGAGTGGAAAAAAGTCCTGGAGAATGACAAAAGAAAGATTGTTTAATGATTTAAAAAGTTTTTACGTTATGGCTATTAAAATTAATGCAAGAGAGCAAAATCTCAAGGTAGGGAAGACCCCTGGTTATTACTATGTAATGACCCCAGAACTCTACAGTTCATTGAAAGTGGAGAAGGTATTAAAGGAAGCAGCTGCTCATACAAGTATGAGTGAGGCAGTGCTGAAAGCTGCTTGGGATGCAGCTGGTGAAGTGATCAAGGCATGGGCCACTGAAGGCCACTCAGTTCCAGTTCCTGGGTTGGGTACCATGCGTTTCACAGTACGCAGCAAGGCAGTGGCAGATGTGAATGATGTGAAGACCAATCTCATCAAAACACGTCGTATTGTGTTTACTCCATCAGTCAGTCTCAAGGAAGAACTGGCTCGTACCAGCATTGAAATCACCTGTTATGACCGCACAGGTAAAATTGTGAAAAGGGTGAATTCTGCTGACAGTGGTGAGGTGGAAGATCCTGAGAATGAAGGTGGTGAGAACAACAACCAAGGCGGCACCAACAATGGTGGTGGTGACAATGGTGGAAACTCTGGTGGTGACAACAACGGAGGTGGTGGCGACCAGACAGGTGATGGAAGTGACCAGTAAATTTGAAAAGGGATGCGTAAGCATCCTTTTTTTATGGCAATGTTGAAAAAACAGTCAATAGTAAATAGTCAAATGGTAAATTCTTTGTATCTTTGCACACAAAAGAAGAATAGATATTTATGAAGCAGTTAGAAAAATACTGGGGCCTTGTTGTTGTGCTTTTGCTGGCACCTGTCTTGCTGGTTGCTGCTGGGTGTATTCTTCCTACGTTTGATGACTGGACTTCACTGATTGCTCCTTCGTTCGGTGAGCTGTTTTCTAAGGAGCGTCTGTTGTTCTATGGGTATCACTGGCGACCTTTTGATGCTACGATTGGATATATTGTAGGCCTCAATCCTCAACTGCTGTTTCCTCTGCTGAATCATATTTGTGTCATTGTGGGTCATGTGGCTTGTACACTGATGGTTTGGCTGCTGTGTGGAACCTTGAAAATAGACAATTTCTCGAAGAATATAGCTACAGTTTTCTTCTTCCTCACCCCTGCGATGTTGGCTACTACGTTGGCTGTTGATGGGTTGAATCAGACCTATGCAAACCTGTGGGGAATGCTGTCGGTATGGGTGTATTTGAGCGTTAAGAGTGAAGAGTTAAAAGTTAAGAGTGGGAAGTATGTTGTGTGGCTGTTGTTGATTGCGATTTCCACCCTATGCAAAGAGAATGGACTGATGTGGGCTTTGGTAGCACCTCTGCTGGCCTACGCTTTCCAGCATGTTTCAGTTCGATGTCTGATAAGGGATTTGTTGATTGGTGGTAGTTTGTTTGTGGTGTATGCATTGTTGATTCTGCTGCTGCCCAGCAACATCATCATCGAACCTGAGTATATGCCTGGGGTGCTGAAGTCGATGAATAATGTGGTGAAGTATTTGTTCACTACTTGGATGACGGTTGATTTTGTGTGGTTGCTGCATGAGACTCATCGTAACTTGCTGCTTGCTGCTGTGACCTTTGTGTTGAGCCTGCCATGGATCTATCTGTTGTTTGTCAGAAACTGGAAGAAGTTGTTTTCACGCCCCATACTGATTCTGCTGTTGTGTCAGCTGATTTTGGTTGCTCCCCATCTGGGTACGGTGTTCAGCATGATGCACACTTATGCAGGCTTGGGTATGTCGGCACTGATCATAGGATGGCTTGCTCAGTTCTGTGAGCAGCGAAAACATCTGTTGTGGGCATTTTCTGTGTTGCTATTGTCGTTCCTGGTGATTGATGTTCACCTGTGGTATGAATCATATATCTCAGCTTTGGCAGGTAGGGATATGGCCCAACAGGCCATTGAGAAAACAGGTAAACCCGTTGACAAGGTGCTTGTGGTCACTGTAGAGGACGACGTGAAGAAGCTGTCTTCTTTTTGTGTCTCACCAGGTGATGCTTTCGGATGGGGCATTGCTGCTCAGTATGCCACCAACTATGAATGGCCCATGGAGAAGGAAGACACGATTGTGGGTTCTGACACCAATGAGGCAGAGCTTAGCCGAATAGCCCATGAAGCCTTGGACAATGGATTTGAATGTGTATGGATAGTCAATAAAACAAATATAGAAGTAGTGAAATGAAAACAATAACCATATTACTTCCAGCCTATAATGAGGCTGAGTCGTTTGCAGAACTGAAAAGGTGCATGAATCAGGTGGCTGTTGACAACAGTGGCTATGAGTGGCAGTTTCTGATGGTGAACGATGGCAGTACGGATGATACCCTACAGCAGATGCAGCAACTGAATGCTGAAGACAGCCGATTTCATTATCTGGACCTCTCCAGACATTATGGGAAAGAGATAGCCATCATGGCTGGTTTGGACTATGCTGAGGGTGATGCACTCATCATCATGGATGCAGATATGCAGCATCCGATTGATGTCATTCCTGAGATGCTGAAATACTGGGAAGAAGGTTATGATGATGTGTATGCACAGCGGCAGGAGTCACATGAATCGTGGGTGAAACAAACAACTTCACACCTCTATTATCAGCTGCTGAAGCATTCCACAGATATCCCTATCCAGATGAACACAGGTGATTTCCGTCTGTTGGACCGCAAATGTGTGGAAGCCCTGCGGCAAATGCATGAGACAGACAGAAACACGAAGGGAATGTATAGTTGGATTGGTTTCAGGAAGAAGGGTGTTGACTATAAGCAGAATAAACGAACTCATGGGAAGACCAAATGGCACTTTGGCTCTTTGTTTAACTTAGCTCTGACAGGGATTACCTCATTCACCACTACACCTTTGCGATTTGCCTCTGTGTTTGGTTTTGTCATTTCCATCCTTGCCTTCTGCTATCTCATCTATATCATCATCAAAACCATCTTTGTAGGTGAGCCGGTACAGGGTTTCCCAACACTGATGATTACGATATTGTTTTTAGGAGGAATCCAACTGATTTCGTTAGGTATTATTGGTGAATACCTGAGTCATATTTTCAATGAAACCAAGAAACGTCCTGGATATTTTATACGTGAGTATAAATGAAAAAAGTGGAGAGTGAAGAGTGAAGAGTGAAGAGAATGATAAAATTATATAATGTAAAAATGAGAAAAATGGTAAATGGTAAATGGTAAATGGTAAATATTTCGTACCTTTGCACGCTAATAGTAAATGGTAAATGATTAAATAGTAAATATAACGATGGAATACAACTTCAGAGAGATTGAACAGAAGTGGCAGCAGCGATGGGTGGAACAGAAGACCTATCAGGTAGCTGAGGATAGTAACAAGAAAAAGTTTTATGTGTTGAACATGTTCCCTTACCCAAGTGGTGCGGGACTGCATGTGGGGCACCCATTAGGATATATTGCGAGTGACATCTATGCTCGCTTCAAGCGTCTGCAGGGATTCAATGTGTTGAACCCAATGGGTTATGATGCCTATGGACTGCCAGCAGAACAATATGCCATTCAGACAGGTCAGCACCCTGAGGTGACTACTTTCCAGAATATCAACCGCTATCGTGAGCAGTTAGACAAGATTGGTTTCTGCTTTGACTGGGATCGTGAGGTTCGCACTTGTGATCCTGCTTACTATCATTGGACACAGTGGGCATTCCAGAAGATGTTCAATAGTTTCTATGGCCTACCCCTAACCCCTCCCAAAGGGGAAGGGAACCCAACTCCCAAGGCGCGTCCCATTGAGGAGCTGATTGCTTATTTCGAGGAGAAGGGAACTGAAGGCCTGGATGTGGCTCAGAGTGAGGAACTGAAGTTCACAGCTGAGGAATGGAAGGCAATGGATGAGAAGCAGAAGAGTGATACCCTGATGAACTACCGCATTGCTTTCATGGCTGAAACAGCAGTCAACTGGTGCCCAGGACTGGGAACCGTTTTGGCCAATGATGAGGTGGTTGATGGAGTGAGTGTGAGAGGTGGATTCCCTGTAGAACAGAAGAAGATGCGTCAGTGGTGTCTGCGTGTTTCTGCCTATGCTCAAAGACTGCTGGATGGACTTGACACCATTGAGTGGAGTGAATCAATCAAGGAAACCCAAAGGAACTGGATAGGAAGAAGTGAAGGTGCAGAAGTTCAAATCAAGGTTGCTGATAGCGATGTGGCCTTCACCATCTTCACCACTCGAGCTGACACCATGTTTGGTGTTACCTTCTTCGTATTGGCTCCTGAGAGTGAGCTTGTGGACAAAGTGACAACCCCAGATCAGCGTAAGGCTGTGGATGACTATATCAAATATGTGAAGGGCAGAACAGAGCGTGAGCGTATGATTGACCATACTGTCACAGGTGTGTTCTCAGGTGCCTACGGCATCAACCCTATCACAGGTGACAAATGTCCAATCTATGTAGCTGAATATGTGTTGGCTGGTTATGGTACTGGTGCCATCATGGCTGTACCTGCTCATGACAGTCGTGACTATGCTTTTGCCAAGCATTTCGACCTGCCTATCATCCCACTGATTGAGGGTGCAGACATCAGCGAAGAGAGTTATGATGCCAAGGAAGGTATCGTGATGAACTCACCAATGGCTAGTAAGACTTCTTATAAGAACTTCAGCCTGAATGGACTGACTGTGAAGGAGGCAATAGCTGCTACCAAGAAGTTTGTGGAAGAGCAGAAGTTAGGTCGTGTGAAGGTAAACTACCGCTTGCGTGATGCTATCTTCAGCCGTCAGAGATATTGGGGTGAACCATTCCCTGTGTATTACAAGAACGGTATCCCTCAGATGATTCCTGAGGAGTGTCTGCCAATTCAACTGCCTGAAGTGGATAAGTTCCTGCCAACAGAGACAGGTGAACCTCCATTGGGCAATGCAACCTGCTGGGCTTGGGACGAAGCAAACAAGCAGATTGTGGAGAATAGCAAGATTGACAACAAGACCGTCTTCCCCATCGAACTCTATACAATGCCTGGTTTTGCAGGTTCATCAGCCTACTATCTGCGCTATATGGACCCCCACAACAATGAGGCACTGCTCTCGAAGCAAGCTGCTGAATACTGGCAGAATGTGGACCTCTATGTAGGAGGAAGCGAACATGCTACTGGTCACCTGATCTATAGCCGCTTCTGGAACAAGTTCCTGTTCGACCTGGGTATCAGTGTGAAGGAAGAACCATTCCAGAAACTGATTAACCAAGGTATGATTCAGGGACGTAGTAACTTTGTATATCGCATCAAGGATACCAACACCTTCGTAAGTCTGGATAAGAAAGACGGCTATGAGGTGACTCCAATCCATGTGGATGTGAATATTGTATCAGCAGATGTGTTGGATGTTGAGGCCTTCAAAGCTTGGCGTCCAGAATACAACGATGCAGAGTTTATCCTGAACGATGAAGGTAAATATATCTGTGGATGGGCTGTAGAGAAGATGTCAAAGTCAATGTTCAATGTGGTCAATCCTGATATGATTGTTGAGAAGTTTGGTGCTGACACTCTTCGTCTCTATGAGATGTTCCTTGGCCCAGTAGAACAAAGCAAACCTTGGGACACCAATGGTATTGACGGCTGTCACCGCTTCCTGAAGAAGTTCTGGAACTACATGACAGCTGAAACCAAGGACGCAGAACCAACAGCTCAGGAACAGAAGGCACTGCATACCCTCATCAAGAAGGTGACAGGCGATATTGAGCAGTTCTCATACAATACCAGCATTGCTGCCTTCATGATTTGTCTGAACGAGTTGACTAAGATAAAGAGCGAAAGCAAGGCAGTGAAAGAAGCTTTGGCTGTGCTGATTGCACCATTCTGTCCTCACCTCGCAGAGGAACTGTGGGAGATGTTGGGACACACCACAACAGTATGTGATGCTCCTTGGCCAGTATTCAATGAAGAGTATCTGAAGGAAGACAACATGAAGATGATGGTAGCCTTCAACGGTAAGGCACGATTCCCAATGGAATTCCCTGTAGGTACAGAGCAGCAGGCCATTATCGATGCAGCACTGCAGGAGCCACAGTCACAGAAATGGATACAGGGCTTCAATGTGGTGAAGGTGATTGTGGTGCCAGGTAAGATGATCAATGTAGTATTGAAACCAGCATAATGAGACGCAAGGCACAAATAATCTGGGAAGAGATATCAGTGTATGTCTACATTTCCATCGGACTGATCATCTATGGTACAGGTGTCACATTGTTCATGATACCTTACCAGATTACGTCAGGTGGAGTGACTGGTATATCATCGCTGATATTCTATGCCACAGGCACGATTGAAGTGCAGGTGTCATATCTGACCATTAATGCCTTTCTGCTGATTGCTGCTGTCAAGATACTGGGTTGGAAATTCTGCCTTAAAACCATCTATGGTGTATTGTTCCTCACGTTCTACATGTGGGCAGTACAGCGATTGGTGGAAGACCCTGTGACAGGTGCCCTGCCTAAATTGGTGAAGGACCAGACCTTCATGGCAGTAGTCTTAGGAGCTGTGCTTGAAGGTATCGGACTGTCAGTCTGCTTCTCACACAATGGAAGCACAGGAGGTACAGATATCATTGCAGCCATTGTCAATAAGTACAAGGATATCTCCATCGGACAAGGCATCATGCTTTGTGACTGTGTTGTCATCTCGTCCAGTTACTTTGTCTATGAGCACTCGTATGGCTCAGATGTTGCCTGGCAGATGATTGTTTTTGGTTTCACCACTTTCATCATTGCAGGAGTGACCCTCGACTATGCCCTCAACAGGACGAAGCAGGCTGTGGAGTTCAAGATATTCTCTCGCAACTATGCCAGGATAGCTGATGCCATCTCAAATGCAGGGTTTGGTGTGACAGTACTGGATGGAAATGGATGGTATACCCACTCAGAACGTAAGGTGCTGATATGTATTTGCAGTCGCAGATACTCATCCATCATCATGCGAGCCATCAAGAGAGTCGACCCATACGCCTTTGTGTCTGTTGCCAATGTAGAAAGTGTATATGGAGAAGGATTCAGCATTATGAAGACAAAACTGAAGGATCAGAAGCCGATACTTGTCTTTGCCACCAACAATGCACATAAATTGGAGGAAGTAAGAACCATTATCGGCGAGAAGTTTGAAATACGTAGCTTGGAAGATATCAACTGCAAGGTAGAGTTGCCTGAGACATCGGATACACTGGAAGGAAATGCTTTGCAGAAAGCACAGTATGTAAAGAAATACTATGGTTTCGAT
>Ga0265301_10005279_pt1 | contig 12731 bp, 10 predicted proteins | sample AusTroGonzalo_MG_2_FD_193488 | JGI IMG/M metagenome (GOLD analysis project Ga0265301, IMG submission 193488) | Bovine rumen microbial communities from tropical cattle in Woodstock, Queensland, Australia - Gonzalo_04 | ecosystem: Host-associated > Mammals > Digestive system > Stomach > Rumen ...
CGCAAAGAACTGCGCGGCTACTCCCGTCTGCTCACCCTCGTCGACGGCATCCACATCCCCCTCATCCTGTGGATCATCCGCCGCTCCCATCGCCTTTTCGGCCCTCTCATCCGCCGCAACCTCTGCAGCACCCATCCCAGCCTCCGCCTGTTCAGTCTCTACAAACTCGGCTATTTCCTTACAACACCCCCCCTTTAGTATCGCTACCCCGGCACTAAAGGGCCTTTAGTGTCATGGTAGAGGGTGTTTGGTGTGATAGTAGAAGGGGTTGAAGTGCTGACATGCTGACATGCTGACATCAGTTTCTTAAGAGAGATAAAAAAATAGAAAAAGGTATAAAATTGCCTATATACCATTTTTTTTATTACTCTATAAAGTTGATAGCCGCATTGCCGCATCAGAAGGTGTCGGGTTGGTGCAATTGCTCGATTTCAGATTGTGTATGCTCACGAACGTAATATCCAGTCCGTTTGTTGTGGCCTTTGCGCTCTTTGTTAAACCCGAGTTTGGTCATGATGGCGCCGAGGCGGCGGGGATCAGGATTCTTCTTCAGGCAACCGAACGACACAATCTTGGCGGAAATCTCGGCCAGGGTGAGGAACGTGGAACCCGCATCCTCCATCTTGGCCGGTGAGAAGAAGATGGAAATGAGTTCTTCCTCGCTGGTGGGCACCATGAAGGTGTCGACATGCTGGCTGAGGGCGTTGATGTCGTCGAGTTCGAACCAGTAGTTGAAGCCGCTCTGCAGCAGGTAGAGGGCCTGGGCGTACATGCCATCGTAAGGCATCTGGTGGGTGAAGGGCGAGTCGATGGACTCTACGTGGAAGGGCAGCCAGCGGCGGTTTTTTTGCTGCTCAAAAGTTTGGTAATCTCGGGAATTTTTTGTATCTTTGTAGAGCATTTGGAAATGCAAAATAACCCTAGTAATTCACCATTTAAAACATTAAAATTATGAGCAAGACAGCAAAAATCATTCTGGAAATTATTGCCGCTATTTGTGCAGGTCTCTTAGGCGGTTACGGTTCGCAAGCCCTCATGTGATGCCATGGAAAACAATGGCTTCAAAATCTCTCAGTACGCCTGTGCGGTGCTGCTCATCGTGAGCAGTATCGCGCTGGTGGCTTATCAGGTCATCATGATCGATGATGTGTCGAACGGTCTACTGGTTTATGTGGCCCAGGCCTTCCTGCTCGTCGCCAGCATCTTCGGCCTCGACTATTATGTAAAACTCATCACCCGGAAAATCAATGGAAAACATCAAATTCAGTAATACGTACCTTTGTGGGATTTAAACTTTTTTTAACGCCGGGAATGTGTATTTATTCTAAATACTTTCGTATATTTGCAACCGAATAAATCACCAATCATCTAAACTTTTTCTATCAAATGAACAAAACCTTTTTTAAAATCTTAGGCATGGCGGTCGTTGGCATCGCTATTTCATCGTGTTCGAAGAGCGATTTCTTTGAAGACCAGAGTGAGGCTCTCTTAAATCAACACAAGGCTGATTATGCTGCGAACTTCATTAACAAGTATGGTCCGGTTGACCCTAACCAGTCGTGGGATCTGTCGAGGGGGCTTCCCGAGTATAGTCTGACGCCTTGGCACGAGGCTACATCAAGAGCAGCCGTTACGCGCGGTACTGACTCCTACTCTCGCACGAAAGCCCCCGGTTTCGTTGTGAAACAGGAAGTGCTGTCATGGTTCTTCCAGAACACGCCTGCCGGTCATAACAATACCGAACAAGGTAAACCTTTCTACATGACGGTTTCTCAGGAGGAATTCACCATCGTGCCCATCTTCCAGGGTAATGCCAAGAAATACTGGCAGTTGTGGATGCATGTGGATGGACTTTCCGAAGATGTGAAGGTCTGGGAAAAGGGCGAAGACCTGGGCTACAGAACAGCCGCTAACGGCGAACTGATAGAAGTGGGCAAAGGTCAGTCAGGCGTTTCCAAGCAGGCTTATGAAGTGGTAGCACCTGCCATCACGTTTAGCGACATGCCAACAGGAAAGATGCACTTCTATCTGAAGGCATGGGATGACGAAAACGCCTATAACAACGATACCGAAAAGAATCGGTATGCCACGATCTCTTCGTTGAGCAGGAAGATGCTCGCTATGAATTGCCCCAGGCCCGACGGCGTGCCCGACAAGGCTAATTCTAGAATCATTGGTTGCGAGGATGCTTCCGACAATGACTATGAGGATCTGGCTTTCCTCATCTATGGTGATTTCACCATCACCCAGCCAACGACTGTGTATGAGACCATCCCGAAGCGCTATATGGTGGAAGACCTTGGCTCAACCGACGACTTTGACTTCAACGACATTGTTGTCGACGCGTATAATGAGTACAAGACCACCTATAACTATAGTTACAAACCAGATGGTACTATTGAACTTGTTAGTACAGAAGGTCCGGAATTGATTGGTCAGTGGGCTGTCGTCCGTGCCGCTGGTGGCATACTTGACTTCACGATTAAAATCGGTTCTACGTCATGGAAGAAGAGCGAGCATGTGACACCGGTGACAGAAATGGTGAATACGGGCGTTGGTGGAGCAATCAACTATAACGGCAAGATTGACGAGTTTGTCATCAAGGATATGGACTGGGATGCTGTAAATGACAACATCACGATCGAAGTGGATGGTAAAGACGGCTACCTTGGTGTTTATTACATTCCGTTCCCGAAGGAGGGAGAAATCCCCATGATCATCGCTGTCGACACGCAAGTGAACTGGATGCACGAGCGTAATTCAGTTCCCAATTCATGGTTTTATGAATAAGATAATAACAATTCGAACTAAACAGATACGATTATGAAAGAACTGAAAGGAACAAAGACCGAGAAGAACCTGCAGGAGGCTTTCGCAGGTGAGAGTCAAGCACGTAACAAATACACTTACTGGGCTTCGAAGGCCAAGAAGGACGGGTTTGTACAGATAGCCGCCATCTTTGAGGAGACGGCCAACAATGAGAAGGAGCACGCCAAGATGTGGTTCAAACTGTTAGAAGGCGGTGAAATCAAGAGCACACCTGAGAACCTGGAGGCTGCTGCCAATGGCGAGAACTTTGAATGGACCGACATGTATGCCCGCATGGCCAAGGAGGCCCGCGAGGAGGGCTTCGACGAGATTGCCAGGAAGTTTGAGGGCGTGGCCAAGATCGAGAAGGAGCACGAGGAGCGTTATCGCAAACTGTTGGATAACGTCAAGAAGGAGCGTGTGTTCTCGAAGGATGGCGACGTGATCTGGCAATGCAGCAACTGCGGCCACATCGTGATTGGCAAGAAGGCGCCGAAGGTGTGTCCTGTCTGTGACCACCCGCAAGCCTACTTCCAAGTCAAGGCGGAGAACTATTAAGAAATCAATATTTGAACAATTCGCTCAGCGGTGCGTCCGTCCCAACGATCGGGAAGGGCGCACTTTTTCCATGTACCGCCCACCATCTGACCGACAGCCTCGCACAACTTATCGGCATCCTCACCGACAAGGACATTGGAACCCACGGTGACCGTCTCCTTATGCTCGGTGTAATCGTTGAGGGTGATACAGGGCACACCATTGAAAGTGGCCTCCTCGGCGACATTGCCAGAGTCGGTAATCACACCAGCGGCATGGGCTGTGAGCCAACCAAACTCAAGATAACTTAACGGATTAGTTACCAGTATCTTATCATTATACCTTTCAAGTATTTTACGGGCTCCGGAGCGCAGGGGTGCAACGATGGTCAGATCGCCCTTTGCCTGGAGCATCGACTCCACCATCCGGCATATCTTTTCCTCGTCGGCAATCAAGGCCCGGCGGTTGAGCGTGAACACAAGATAAGGCCCCGTCACCTCCGACATGAAGGCCGGCTGCTGGAGTCGGTCGTGATTGAAACGGAGCGTGTCCATCAGGATATTTCCCACCATGAACGTCTGCGAACCTTCCGACTGCTGTTCACGGGTGGCCACGCTGTTGCTCTTGACACCCGCCGTGAAGAGATAGTCGCTCAGGGCATCAATCACCAGGCGGTTGATCTCCTTGGGCATGTTGATGTCGAAGGAACGGGTGCCTGCCACCAGATGCGCCAGTTTCAGTCCGCGCTTCTTAGTGACAATCGCTGCCGCCATCGTCGAGGCCAGATCGTCGACCACAATCACCACATCGGTAGGATGGGTATCAAGGAAACGGTCGAACTCGCCCATCACCCGACTCGTTATCTCGTTCAGACTTTCGGAGTCGACACCCAGATAGAAATCGGGACGCGGCATCTGCAGATCATCGAACAGCGACGGCTCCAGCGTGGGATCGTCGTCACGGCCCGCATAGATGAGTTGGTACTCGGCCTGCTCTGACTTCTGAATGGCACGAATCAGAGGAGCCACCTTCACGAAATTAGGGCGAGCGCCCGCCACAATACAAATGTTTTTATTCATAACGTTTCCAAATTTGTTGCAAAGATAGTGAATTTCTTTGGTATTCTTTGGTTATTTAAGAAAAATAACGTATCTTTGCACTCAGAAATACGGGTCGTGCCGCATAGATCGGGATACTCTACATTAAAATTCAATTCGGGCCAGTTTCTCTTGCCAATGGCGGGCCACATCCCTCGGGAGAGCATCTTGATGCCGGTGGATTACAACGACGGAGAGCACCCATATCGTGTGAAACAGGAGTTTTCACCAAATCATCGGCACGCACCCGCTTTTTTATGGATAATTGATAATTGATAATTATGTTTTCAGGAATCATTGAGGAGTTTGCTACCGTTGTAGCGATAAAGAAAGACCGCGAGAATATTGACTTTACGTTGAGATGCTCATTTGTGGACGAGTTGAAGATCGACCAGAGTGTGGCTCATAACGGCGTGTGCCTCACCGTGGTGACCATCAAGGACGGCACCTATACCGTCACCGCCATGAAAGAGACGCTCGACCGCACCAACCTCGGCCTGCTGCAGGTGGGCGATAAGGTGAATGTGGAACGCTCGATGCTGATGAACGGGCGGCTGGACGGCCATATCGTGCAGGGACATGTGGACGAGACGGCCCGCTGCATCGCGATGGAGGATGCCGACGGTTCCACCTATTTCACTTTCGAACATCCGGAGAACCGTGAGATGGCGAAGAAGGGTTACTTCACGGTTGACAAGGGCAGCGTGACCGTCAACGGCGTGAGCCTCACCGTCTGCAACCCCACCAGCAACACGTTCCAGGTGGCCATCATCCCCTACACCTTCGAACACACCAATTTCTGCGATATCAAGGTAGGCTCGGTTGTGAACCTGGAGTTTGACATCCTCGGCAAATACATTGCGAGATTACAGCAACTTTAGAAGTTTTTAACTACAATAATAATTCTTCTGGAGCGGAAATGAAGGTTTCCGCTCCATTTTGTAATAGGAAGTCGCGACTGCGGAATCCCCAGAGCACACTAATGCAGGGCAGTCCACTATTATGGGCGGTCTGGATGTCCACATCGCTGTCGCCGACATAGACCGCCTGATCCTTCCCCACCCCCAAGGCCTTCAAGGCCGCCATCACGGTATCGGGTGCCGGTTTCTTGCGGATGCCAGCGGCCTCATCCTCACCGATGGCCACCTCGATGGTGTCGGGGAAGAAATGTCGGCAAAGCGACTGGGTGGCCGCGAGCATCTTGTTGCTCACCACCGCCAACCGACAGCCACGGGCTTTCAGGGCTTCGAGGGTTTCGGGAATGCCTTGGTAAGGACGGGTGGTATCGAGGGAATGGGCCATATAATACTGGCGGAAGGTGGCGAAGGTCTCGTCGAAGCGCGGATTATCTGCCCCATCGGGAATGGCGCGTTCCATCAACTTACGGACTCCATTGCCCACGAACCGTCGCACATCGTCGACAGAATGTTCGGGCAGGCCATGCGTGCGAAGGGCATAGTTGGTAGCGGCAGCCAGATCACCCAACGTGTCGAGCAACGTCCCATCAAGATCAAAGATATAGGTTTTATATTGAAAATTGAACATTGAAGATTGAAAATTGAAATTAGCGCTTTGAACGCTGAATCATGGTCTTTACCTTATTATTATACTTGTCGGCCTTGAGCAAGTCTTCGATGGTCAGGTGCATGCGGTATTTCCAACGGTTATAGGGGTCGCTGGGCACATTGATGCGTTCCTCACGGGGCTGTTTGGCGCGCAGTTCACCATCCATCGCCAACCAGTCCTGCAACGAGAGCATGCACAGCATCGACGGACAATAGAGATGACGGGCAATGATCTCCTCCGCCAGGTGGGCAGGCAGATGCTCAGGCGCCCTACCCTGTTTCTGGAGCATCGTGACGTAATAGCGCTGGGTGCGTTCAGGACTCTCCTCCCACCAAAGCCGCAGGGGCGACATGTCGTGGGTGGAGAAGGTGGCCACACTACGATAGGGATTGCCGTCCAGATGGGTGAACTCGAAACCGCTCTGCTTGGGCATCGACTGGATCTCGAGGGTCAGAATACGCAGATAGTCCAACACCGGCGCCACACAGTCGGGCAGCATGCCTAAGTCTTCGGCACAACAGAGCATCCGTGTCTCACCAAACACATCTGCCAGACGACGGGTGGCCTCACCGCCCCAGAAGAAGTTGTGACGCTGGTAGAAGAAATTATTGTAGAGACGCATAAAGGCATCTTTCTCCTCATTGGTCAGCGCCTCGAACACGGGTTCCTTATACACGCCAATGCGCGGATGATACATGTCGGGCTGACGCGGGTCTTCGAGGAACAGCACGCCACAGATCAAGCGATAGAGGCCGTCGCGAATCCAAAGGCTGTTCTCGTCGCCACGTCCCTCGAAATAGTCGCGCACCTTACATTGGGTATTGAACTCTGGTTTCAGGTTGTACAACCCATAACTGCGTGGAATGAGGAAGTGCTCCTTCACATACTGGGCATGGATGCCGAACAGACGCTCTATCACACGATCGTTGATGAACGGGCGCGTCATGAAGTCCTTGCGGAAAGGCAGTCCGAAATACTCTATCTCGCTAACGGTCAATGGCAATGCCGGTGAGAAATGACCGAGGATGCCGAAGAGGGCATCGACGGGCACCTCCCAGATACGGAAGAATCCCAGCACATGATCAATGCGGAAGGCATCGAAGTATTGCGCCATCCACTCTAAGCGCCGATGCCACCAGGGGATGATGGTCTTCTCTTGCCAATTATAAGTCGGGAAGCCCCAGTTCTGACCATTCGGCGAGAAGGTGTCGGGCGGCGCCCCCGTCTGGGCATCGAGATTGAAGAGCCGGGGATGTGTCTGGGTCTCCACACTATTGAAGTTCACGCCGATGGGGATATCCCCTTTCAGCACGATGCCTTTGGAACGGGCATAGTCGGTGGCTGCCTTCAACTGCAGATGAAGATGATACTGAACGAAGCACACCTGTGGGTCGTGCTTGGCATAGGCTTCCAACCAGTCCTGATTGGCTTCGTACCAGGCTTTGAACGCCTTCGACTCCAAGGTCTGCTTGCCTCGTTCCTCAAACAGGTCGTTGATATAGGCCGTCTTCACACGATCTATCGCCTCGTAGTCACTATAACCGATGGCATTGAGTTCGCGCCGCTGACGATGATAGGCCGTCATCTTCGACTTATCCTTCAGACTCCCAAAAGCATCCAGATCCAGATAATGGGGATGCAAGGCAAAGGCCGACACGATATTATAGGGATAAGAGTCGCTCCAGGTATGCGAGACCGTGGTATCGTTGACAGGCAGGATCTGAATCACCTTCATGCCTGTCAGGGCAGCCCAATCAACCAATCGCCTCAGGTCGCCGAAGTCGCCCACGCCATAGGAGGATTCGCTACGGAGCGAGAAGACCGGCACCACCACGCCGGCGACGCGCCAGGTCTGTTCCTTCACCCGCAAATTCTCGCCATAGGCCACCAATACCGTTCCCTCAGGAACCGTAGTAACATCCGGTGGCAACAGGCCGTCGGTAGTGCGGTTGTCGCCCTCTTCCCAGGCCACCAGCGCATTCGTGGCATCGTCGATAATCACATATTTATATTCCAAGGGCAGGAGAACGGCCTCGACATTGACGGATATCATCCAGTCGTACTGGCCAAGATACTCCATCCGCAGGTAACGGGCCGCATTCCAGTCGCCCAATGCAGGATGACTGCCGACAATGGCCAACGACTGTCCCTTGAGGAGTTGCGGCGCAGAGACGCGGAAAATGATGGTCTTGCGATAAAGGGGCACACGAAGGGGATGAACCTGTTCATCACGGCTCAGGCCCTTGGTGGTGATATAAGCGCTGCTGTAGAGATGATACTGAATCGGAAGATCGCGCCATAGGTCTGACAGCACGTAGTTCCGCGATGTGTCAAAACGGTAGATGCGGGGAATCATGGTCCATTCGCGACGAAGCACATGACCCTCCTCATCCTCCACCTGATAATGATAGGAAAAGGTGTCTATCGGATGCTGGCGCGACTCCACGACTGAGGTCTCCAAGGTCCACAGCGCGCCGTCGTCGGTGAGCATCTGCAGGTTGGCCGTTTTCCGCGTGCCGTCGGAACTGAGATAACTGACCACCACGTGAAGACTCTCACCCCACTGCGTGCCGTAATGTATGGTGAATTTCAGTTTCATAATCAACTTATTTTAGTGCAAAGATACAAATAAATCGCTATTCACAATCTACAATTCACAATTATTTTGTAACTTTGCACCGATTTTTTCATGATAGAAGAGATATGAAGACAATAAAGGCCAAATATTACCTGATTCCAGTCGCCATCAGTTTAGTGGTGATTGTGGGATTGGTTTACTATTATTTCCTGACGGATGTGGCAAAAGAGGACAAGGTGTCCTACCTCTATATCGACGATGATGACACGGCGGATTCCGTCTATGTGAAGTTGGAGCCCTTTGCCACTTATCACGGACTGACGGGTGTGAAATACCTGGGCCGCTATTGGGGCTATGCAGGAAACATCCGTACCGGCCGCTATGCCATCCAGCCCGGTGAGAGTGCCTTCACGGTGCTCCGTAAACTGAAGAACGGCCACCAGCAGGCAGAGATGCTGACCATTCCCGAATCGAGGACGATGGAGAAACTGGCAGGTGTCCTCGCCAGAAAACTGATGCTCGACAGTCTGACGCTGGCAACCTCGCTCACCGACAACGACTTCTGCGGCCGCTGGGGCTATGACACAGCCACCATTGCCTGTCTGTTTGTGCCCAACACCTATGAGATCTACTGGAACATCAGTCTTGACGGGTTTATGGAGCGCATGCAGAAAGAGCACAACCACTTCTGGAACGGGGAGCGCACGGCAAAAGCCGAGGCCATCGGACTGGTTCCCGACGAGGTATGCACCCTGGCCAGTATCATCGACGAAGAGACAGCCAACAATGAGGAGAAGCCGATGGTGGCAGGCATGTACCTGAACCGACTCCATGCCGGCATGCCCCTTCAGGCAGACCCCACCATCAAATTCGCCATGAAGCGTTTTGAGTTGCGCAGAATCTACCACGACATGCTGTTCTACGACAGTCCCTACAACACCTATCAGAATACGGGGCTGCCCCCAGGTCCTATCAAGGTGGCCTCGATCAAGGGCATCGATGCCGTGCTGAACAGAGTGGCTCACGATTATCTTTACATGTGTGCCAAAGAAGATTTCTCCGGCAGTCATAACTTTGCCCGGACCTATAATGAGCACCTGAAGAATGCCGCTCGCTATTCAAAAGCGCTCAACGAACGAGGAATTAAGTGATTGAAGATTGAGAATTGAAAATTGAAAATTAAGATATGGAAGAGAAGATTATTAATGAGAATGAAGAGAGGAAGGTTGTCAGTTTTATTGAGCAGAAAGTAATCAATGACCTGGCAGAAGGGAAGAACGGCGGCAGAATGCAGACCCGTTTCCCGCCAGAGCCCAACGGCTATCTGCATATCGGACACGCCAAGGCCATTGCCATCGACTTCGGTCTGGCCAAAAAGTATAATGGTATCTGTAACCTCCGTTTTGACGATACGAACCCGATTAAAGAGGATACTGAATATATCGAAAGCATAGAGAACGATATCAAGTGGCTCGGTTTCCAATGGGCCAACGTCTACTATGCCAGCGACTATTTCCAGGAACTTTGGGACTTTGCCGTGTGGCTCATCAAACAGGGACGCGCCTATGTGGACGAGCAGAGTGCTGAGGTGATTGCCCAGCAGAAAGGTACGACCACCAGTCCTGGCACCAACAGTCCGTTCCGTGACCGTCCTGTCGAGGAGAACCTCAAACTCTTTGAGTTTATGAACAGCGGCAAATGCGAACCCGGCACACTCGTGCTCCGTGCGAAGATTGACATGGCGCATCCCAACATGCTGTTCCGCGACCCGCTGATCTATCGCGTATTGAACATCCCCCATATCCGTACCGGCAACAAGTGGAATGCCTATCCCATGTACGACTTCACACACGGTCAAAGCGACTATCTGGAAGGCGTGACCCACTCCTGGTGTACCCTGGAGTTTGTGGAGCACCGTCCCCTCTATGACCTGTTTGTTACCTGGATGAAGGAATGGAAAGGTGAGACCGACAATATCGAGGATAACCGTCCTCGTCAGACAGAGTTCAACAAACTGAACCTGAACTACACCCTGATGTCGAAGCGCAACCTGCTGGCATTGGTCAACGAGAAACTCGTCAACGGCTGGGATGATCCCCGCATGCCGACCATCTGCGGTTTCCGTCGCAGAGGCTATAGCCCTGAGAGTATCGTGAACTTCATCGATAAGATCGGCTACACCAAACTCGATGCCCTGAACGACATGGCCCTGTTGGAGAGTGCCGTTCGCGACGACCTCAACAGCAAAGCCATCCGAGTCAGCGCCGTCCTCGACCCTGTGAAGGTGGTGATTACCAACTACCCCGAAGGTCAGGTGGAGCAACTGGAAGCCGTCAACAATCCTGAGAACGAGGCCGATGGCACCCACACCATCGAGTTCAGTCGCGAACTGTGGATCGAGCGTGATGACTTCATGAAGGAGGCTGAGAAGAAATTCATGCGTCTGGCTCCCGGCAAGGAGGTGCGTCTGAAGAATGCCTATATCATCAAATGCGATGAAGCGCATCCCTGTGACGAGGATGAGAACGGCAACGTCACCACCATCTATTGCACCTACGATCCTGAATCGCGTAGTGGTCTGCCCGGCTCCAACCGTAAGATCAAGGGCAAGACCCTCCATTGGGTGAGTTGTGCGCATGCCGTGAAGGCAGAAGTGCGCCTCTACGACCGTCTGTGGAAGGTGGAGAATCCGCGTGACGATATGGCTGCCATCCGCGAGGAACAGAACTGCGATGCCGTGACCGCCATGAAGCAGATTATCAATCCCGACTCACTCCACATCCTTCAGAACTGTTATGTGGAGCCCTTTGCTGCCACGATGAAGCCGCTGACCTATCTCCAGTTCCAGCGCATCGGCTACTTCACGCCCGACAGCGACACCAGCGACGCCCATCCCGTCTTCAACAAGACCGTCGGTCTGAAAGACTCCTGGGCAAAAAAGCAATAAGCAGATGATAGACGACACAGCCTATTTTGATAGTGAGAGTTTCAAGCAACTCCTTGAACAATATGAGGATTCGGTCAAATCGGGGCATCCGGCTTATATGGATGCCGACGATTTGGCCGATATAGCCGATTATTACCACTATAAAGGCAGGCTGGATGATGCGACGGCAGCCATTGAACTGGCCCTACAGTTTAATCCCGACGCCATCGGTCCGTTGCTCTATAAGGCCCGCGAAGCCCTCAGCCTCAACAATTTCGGGATTGCCAGAGACTATGCGGAACGAATCCGCATCATCGACAATGCCGAGTATCTCTTTCTCATAGGCGAGATCCTCATCTGTGAGGGAAAGACCGAAGCAGCCGACGAACTATTCAGGAAACAATTCATGGAACTGCCACCGGATGAACAAATGGATTTTGTCTATGACGTGGCCGATCTGTTTGCAGATTATAACGACTACAACAAGTCGTTTGAATGGATGGCCCGTTCACAAGGCGATGACTCCGACGATTTCAAAGAACTGATGGCCCGCACGCTCTTCGGCATCGGAAAATACGAAGACAGCAGCCGGATCTTTAATGAGTTGCTGGATCGTAACCCCTACTCCAAAGTGTATTGGAACGCCCTTGCCAGTGCCCAGTTCATGAGTGAAGACTATGGTGCCTCCGTCGCCAGTAGTGAATATGCCATCGCCATCGACCCCAACGATGCTGATAGCATCCTGACAAAGGCCAACGGTCTCTATCATCTGGACAATTTCGAGGAAGCGCTTTCCTATTTCGAGAAATACTCGGAGAAGAACAGCACCGACGAGTTCGGCTATCTGCACCAAGGCACATGCCTGATCAACCTCGGACGATATAAGGAGGCCATCAACCGGTTGCTCATTGCCAAGGATAAAGCCCCAAAGGACTCACAGTATCTGTCGGAAATATACCAGGAACTGGCCTTTGCCTATAGTGAACTGAGATACCCCGAAACGGCTCTTTACTATATCGACAAGACCAAAGACCTGGACTGCGACCATATTGATATGGAAGTGATCAGGGGTCATATCCTGGTGGCCAACAAGCGACTGAAAGAAGCGGAAAATGTCTTCAAAAATGTCATCACAGAATCAGGCAACTCACCCAAAACGATGCTGCGCATTATGGTGTCGCTCTATGATAACAGATACGTTTCGGCATCCTACAAACTC
>Ga0265301_10005282_pt1 | contig 12719 bp, 9 predicted proteins | sample AusTroGonzalo_MG_2_FD_193488 | JGI IMG/M metagenome (GOLD analysis project Ga0265301, IMG submission 193488) | Bovine rumen microbial communities from tropical cattle in Woodstock, Queensland, Australia - Gonzalo_04 | ecosystem: Host-associated > Mammals > Digestive system > Stomach > Rumen ...
GATTCCGGTGATTCAGCACCAGATTAGTGATGTCGCGCTCTGCCCACTCACGGAAATGACGTGCATAGCCGTTCTTACACTTAGGATATATCCACATGTCAAACGACTCAGCCATTACCATCATACCCAACGAGTCACATACGTCCATCTGCCAAGTAGAAGGCATATTGTGCGAAGTACGAATGGCATTACAGCCCATCGCTTTCATCATCTTGATCTGTCGAATCAGTGCTGTCTTGTTGATAGCAGCACCCAACGGGCCCAGGTCGTGGTGCAGACAAACGCCCTTCAGTTTCAGTGTCTTACCATTCAACTGGAAACCATGCTCACGATCTATGCGAACGGTACGGACACCTATCTTCATCGTCTTGCTGTCCATCCTTCGCGTGTTCTTCATATCGCCCAGCCAAACCTTCAAATCATAAAGATTTGGCGTTTCTGGCGTCCAAAGCTGCGGATTCCTTAACACAAACTTTGCATAGAACTTTCCATCGTGCTCAATACGCACCTCGTTGTTTGCCTTTCGTCCATCGGGACCCGCAAGCTGCAAGAATACGTGCATGCCACGAGCGTTCACCGTCCTACCCTCCACCTCGACGATGGTTTTATCCTTTTCGATACTTATCGTACGGGCAAACAGACTCCAATCGTCAAAATGCGCCTTTTGCTTCAATATCAATGTGACAGGACGGTAGAGTCCTGCACCAGGATACCAACGTGAACTCTCCTCCACATTTTGCAGATGAACTGCAATGTCCATCTTACCATTCTTAATGAATCGCGTAGCATCCACACGGAAAGCATTGTAGCCATAGGCCCAGTGACCGGCCTCCTCACCATTGATACTCACATGAGGATCAGACATCGCGCCGTCAAACACCAGTTCTGCCGTTTCATAGCCAGCCGGTATTTCAACACTCGTCTTATACCATCCTTCGCCAATCCAAGGCAACGCACCACTACGTCCACTCTTTTCCGTAGCTTCCGTCTCTCCATTTTGGGTGATAGCCACCTTCTGCAAATCCCACTTCTTGTCGAACGGCCCAGCAATGGCCCAGTCATGAGGTATGTCCACCTTCGTCCACGACTTCTGGTCGCGAGAAAATTCCCACGACTTAAGATTAATCTCACGACGAATCTGTGCCATTGTCAATTGGCTAAGCAATAATGCTGTAAATAGTAGTTTTAGCTTCATAACGTTTTTATTTGGGTACAAAGGTACAAAAAAATCCCTGCAGAACCAAATCTGCAGGGACATTTTATTGACTAATTGTGTATTGATTTATTTCACGGTAGTATCAAAGAACATTGCCACGCGGTTGAAGTCGTTCTCCTCAGAGAGGTCGCTAGTAGCGCCCTGACCCTCAGCAGTAATACGGTCAGCAGCAATCTTGTAGCGCTTAATCAGAGCGTTCTTAACACTCTCGGCACGACCATCAGCAAGAGCCTTATTCTTCACTTCATCACCCTCTGGAGAAGCATAACCCTTAATCAGGATCTTGCAATCCTTGTGGTTGCGCATGTACTTAGCAACCATCTCGATGCTGGCATACTGAGCAGCGTCGATAGTGGTCTTACCTGCGCCGAAGATGACGATAGGCTGGAGCTGTGAGTTCTGCTTAACAACAACCTTTGCTGTGGGAGCGGGCTTGTTTTGGCAAGCAACCAGCTGAGCCTCGAGGTCAGCGATATTACGATTAGCAGCTGCAAGCTTACCATCCTTAGCATTGCTCTCAGCGCGAAGCTCGTTAATCTTAGCGTTCAGCTGGTCAATCTCGTTCTGGTCACGGAGCTGAGCTACAGCAAAGTTGTGAGTACCATTGCTGTTACCGAACTTGTAGTTCAAACCTAAGTTTACACCCAGATTGACTTTTTTAAAGTTGTACTTCATATCACCGGCGACATTAACTCCGTCTGCCCATGCTTGCAGAGGATAAAGGATGTTAGGCTCAACATAGAACTGCACAGCTTTAGCAGAACCTAAATTAAAGGCGAAGTCAAGAGCAAATTTAGAAGTCAGACCATTTACCTTGGTAAAACCAAAGCCATCATAAATATTACCAAAGGCATGTGCCCAACCAAAACCACCGAGAGCAATTACCTCGAAAGCACGTGGCTCGCCCTGATAAGTACCAAAGAGGTTACTCAGGTTAAAAGAACCAAGCAAGCTGATGTTGGTTGCGTTAACGAGGGTCTTCGACCACATCGAAGACTTTTCATTAGCCTTAAAATATACAGTTCCCTCAGCTACAAGACCAAAAACAGTCGTCAGGTTCTTGCCAATACGCAGTCCTACGTTAGGAGCAAGTCCCTTAAAATCAGTGGCCTTACCTTCATCGGTGGCAGTTGACCAAGGAGTAGATGCAACACCGGCGTTTACGCCAACATACCAGTTGTCACCAAACTTATTAGAAGTAATAACAGTGTTCTGCGCACTAACATTTGCTGCAAAAGTTGCAGCAGCAATCATTAAAAATAACTTTTTCATTTCTGTAATTTTAAATTAAATACCTATTTTATGGTTTATTTCGGTTGCAAAGTAACGAAAAAACATTTAATCTTCCAAAGTTTTATTAAAAAAAATATCAAAATAAGTGTATTTTTTAACCTATTTGTACCAAATTCAGGGAAAAATGCCCTAATGATAGACAAAAAAAAGAGGTCACCATACAATTTGTAGGCGACCTCATAATAGTTTACTATATATTTAAAATAGTACGCGTATTGATTACTGCTTTTCAATAATCTTTCCACCCTCTTCTATGGCCTGCATGTTCAGAGGAATCAAATCGTGATGACGCTCAGGCAGTGTTTTCTTCAATGCCTTCTCAACACCTGTTGTGCTGACGACGGGAGCAATCTTCAACAATCCGCCCAAAACAATCATGTTGAACACCTTCGAGTTCTTCATCTCAGCAGCCTTGTCCATAGCGTTAATCTCATAGACGGTGATGTCCTTACGTGTGGGCTTATTGATAATGCCAAAGCCGTCGTAGATCAGGATTCCGCCTGGTTTAATCTTCGGCTCAAACTTCTCCAGTGAAGGCTGGTTCAGCACTACAGCGATATCGTACTTGCTGAGGATGGGCGATGAGATGCGCTCGTCACTGACAATAACAGTCACGTTAGCTGTGCCACCACGCTGCTCTGGACCATAAGCGGGCATCCATGTCACCTCTTTATTGTCCATCAGTCCACTATAAGCCAGAATCTTACCCATCGAGAGCACGCCCTGACCTCCGAAACCACTAATTATTATTTCTTTCTTCATACTCTTAATACGTTACGACTACGAATTTCACTAATTATACTAATTTATTTATCTAACTCGTGTAATTCGTATAATTCGTAGTTTTATTTTGTTGTTGTATCCTTGAGGTCTCCTTTGGGATAGAAGGGGAACATATTCTCCTTCATCCATTCATTAGCCTTAGCGGGAGAGAGTTTCCAACCACTGTTACAAGTAGAGACGAACTCAACAAGAGAGGAACCCTTACCAGCCATTGAAGCCTCGAAAGCCTTGCGCAACGCCTTCTTAGCCTTCAGGATAGAGCCCACGCTCTCGACACTCTGACGTGTCACGTAGCAGGTACCCTCCAGACCAGCAGCGATATCAGCCATCTTCAGGGGATAACCATGTAACTGCGGGTCACGACCGTAAGGACAAGTAGAAGTTTTCTGACCAATCAGTGTCGTAGGAGCCATCTGACCACCCGTCATACCATAGATGGCATTGTTGACAAAGATGATGACGATATTCTCGCCACGGTTCAGGGCGTGGATGGTCTCACAAGTACCAATACAGGCAAGGTCACCATCACCCTGATAGGTGAATACCAGACGGTCAGGCCAGCAGCGCTTGATACCCGTAGCCAGTGCGGGAGCACGACCATGAGCGGCCTCCTGCCAGTCTATATCTATATAGTTGTACGCGAAGACAGCACAGCCTACAGGCGATACACCCACAGCCTTGTCTTCCATTCCCATTTCTTCGATGACCTCGGCAATCAGCTTATGCACCACACCGTGACTACAACCAGGGCAGTAGTGCATATTATTGTCGTTCATCAGCGTCGGCTTCTTGCAGACGATATTCTCGGGTTGAACTATCTGATTTCTATCCATTGTCAATTATCAATTATCCATTGTCAATTATCTTTGCTTGCAAAGCGTTTACGATTTCTTCAGGATCGGGCACGATACCACCCAGACGACCGAACTGCTCAACAGGTACAACACCGTTCACAGCCAGGCGAACGTCCTGTACCATCTGTCCTGCGTTAATCTCGGCCACGAGGATACCCTTTACCTTCTTCGAGAGCTCAGCAATCTGCTTCGTTGGGAATGGGAACAGCGTGATAGGACGGAACAGACCAACCTTAATGCCCTGCTCACGAGCGATCTCAACACTCTTCTCAGCGATACGAGCTGCAGAACCGAAGGCTACGATAGCATACTCAGCATCTTCCATCTGCTGCTCCTCGAAGCGCACCTCGTTCTCCTGAATCTTCGCATATTTCTCCTGAAGGGCGATGTTACGCTGCTCCATGATTTCCGGCTTCAGTTCCAGCGATGTGATGACTACGCGCTCACGATTCTTTGGCTTACCAGTAGAAGCCCAAGGACACTGCTTGATGACTTCCTCGTCCGTACGACGGGGCTTGAACGGCGGCAGCACCACCTTCTCCATCATCTGACCAATCACACCATCGCTCAGAATCATAGCAGGGTTGCGATACTTGAATGCCAACTCAAAGGCGAGATCCACGAAATCAGCCATCTCCTGTACAGAAGACGGAGCCAGCACGATGACCTTGTAGTCACCATTACCACCACCACGCGTAGCCTGGAAATAGTCACCCTGCGAAGGTTGGATGGTACCCAGACCGGGACCGCCACGCTGAACGTTCACAAACACACCTGGCACCTCAGCACCAGCCATATACGTGATACCCTCCTGCATCAGGGCGATACCAGGCGATGACGATGAGGTCATCGCACGCTTACCAGCACCAGCGGCGCCATAGACCATGTAAATCGAAGCCAGCTCACTCTCAGCCTGAACCACCTGCATACCAGTAGTCTCCCAAGGCTTCAGCTCAGCCAACGTCTCAATCACTTCACTCTGCGGAGTAATAGGATAGCCGAAATAGCCGTCGCATCCGCAACGAATAGCAGCATGGGCGATAGCCTCATTGCCTTTCATCAGTACAACTTCTCTTTCTTCTGCCATAGTTTACTCCTCCATCTTTTTACGATACACGGTGATACAGCCGTCTGGGCAGACGATGCCACACGAAGCACAGCCTACGCAGGCTTCTTCGTTGACAGCCTCCACATAGGGATAACCGTGCAGATTCACTTTGTTGGCCAGTGCAATGACCTTTTGGGGGCAAGCAATGATGCACAATTGGCATCCCTTGCACCTCTCAGTATCCACCACAATGGCACCTTTCATTTTAGCCATAATATACCTATTTAATGCATTAAATCCTGATTTTGGGGTGCAAAGGTACGAATAAGTGTTGAAACTACCAAAATATTTTGGAACATTACCAAGTTATATCTCGATTTTTTATGCAAAATCAATTAGTTATGCACCATTCATGCATTTTTTATATCAATCTATTAACTTTCTCATGCTCAATAGAGAAAAATTATCAATAATCTTTTCGCTTAATCGAAATTTTATACTACCTTTGCATTTTAATATAATAATCGGAAATGAGTGACTATATCGAGATAAAGGGCGCGAGGGTTAATAACCTCAAAAATGTCAGCGTAAAGATTCCACGCGACAAACTGGTGGTAATAGCCGGTGTGAGCGGTAGCGGCAAGTCGAGTTTGGCTTTCGACACGCTATATGCCGAGGGACAGCGCCGTTATGTGGAGAGTCTGTCGAGCTATGCGCGTCAGTTCTTAGGACGTATGAACAAGCCCGAATGCGACTTCATCAAGGGTTTGCCACCTGCCATTGCCATCGAGCAGAAAGTAATTTCAAGGAACCCGCGTTCGACCGTAGGTACGACGACGGAAATCTACGAATACCTGCGCCTGCTGTTTGCACGCATCGGACGCACCTATTCACCCATCAGCGGACAAGAGGTGAAGAAGCATTCGACGGAAGACATCATCGAATGTACGCGCCAGTATCAGCCAGGCACGCGCTTCGTGGTAATGTCGCCCATACGTCCTGTTGAAGGGCGCACGCTGGAACGCCAGCTGCAAATGTACGTACAGAACGGCTATGCCCGTATGACAGTAGGCAACGATATCGTAAGAATAGACGATTATCTTGCTGACTATCAAACATCAGACATCACCCATCATCCATCAGACATCTATCTAGTCATCGACCGCCTTTCTGTTGACGATGCCAAGGACGCCATTTCGCGACTGGTGGATTCTGCTGAGACGGCCTTTTATGAGGGACACGGCGAACTGCGACTGATGTTCCAACCCTCAGGCATCTGCTACGATTTCTCGATGCGTTTCGAGGCTGACGGTATGACGTTCGAGGAGCCTTCCGACCAGATGTTTTCATTCAACTCGCCTGCTGGTGCCTGTCCTGAATGTCAGGGCTTCGGCAAGATTATAGGCATCGACGAACATCTGGTAATTCCAAATTCAACGCTGTCGGTATATGACGGCTGCGTGGTATGCTGGCACGGCGAGAAGATGAAGAACTGGAAAGACGAATTCTGCCGACGTGCTGCCCTAGACGATTTCCCCATCTTCGAACCTTATATGTCGCTGACCCAACACCAGAAGGACATGCTTTGGCATGGACTGCCCAGCGACCGCAAGCGTCCGAAAGACGAACAGGTATCGATTGACGCTTTCTTCGACATGGTGAAGGATAATCAGTATAAGATTCAGTATCGCGTCATGCTGGCACGCTATCGTGGCAAGACAACGTGTCCGAAATGTCACGGTACGCGACTGAAGCCTGAAGCCGACTACGTGAAGATTGGCGGACGCAGCATCACCGACCTTGTACAGATGCCCATCAAGAGGCTGAAAGAGTGGTTCGACCAACTGGAACTGTCGGAACAGGAACAACAGATCGGTCGTCGATTGCTGACGGAAATCAACTCAAGACTGCAATTCCTGCTCGATGTAGGACTGGGTTATCTGACGCTAAACCGCATGTCGAACACGCTGTCGGGCGGCGAAAGCCAGCGCATCAATCTGACCACCGCCTTAGGGTCGTCGCTGGTAGGTTCGCTATACATACTGGACGAGCCCAGTATTGGCCTGCACTCACGCGACACCAACCGACTGATTAAGGTGTTGAAAGAACTGCGCGACATTGGTAATACGGTGGTCATCGTTGAGCACGACGAGGAAATCATGCGTGCTGCCGACTATCTGATAGACGTAGGACCAGACGCAGGACGACTGGGGGGCGAAATCGTGTTCGAGGGTCCTGCATCCAGTATAACCAGTAATACGAGTAAGACTAATAAGACCAGCTATACCGTACGCTATCTTACCCATCAGGACGAAATAGCCGTTCCCCTGTCGCGACGCCCATGGAATCGCAAAATGACCATCAAGGGCGCAAGGATGAATAATCTGAAGGGAATCGACGTTGACATACCGTTGAATGTCATGACAGTAGTAACGGGCGTATCGGGTTCAGGCAAGTCAAGTCTGATAAAGGGTATCCTCTACCCTGCCCTGAAGCGTCATTTGGGCGAAGTATGCGATGCGCCTGGCGAATATATGGGTTTGCAAGGCGACTATCTGGCACTGAAACATGTGGAGATGGTGGATCAGAATCCAATAGGTAAATCGACACGTTCGAATCCTGCCACCTACGTCAAAGCCTACGACGCCATTCGCGACCTCTATGCCGACCAACCCTTGTCGAAACAGATGGGATTTACGAGCCAGTACTTCTCATTTAATGCTGACGGTGGCCGTTGCGACGAATGTAAGGGTGCCGGTGTGATAACGGTGGAGATGCAGTTTATGGCCGACCTCGTTTTGGAGTGTGAGGCCTGTCACGGACACCGTTTTAAGCACGACATCCTGGACGTGCGCTACAATGGCAAGAACATTGACGACGTGCTGAACATGACCATCACGGAGGCCATCCAGTTCTTTAGTGCAGACAAGAAAGCCCAAACCATTGTCAAGCGCCTGCAGACTTTGGAGGACGTCGGTTTAGGGTATATCAAACTGGGACAGAACTCAAGTACGCTTTCTGGTGGTGAGAACCAGCGTGTCAAACTGGCCTACTATATCGGACAGGAACGTCAGGAGCCTACGCTATTCATCTTCGACGAGCCAACGACGGGACTACACTTCCACGACATTGAGCGACTGTTGCAAGCCTTCAATGCGCTGATAGAACGCGGACATACCATTCTCATCATCGAGCACAACATGGAAATCATCAAGATGGCCGACCATATCATTGACATCGGCCCTGACGGTGGCGACCGTGGTGGCGAGCTAGTAGCATGCGGAACACCCGAGGAAATTGTCAAAAATGAGCGTAGCATAACAGGAAAATACCTCAAAAGTAAGCTATAAGCCGCGAGGATTGTTAACAAATCATAATTCTCAATTCTCAATTCTCAATTCTCAATAAAATTGATTACCTTTGCATCCGCTTTCGAAAAAGAAAAGCAAAGAGATCTGTGAAATGTTGCCGATATGGCTCAGTTGGTAGAGCAACGCATTCGTAATGCGTGGGTCGCCGGTTCGAGTCCGGCTATCGGCTCTCTCACGTAATCAGGAGTCAGAATTAATCATTCTGACTCTTTTTTGCGGAATTTTCGAGCAAGCCGAATGCAGAAGAATTGATTCTTATGCTGAGGCGCAACCGAAAATCCGATTAACACAGTTAAGCGGAATTAGCTCAGTTGGTAGAGCATTGGCTTCCCAAGCCGAGGGTCGCGGGTTCGAGTCCCGTATTCCGCTCAAAATCCCCCACAAACACAATAAATATGCCCCGTAAAGCGTTATTAGTAACGATGACGTTTAGAAAAACCATATCACTACTGTTGCTGTTGATAACCCTTCAGGTGTCAGCCCAACAGTTTACGCTCAGCGGTCGTGTTGTCGATGAAGACGGCAAGGCTATAGAATTGGCTACGATATCTTGTCTGGAACAAGGGGCTGTAGCAATGGCCGATTTACAGGGCAACTACTCCATCAAGTTGCACTCGGCGGATTCAGTCGTTGTCAAATTCTCGATGGTGGGATATCAGACGCGTCAACGCGTACTGCACAAGCCCAGAAGCAACCAACGACTCGTGGTGACACTCTATCCGATGAAAGCCCTCGACGAACTGGTGGTGACCGAACGTCGCCGTCAAACCACTGCCACAGAACAATTGGATGCCAAAGACCTGCGTCAGACGCCATCGACAACGGGTAATGCCGTTGAGGAACTGGTACAGCAACAGGCAGGCGTATCGACCCACAACGAATTGTCGTCGCAATACAATGTTCGTGGTGGTTCGTTCGACGAGAACTCAGTATATATTAATAATGTAGAGGTCTATCGTCCGTTGCTCATCCGTAGCGGACAGCAGGAAGGACTCTCCGTCATCAATTCGGACATGGTGGAGAAGATTGGTTTCTCCAGTGGCGGTTTTGAGGCCAAGTATGGCGACAAGATGTCGTCGGCCCTTGACATCACCTATCGCAAGCCCACCCGTCTGGAAGCCAACCTTCAGGCATCACTTTTAGGCGGTAGCGCATTTATTGCTTATGGCAACAAGAAATTTACCATGAGTCACGGCATCCGCTACAAGACCACACGCTATCTGCTGGGCTCACTGGAAACAAAGGGCGAATACCGACCTAATTTCCTCGACTATCAGGCCTACATCACCTATCAGCCCAACGAACGCTGGAGTATGGATGTCATAGGTAACATATCCGAGAACCACTACAATTTCGTGCCTACGGATCGCGAGACGTCGTTTGGTACGATGCAGAACGTGAAAACCTTTAAGGTTTACTTCGACGGACAGGAGCGCGACATATTCCGTACCTTATTCGGTACCCTATCGATTACGCGCCATCTGAAGCCAACCACCAGCATCAAACTGTTGGCATCGGCCTTCCACACGAAGGAACAGGAAACCTTTGACATTCAAGGACAATACTGGTTGGACGATACACAGACACAGGAGCAGTTGGGCGTAGGCACCTATATGGAGCACGCACGCAACTATCTGACTGCCGACGTGCAGAGCCTGAAACTGATGATGGCCCACAAGGCAGGCAAACATGATGTAGAGGCTGGTGTAACCCTCAAGTGGGAGCGTATCAAAGAGAACTCCCGTGAATACGAGATGCGTGACTCAAGCGGTTACAATATCCCCCACTCGGCTAACCGTCTGGACTTGATATACTCGCTGGTATCGCAGAACGAGCTGAAGTCGAAACGTATCGAGGCTTACATTCAGGACACCTACCGTTTCCAGCTGGGACAGCGTACTGACGAACAGGGTCGAGACCGTGCCTGGCACATGACGCTGAACTACGGTGTACGTCTGTCGAACTGGAGCTACAACCGCGAGACAGTGGTGTCGCCACGCATATCGCTGGCTGCCATTCCGTCGTGGAACGAGAACTTGACGCTGCGCCTGAGCACGGGTCTATATTATCAGACACCTTTCTATAAGGAACTGCGCGACACATCGACTGTCAATGGGAAAACCATCGTGACACTGAACCAGAAAATCAAGAGCCAGCGCTCACTGCACGTCGTGGCTGCCTTGGACTATCGCTTCAACATGGCTGAACGTCCTTTCCGATTCAGTGCCGAAGCCTACTATAAGGCGATGGCCAACCTGGTGCCATACAACGTACAGAACATGAAAGTGATATATTATGGCGAGAACTCAGCCAGTGGCTATGCTGCAGGTCTCGACCTGAAACTGTATGGCGAATTCGTGCCTGGTACGGACTCGTGGCTGACATTCTCGCTGATGTCCACACGCCAACGTATCAACGGACAGAGCATCCCCATGCCTACCGATCAGCGTTGGGGCGTCAACTTCCATTTCACCGACTATTTCCCTGGTACCGAGCGCTGGAAGATGACACTTAAGCTGGCCTATGCTGACGGACTGCCCTTTGGTCCCCCACACCGCGGACTGGAGTATAATCAGTTCAGGGCTCCAGCCTACAAGCGTGCCGATATTGGTATGAGCTACCTTTTGATGGGCGACCCCAAGCAGCAGCCCAGTTTCAAACGCCCTCGTATCTGGCTGGGCATCGACGGACTGAACATCTTTGGCATCTCGAATGTCAACTCATATTATTGGGTGACCGATGTCACCAACCACCAATATGCCGTACCCAACTTCCTGACAGGACGCCAGATTAACGGCAAGGTTATTGTTGAATTTTAAAAAGTAACACATGAAGAAACTCTACACCTTATTATATATATTAATAGGAACACTCACAACCGTAAGCGCACAGAAACTGACACCCAACGAACAACAGGCTCGTCGATTGTTTGACGAAGCCTACAACATGGTATATGGCCCAAAAGGCTCGCAACTTACCTATGCTGTCAACATCATTGGCATCTACAAAACCAAAGGCACTATCTGGACTTTGGGCAAGATGAGCAAGTTTGCCGACGAGAAATACATAGCCTGGAACGACAATGTCACCTACTATCGCTACGAGCGCAAGAAGAACACCGTGACCATCTACGACGCACATAGCGACGAGCGCGACAAGTATGCCACCAAGTTCAAGTTCTATCCGGAAAACTATCAGTATAACATCAAGGACGAAACTGACGGCTACCAGATTACCTTGAAACTGAAACAAGGGGCAAAAGGCATCAAAGAAATACGTGCACTACTCGATAAACGCACCCACTATCCGCTCAGCGTGCGAATCAAGTATGGCATCTTCCATGTTACCATCAAAATCAGTCAATTTAAGGCTGGTGGCATTTCGGAGCAAATTTTCAAGTTCCCCAGAGAAAAGTACAAAGATTGCAAATATATCGACAAACGATAGTTTTTAACGTAAAATTACAAAAAAACTACATTTTCTCTCAAGTTTTTCAACTTGTGTGCCTACACAGAAAAAAAATTAAGAAAAAGTTGCGAAAATGTTTGGAGGGAACAAAAAAAAGTCGTACCTTTGCCAACGTTATCCTGAAAACAATCTTTTTACCTTAAAAAGGACTAATACCTATTGAAGATATAGAGTGGTTGCCTGTGAGGGTCACCACTTTATTATTTTTGTAAAGGCGAGTGGTAATCGTTAAATTTTCATAAAATAGAATTGTAATTCCTAATTCCTAATCCCTAATTCCTAATTTATTTGTACCTTTGCGCCCGATTTAGTCCGTGGTGGCTCAGGAAAGTCGCAGCACGAGGTTGCGCGCCATGCGGAAAAACCCGTTAAACAATTAATAATAAACAATGTACGCAATTGTAGAAATCAACGGTCAGCAGTTCAAGGCTGAGGAGGGCAAGAAGCTCTTCGTAAACCACATGAAAGATGTGGAGGCTGGTAAAACTGTTGAATTCGACAAGGTACTGCTTGTCGACAATGACGGTTCAGTACAGGTAGGTGCACCCACCGTAAGCGGTGCTAAGGTAGTATGCGAAGTGGTTAATCCACTCGTGAAGGGTGAGAAGGTCATCGTGTTCAAGATGAAGCGTCGTAAGGACTCTCGCAAGCGCAACGGTCACCGTCAGCAGTACACCCAGGTAGAA
>Ga0265301_10005285_pt1 | contig 12716 bp, 11 predicted proteins | sample AusTroGonzalo_MG_2_FD_193488 | JGI IMG/M metagenome (GOLD analysis project Ga0265301, IMG submission 193488) | Bovine rumen microbial communities from tropical cattle in Woodstock, Queensland, Australia - Gonzalo_04 | ecosystem: Host-associated > Mammals > Digestive system > Stomach > Rumen ...
TAGCTGTTTAACAAAGCCATATGGTTTTGTTGCACCAGATGCGAAAGTTTGGTTTCAAGAGTTTCAAGATACCGATGATTTTGGTAACAATGTAGTCAGAGAATACTTAATGTGTGAAGGCTATCTTTGGACTGAACAATATGAGGAGGCAAAAAAGATTATAAATGAAGGTCGTCCTCAATCAATGGAATTAGATGACAATACTTTAAAAGGTTATTGGTCAACTGATAATAATCGTGGTATTGATTTCTTTATTATAAATGACGCTATTGTTACAAAATTATGTGCGTTAGGAACCGATGTAGAGCCTTGTTTTGAAGGTGCATCAATAACATCTCCTGATATTAGTGCATCCTTCACTAAAGATGAAAAAGTATTTACAAAGACTATTTACTCTATGATGCAAGAATTAAAAGATCTTACTTTTGCATTAAAGGGAGAAGGAGGAGAAAAAATGGAAGATAACAAAGATTTAATTCCAGAGCAGGTTGAAGAAGTTGTTACAACTGAAACTCCGGAAGAAAATTTTTCTAATATTGAGGACAAAGTAAATTCAGAGAATAACAATGAAAATCAAGTTATTACAGAAGAGTTCAAAAAGAATTCTGATGATAAAGAGAAAAAGCCTGAAGAAGATGAAAAAACTTCTGATGACAAGAAGGAAGAAGCCCCTGCGGAAGATGAAGAATCTAAAGAAGAGGAAGAACCTAAGAAAAAGCATTCTCTAGAAGAAGAGCTTGCTGAAGTTACTGCTCAATTTACTCAACTTCAAGTTGATTATGAAGCACTTAAAGCTGAAAATGAAGTTTTGGTTGCTTTTAAGAAAAATATTGAAGATGAGCAGAAAGATGCTCTTATCAACTCTTTCACTATGTTATCTGATGAAGATAAGAAAGATGTTGTTGAGAATAAATCTAATTACACCCTTGACGAAATTAAATCTAAGCTTGCGGTTATCTGTTACGACAAGAAAGTTAATTTCGCAGTTGAAGAAAAAGAGCCTGTTAAAGAAAAAGAAGCTGAAGCCCCTGTTATTTTTGAATTAAACAGTGCCGCAGTTGAATTACCTGCATGGCTTGAGGCTGTAGAAAACAGAAGAAAAAACAATAATTAAGGAGGATATAAAAATGGCATTTACTAGAGATGGTTACGGTCAGGTTGAGCCTAATCAGTTATCTGCTCAGAAGACCGGTCAGATTTATGCTAGCTTACCACTTGATAGTGAAGTAAATGTACTTCAGAATGGTGAGTTTATGTTTTATGATATCGCTAATGGCACAGTAAACGCTGGTAAAGCTGCTAGTCAGCAGGCTGGTACTGTTGCTACTAAGGGCGAGCCTATGTTAGTATTTAATGAAATTAAGTTGTATGAGCCATTCTGGAGAACTTCATATAAGGATTTTGCAATGATTAGAGTTGGTAGTAATTATATTACTTCTACTTATAATACTGCAACAAGCATTGCTAATGCAGAGCTTCCTACTGCTGGTATCGGCGGCGGTGCTGCAAATGCTGGTGCTACAATTAATCCTGCACATACCGAGTATGGTTATAGAATGGATGGTTTTGCTCCTCGTCTTTTCAAGACTAATATTGGTGATATTTACACCACAAATATGGTAAAACTTCTTACTGGACAGAATGAGAACTACGCAGTTGGTGATATTCTTGTTCCTGTAAAGAATAATACTACTAAAACACTTCAGCTTGAGTTAGAAGATACTTCACAAGGTTCTACTCAGGTTGCAGCTGGAACTAAGTGGATGGTTGTTAAGGTATATAAGATGCCTGATGGACAGCCTGGTCTTAAACTTCAGAGAGTTGAATAATAGGAAAGGAGGATAATAAAATGGCTTTGAAATTTAATGATTTAGTTAAATTAGCAAAAACTGTAGCAAACGCAAATCCTTCTGCTCCTGTTGCTTATAGTTTTGGTGAAAATAATTATGGTTATAGTGAGTTAAATGAAACTTTCCGTGCAGAAATGAAAGAACTCGCTGGTACTTATTCTCTTTATAGAGAGAATAAGAATACAATCTTTGCTTTAATTGAGCAGACGATTGATGATGTACTTCCTAAGAAAGTACTTGAACAGTATTCTCAGTTTGCTGAGATTAAGACTTTTGCTCAGGGTGACAAGCCTATTTTCACCCAGAAGATCACTACCGCTTCCCGCAGACGTGCTAAGCAGTTCATCGGTAAGGTTGGTTTGGCTGGTTTATACGAAGTATTCAAGCTTGATGGACAGAGCTATGAAGTTGCTACTAATGCTATTGGTGGTGCTGCACAGATCGGTTTTGAAGAGTTCCTTGATGGTCGTGTAGATTTCGCAGATGTTCTTGATATCGTTATGGATGGTCTTGATGAGTGCATTTATGTTGAGATCGAGAAGCAGTTAATCGGTGCTGTTTCTAGTGTTCAGCAGGCAAACAAAGAGTCTGTAAATGGTTTCAACCAGGCTGCTATGGATAGACTTCTTGGTGTAGCAGATTCTTATGGTAAGGCTGCAATTTATTGTACTTTTGATTTTGCGGCAGTTATGATTCCTGAATCTGGTTGGATTTCTGAGAACATGAAAGATCAGAGATGGGCTAACGGCTATCTTGCAAATTACAAGGGTCACCAGGTAGTTGTTCTTCCTAACTCTTATGAGGATGAGAAGAATGAAGTTAAGGTTATTAATCCTCAGTACGCATGGATTATCCCTGTTGGTGCTGAAAAGCCTGTTAAGATCGCATTTGAGGGTGGTACTATCGTAGATGAATATACTAACTATGATAGAAGCCGTGAAGTTCAGGTATACAAGAAAGTTGGTGTAAGAGCAATCTTCTCTAACGCAATCTGCGTATATCAGAATACCGCTTTAACTAGAACCCCTCAGATCCCTACTGTACAGTAATAGATTTGATTTAATATAAATGAATATGGGGGAAGAGTAATCTTCCCCCTTATATTCATATCAAGAGATAAAAGGAGAAATTAATATGGATAACAGAAAACTTTGTTCTATAAGAAATAGAAATAATGGTATAACAACTTATCAGTTACCTGATATGCACATTGTAAGAACTTTTGGTTCTGGTGAAACTAAGAAAGTTCCTTATGAGGAGTTGCTTGCTTTATCTTATGCACCAGGTGGAAAGTTTATGCTAGAGGAGCTTTTAGTGGTTGAAGACCAAGAAGTTCTTGAAGCTTTACAGATGGAAGTTGAGCCTGAATATTTTTATACAAGCGCAATGATTAAAGACTTACTTTTAACTGCTAGTTATGATGAGTTTGCGGATTTCCTTGATTTCGCACCGGAGGGCGCAATCGAAATCGCAAAAGAGCTTGCGGTTAAAGAACAGCTTCCAGATACTCGTAAGAGAGAAATGATTGAAAAGAAAACTGGATTTAGCGTTAATAACGCGATCATGATTAATAGAGTTATGGATGAGGAGGAAACAAAGGCGGAAGAGCCTGCTGCAAAGCAGCGTAGAGTCCAGCCCGCAGAGGGTAAAGCACAGCCCGCAAGAAGAGTAGAGCCTCCTCAGTATAAGATTGTAGAAAAGAAAACTACAAAATAATTATTAAGGGAGGTGCGGCGGTATGGCTAATGAGTTTCCTGCTACTACCTCTTTTATAATCATATATGATAGTTTTTTAGACAAAGTTACTTCCGATATGTACATGGAGATGACTGAAATTGAAACTATTGAAATGTTGCAAGGAATTTTATTAAATTCAATTCCCAGATTTGAATTTCCTCATTTTGATATAAACGATTATGATGAAGGACATTGGGAAGATTATGGTACCTATCAAGGTATTGAAAGTGATAATCTAGAGGTGCCGGCTACCGCATGGGTAGGCGGCGCTTTTAATTGTCAGCTAACCCAAGAAGAAATTAATATTCTTGCATCACTTATGGTTATAGAATGGTTGGGACAACAACTTCATACAACTGAAAATACAAGAATGAAATATAGTGGTTCTGATTTCAAATTTACTTCTCAAGCAAACCATATGGCAAAAATAAAAGTTCTTATTGATGCGCAGAAAAATGATTGCAATCATCTTCAAAAATTATATGCTAGAAGAAGATTTGTTGATGGTCGTGTCCAATCCACGATGGGAACCATTGTATCTAAATCAACTTATGGTGTTGGCAACAACATTAATCAAGTTGGATTTTGGGTTCATAGTGATGATTATAATTAATGAGCGGGGGGAGCAGCTGGATTTTGAAAGTCAAGCTATTAAAAGCAATATTGATAGATTGACAAATAGAATCTTTAAACTGCTTCCTAGCAGAGAAGAGGGCGGAGATTGGAGAACCCCCTTAAGTAATATTATTACAGAAATAACTGGAATGAAGATTTTGTGGAGCGACCAAACAAAACTTTTTTCTTTACTTTGTAAATTAGAGGCATTGAATGTTTTAACAGAAGAAGATGATTTTTTAGCTTTTAGAAAAATTATTTTTGAATGTTTGGGAACACTCAATGAAATTAAAAAATGTCTGGATTAGACAGAATGAAGGCAAGAGCTAGCTTTACAGATTATGATGCTGCGGATGGTCGCAATGTTACGGGCAAATATAAATCTTTTAAAGCTGCACTCGGTAATAGTTATCAAGCGGAATGGATAACCCTAGACAAGGGTGAACCAAACGAACGCCGCTGGAGATGTTTAATAAATCCTAGTCGATTAACAGAACAATTTGATAAAAAAGTTATTTCAATTGACTTTGAATCCGGAATGGAAGAAGGAACTGTTTTTTATTGGGATAGAACCAAGAGATATTGGATTGTTGATTTACAGCAACATACAGAAGAAGCATATTTTCGTGGAACAATAACAAGAGCGGATTACACAATAGATGTAAATGGTAAGCGTTATTGGATTAGTATTCGCGGACCGGTGGAGACTACAACTGTATGGAATCAAAAGCATGGGTGGATTTGGAATGATTTAAATTACTCTATTGCATTAAAGATTGCTAAAGATAGTAATACTGTAAATTACTTTACAAGACATCAAAAAGTAAAAATGCAATTATTTTATCCAGATGTAGAAACTGGAGAAATGATTGAGGAAACTCACAATTGGAAGGTTGTGGCAACAGATAAATATTCCGAAGAAAGAATTATGGAAGTTTATTTGAAAGAGTGGTATGATAATGACATGGAGGATGCGGCGATCGAGGTTGAAGATCCCAAGGTTAACCCTATGGAGGCTCATATCGAGGGTCCCGCGACCTGCTATCCTTATGACACAAATTTACAGTTCTCTATTGTTGGAATATCTTCCGGAGAATTTGCAGTTAGCTCTAATAAAGTGAAAATTACAAATTCGACTGATAATTCATGTGTATTAGAAATTCTTTCTGGAAAGTCATTTGAATTTGATTTGGCTTTTGTTGGAAATGAAGGGACTAATTTGATTAAACATATTAAAGTATTACCTATGTAATATAAAGGAGATAAAAGGAGGTCCGCTATGAGAGCAAATAAAATTAATGGCTTCACGGGAGATTTTAGTTCTTCTTTTCTCTCTTGTGAAAAAGATACAGAGTTGATTATCAAAAAATTATTTATTGATAGTCGCCCTTATAGTGATATGTTAAAAAGATTACTTTTGATCAATACTAAAGATTGTTTATATGATATGACTAATCCAGTTTATATTAAAAAAATTAATGAAACATCAATTCAAGAATTAATGGAAAAAGGTTATGTTCGATTACAGCCTAAGATATTATTTGGTGAAAATGAAGAGGTTAAAACCTACATAAGAATTTCTTATGATAATTTTAGACCAAGTAGAAATCCGCAGTTCAGAGATTGTGTAGTAGAAATTGATATTATATGCCATCCTGAATATTGGGATTTAGGCAATTATCGTGCAAGACCCTTAAAGATCGCAGGTTATATTGATGGTATTTTAAATGATTGTAAATTAACTGGAATAGGAACTCTTCAATTTTTAGGAATGAATGAATTAGTTTTAGATGAAAATTTGTGTGGTTATTGTTTAATGTATGAGGCTACACATGGTAGTGATGATTTAATTGCGGGAGAGGAATAATACATGGAAAGATTAGATGAATTATTATTGCTATCTGGAAATGATATTCCTTTTCCTTCTGCAAGATTAAATATTCATCAACCGCGTTTAAAAGAAATCGCTCTTATTGGAGAAGAAAATTTTCATATTGGGAGTCATTTCCTTTGTTTTGATAAAAATAAATTTATTGATCAGGACAATGTTAATTCAAGTGATCAAAGTAATTTTGATATATTTATGTCAGTAATAAATAGCAAAGAAAAAGCAAAGCATAAAATTGATAGTCTAATTGTATTTGCAATGCTTTTTCCCAATGCTAGTTTTATATTACAGAAAGACAGAATACTTCTTCAAGAAGGAGAACTTAAAACAGAAATAAATCAAAAAAATTTTGATGATTTTCAAAATATAGTTTCTCAAATCTTTTGTTTAAATGAATCTTTTGGAGATAGTAAAGAACAATTTAATCCAGCAGATCCGATTGCCGCAAAAATTGCTGCAAAGATTGCTAAGTCGAAGGCTAAAAAACAGGCTCTAGCCGGTTCGAATGAAGAAAAAATCAATATATATAGCAGATTTGTAAGTGTAATGGCAGTTGGATTGAAGAAAGATATAAATGATTATATGGATTATACTGTTTATCAATTAAGAGATGAATATCATAGATTCGCATTAAAGAATAAATTTGATATTTATGTAAAGGCTAAATTAGCTGGTGCAGAAGATCTTGAAGAAGTAGATGATTGGATGAAAGATATACATTCTTTATCAAATAAAAATTAAGGAGGAAATATACCATGAAATTTGGTGTTCGTGAGATTGTAGACGTTGTTTTTAAAGCAACTGAAAATGGTCAAAGAATTGGCGATAAGGTATTCAAGAAATATCAGCCAGTATTTATGATTGATACAGCTACCACTTCTTCTCTTGAGCAGGCAACTACTACTGTGTATGCACAGGGTGGTAAAGGTTATGCTCGTTTGATTGCATGGGAAGGTGAAAAGACTATGACCTTCACTGTTACTGATGCTCTTATGTCTCCTATGGGACTTGCAGTATTAACAGGTGCAGGTTTAATTACTCCTGGTAAGGGTAATCAGAGTCACTTCCACGTAACTGTTAATGGTATTGTTAAAGCTGGTGCTAATAGCACTACTGAAGTTACTATTGACTTCGCTGATATCAGAGACGAGCTTGGTCTTGGCAACATGACTGCTATTGATATCTGCAATACTATTGATATGTTTGGTACTAGACTTGATGGATCTGGTGCTGGTATCGATTGGTATAATAAGGTTGCTATCGTAGGTGCAACTGGTGATTATACTACTGTTGATGATACTACTAATACTAGTGTTACTTTTAATGTAGGTACTGCTGATGCAGCTGGTACTGGTTTTGCTACATATGCTCCCGTAGGCGCTACTGTTCAGGTTGATTTCTATGTAATTATGAACAATGCTCTTACTGAAGTTGTTATCGAGCCTTCTAGCTTTGGTGGTTACTTCTATGTTGAAGCACAGACTCTTTACAGACGTGAAGATACTGGTAAAGACATGGCTGCTGAGATCATCATTCCTAAGGCAAAGGTTCAGTCCGCATTTACCTTTACTATGGCAGCAAGTGGAGATCCTTCTACTTTCGACTTTGTAATGGATGCAATGCCTGGTTACACTAGATTCGATTCTACTAAGAAAGTAATGTGTAAGATGCAAATCGTTGGTACTGATGGTAATGGTGTTGAGGAAACTGCTCATACTCATGAAACCGCAGATGCTAATGATTCACCATCTTTTAATCCCGCCGCTCCTGTGACTCCAGAGTTTAATACTACTGTTGCTGCAGTGCCTTCAACAGAAGCGGCATTAACAGAGGATATGAAGGCTAACCAAGCTAAAGCTACTGTAACTAAGACCTATGCTGATAAGGCGGATGCTATTACCTTGACAATTGCGGGCGGTACTGATTCTTTGAATGATGTAGAGCCTAAGACTGGATGGGGTAGTGATAAGTGGGTAGCATTAGATTATAATACCGGTGAAGATTCTATCGTTGGTATTTCTTATATCAATAGAGGAACCACAACAGTTCTCGATTCTAGCGACGTTGCTGATGCAACTGAACTTGGTCTCGGTGCTGGTCACATGGTTGTATGGGTTAAAGCTGGACTTGCTAAAACAACTCCTGCTACCTTCAGACTTGAAAAAGGTCAAAAAGTTATTGATGTTACCATTACAGCAGAAGATGCTAATGGTTGATGAAATTAAAAATGCGGGAGGCAGAAATGCTTCCCGCATTTTTTGTTTATAAAGGTGGTGAGATAAACATGCGTACTTCTGTAATTGTGCAAAATATGCAATATTCCAAAAGTGAATTTGCAGAATTTTTGAAATTTAAATTATCAGATAGTGAAGATGTTAAATTTTTAAAAACTTGTTTAAATAAAGTTATTGAAGCAGATAATGAAGGAGATATAACGGCAGTCTATAAAGAAATAGAAAAATTTCATGAATATTTTTTAGAAAATAAACCTGTTTCACTTTTAACCATAGCAAATTTGGATTCTCCAGATGGAAATTATCGCTGGAGTTGGGTAGTTAAAGAAGCAGATGTTTTATCAGATAAAACAGGTATGTTAAAATATAATGCAGGTGTATTAACTGATAATATTAAAAAATATATAATTGAAGAAGAAATATCTAAAGTTTTATCAAAGCACTTATTTGAAATGATTAATTTTGTTGAAAAGAAAACAATAACCTGGGAAGAATTTACAAAATTAGATCAAAAATATGATATTATTACAACAGAAAGATTAAAAAAATATATAAATAAAGAAGAAAAAAAAGAAAATAAATTAATTCATTGGAAATATCAGTTTCTTAGAGATAATGCTTTAATAAGAGAAAAAGATATTTTTTCTTATAAAATTGCTATTTATGGAGTAAATGATACTTATAAACAGCAAATTGCAGATGCATATTTACAGCATTTAGGAAGTAAACATTCAAGTTTATTTGTCGGTCCAGATTTAGCAACTAAATTATCTTCTTTTTCACAAAGGACTGTTGCACAAGAGGAGAAAGCGAATTTAACACGATTACTAGTAGAAAGTAAAAATAACACTCCTTGGCAGACAGGGGGAGATTTAATTCTTTTTAATAAAAAAGAAGAAGTTATCGCAAATATTCAATTAAAAGCAATGACTAAAGAAAAAGATACTTATGTAGGAGGACAAATAACAACGGATGATTTAATAAAAAAATATGTTTCACAATTAAAAGAGCTTATTGAAAAAGGTATTGATGAAAATATAAAAAAAATTATAGATAAAATGTTTAAAATGTTATCTACTTCTGGAATTCAAACAGACATTTCAGAAAAAATTGAAAAAGTGGCTTTTGAAGAAACAAAAAAAGCAGCTGCTTGTATTGACAAATTATAAAAATTATGATATAATTAAATTATAAGGATATAAAAGGAGGATTTTTATAATGGATAAAGTTGAATATAATAGTCTTGGTTTAAAAAGACTTGAAGATACTATTAGTTTTACTTGGAATAATATTAATATTAAAGTAAAAAAATATTTTCCAATTTCAGATATTTATGATGTAATTATGATTACACTACAGAAATCATATGAAGATGGAATTTATAATCCAATTAAACTTGATGAATATCTTATTTTAAATTTGGTTTATATGTTTAGTAATATTGAATTTTCTGAAGAAGACCGCGAAGATGAAGATAAACTTTTTGATGAGTTACAGAGTTCTGGTTTTATTGATAAGTTTCTTTCTGTTGTTGATAAAAGAACTTATGATGATCTTTGTAATACAATTGATACTTTAGTAAGCAAAAAAGAATCTTATGCAAATACATTTGCTGGGACTATTAAGAAACTTATTGAAGATATGTCAATTAATTCAGAAGAAATTCAAAAAATTGTAGATAATTTTGATAAAGAAAAATTTAAGGAAGTAATTGATTTTGCTACTGCCGCAAATGGTGGAAGAGAAATTAACTAAGGTCAAAAAGAATTAATTTATTAACCCTCGTTATTATATAAAAATAACGAGGGTTATTTTTTTATAAAAATAAAATAGGAGGTATAAGGATAATGGCTGATAATCGCGGAAACAATATTAATATAAAGATTGGCTATACCATAGACAAAAAAGGTCTAGAGGAAATGCAATCTTATTTTCAGCAGATAGCTAATAGGGCATCTGAGCCTGGTGCTAACATAAGCGCTGGTTTAAAACAAGCCGGGGAAACAGCTAAAACGCTTGATGGTATTCTTGATAAAACTTTTAATACCAAACTTGGTACATTAAATGTTACAAAGTTTAATCAAGAAATGCAAAAAGCAGGCTTGACCTTAAAGCAGGTTAAAGCTGATCTTGCAGGTGCTGGTAATCAAGGTTCTATTGCTTTTAATAAATTAGCTCAATCTATTTTAACTACCAATGTGCAGTTAAAACAATCAAATAAATTACTTGATAGTATGTTTACAACCTTTAAAAATACTATCAGATATGGTATATCTTCTAGTATTTTTAATAATTTTACTAATTCAATTCAGAAGGCTTATGATTATACTAGAAAATTAAATTCTTCTTTAAATGATATAAGAATTGTTACAGGCAAATCCGCAGAAGAGATGGATGGTTTTGCGGACAAGGCAAATAAAGTTGCTAAACAACTTAGTGCCTCTACTCTTGATGTAACTAATGCAGCTTTGATTTACTACCAGCAAGGTTTAGGAGACACTGAAGCTCAAGCAAGAGCAGAAACTACTGTAAAAGTAGCTAATGTTACTGGACAGAAAGCAGATGAAGTATCTGAACAGTTGACAGCTGTGTGGAATGGTTATCAGGTTTCTGCGGAAGAAGCTGAAATGTATATTGATAAATTAGCAAAAGTTGCTACCACAACCGCATCTGATCTGGAAGAATTATCAATAGGTATGAGTAAAGTGGCATCTGCAGCTTCCGCAATGGGTGTAGACTTTGATGACTTAACAGCGCAGATTGCTACTATTGTGTCTGTAACAAGACAAGCTCCAGAATCAGTTGGTACAGCATTAAAGACTATTTATGCTCGTATTGGTGACTTGAAAGTTGATGGAGTGGATGAATTTGGTGTATCTCTTGGTGAAGTATCTTCTCAGATGAAGACTATGGGAATTGATGTCCTTGATCCAATTACTGGAAATATGAGAGATATGTCTGATATTATGTCTGAGGTTGCTGATAAATGGAATACTTGGACTGAAGCACAACAGCAGGCAGCTGCAGTTGCGATTGCAGGTAAGAGACAGTATAATAACTTAATGGCATTAATGGAGAACTGGGGTACTACTTATGCAAGAGCAATGGAAGCATCTAAGAATTCTTTGGGCACTTTAACTGAACAACAGAATATCTATGAAGAATCTACTAATGCAAAACTTACTAAATTAAGAGCAACTTGGCAAGGTTTATATAAAGATGTTGGTAATACTGATAGTATCAATTTCTTAATTGATCAAACAAGAAATCTAGTTACTGTATTAAATAATTTTACAAGTAGTTTTGGCGGTGGTTTTAAATCTCTTCTTGCTATGGGTACTGTAATAGCAAACATGTTTAGTAAGCAAATTGCTACTAGTATTGCTAATGCTACTCAAAGAGCTAATATATTAAAACAAAACCTTGAGCAAATTAAAATGGTTAAGCAGTTAGCAGAGGTTGGCGTTGCTGAAGCTTCAAGTCAAGGTCTTAATTCTACTAATGCGCAAGCAGCTGCTCAGGCAACACAGGAACAATTAGAGCATGTTCAAAGAATTTATGATTTAAGTTCTGCTTTATCAGAAGAAGAAACGAATAGATTATTAAATCTTTCTCAAAGAAATGCTAAATTAACAGAAGAAGAAATTGAAATAAGAAAGACATCTCAAAATTATGCTAATATAGTGGGTCTTGAAAAAGAATATAGTGATATTATGAGGATGACTGAGGCTGAACTGGAAGAACGTGAACAAGACTTAACTGATGAAAAAATTCTTGAAGAAGAAATAAATAAAGAAGCCAATAAAAGATATGAAACATATAAAAATATTATATTGCAATCAACAGGGACTTTAAATAATGAGAAAAAATTAAAAGAATTAACAAAAAACTTAACTCTTGAGCAACAAAGAGAATTAAATACATTAAGACAAGGTGTAGTTTTATGGAATGATAAGGCTAAATTAGCAAAAGCACTAGAAAAAAATTATGAAAAATATAAAGAAGCATTTCAAGAAGAAATTGCTTTAGGACTTGATGAGAAAGAAATCTTAGAGAATAGAAAAAGACAATATGCTAAATTTATAGAAGATGCTAGAAAACTTCTAGTAATCGAGGAAGAACGAAATAACAATAACCAAGAAGCAGATGCGATAATGTCAATAGGAAGATCTGCAGCAGCCGCATCTGTAAATGTAACTTCTTTAATTAGTTCTTTGAGTTCATTAGCAATGACTTGGAGTTCAATTACTTCGTTATATAAAACTTGGAATGATGAAAATGCTACTTTTGGAGAAAAGCTTTCTCAAACATTTATAACTTTAGGTTTTGCTATTCCTTCTTTGGTTTCTGCTTTTTCTAATTTAAATAAGGCCTATAAAACTTATTTAGCAA
>Ga0265301_10005286_pt1 | contig 12715 bp, 9 predicted proteins | sample AusTroGonzalo_MG_2_FD_193488 | JGI IMG/M metagenome (GOLD analysis project Ga0265301, IMG submission 193488) | Bovine rumen microbial communities from tropical cattle in Woodstock, Queensland, Australia - Gonzalo_04 | ecosystem: Host-associated > Mammals > Digestive system > Stomach > Rumen ...
TTCTCCAGAGTGGAAGCCGTCGGGTTCTTATATAGGTTGTGTAAACTACTGTTGGGTTTACCGGTCACAGCTAATGACAAATCACGCTGTGACTTCTTCTGTTTGGCTAATAAAAGCCTGATTGCATCTCCGTCGTACATAGTTTTTTATTCAAAAAGTAATCATAGTGCGCAATTGCGTATTATAATTACTAAAATGCTATAATAATACGCATTTAATGCTAAATTCGTTGGGTATGTCACCGAAAAGCACTAATTTTGCACCACAAAAGTACAACAAAAATTGCAAATACGCAAATATAATACGTAAAATTTGTATAAAATTAGCATTTTTAAGCCAAATTAACTAAAAACCAACCTATATGAAAACCTTTAAACGTTATTATCTTCAATTGACCGGCAGTCGGAGACGCCAGTTCAAACGTGTAGTCATGCAGCGTACCGGATGGAGCAATTCCACTTTCTACTACAAGTGCGAGCATGCGAATGTAACCAAGTTGGAGGACGAGGTTATCAACCAAATCCTGAACCACTATCGCAATGAGGATCGTGCTCAGCAACGGTTCGTCGAAAAGTACTATGCAAAGCAACACCTTAATTCTTAATCCATGTAGAGAGTTGGACGCGTTCCAACTTTCTATTACCCTCTAAAAATCCTAAACTAATATGCTATCAAATCGCACAATAGAATTAGTCCGATTGCAGGTGAATATCAAAGACGTTGTCTCTGATTATGCCACGCTCCAATCGTCCGGACGTAAGTTCAAGTGCTGTTGCCCGTTGCACAATGAAAAGACGCCTTCTTTCCATATTGATCCGGTGCGCAACACGTGGCATTGCTTTGGTGCGTGCGGCGAAGGCGGTGACGCCATCTCCTTCATCGAGAAAAAGGAGAAGCTTTCGTTCGTCGAGGCCGTTCGTTTCCTTGCGAAGAAGCATAACATCCCTGTCGAGGAAGATACCCAAGTATCTCAACACGTCCAACAACGTGCTCTATTAGAAGAGCAACTCCATCTTCCGCAATTGAGCAAGGGCAGCGAAAGCTGCTCTTTGACTCACGTTTGTCCCCTTTTAGTTACATTTTGGGGACAAAATGAGGATTTTTTTCATTTTCTTGCAAAATAATTTGGTCAATTCAAAAAAATGTAGTACCTTTGCGTCGATTTTTAGCAAATACGTTGCATTTTTGCGAAAAATATTATTTGCAAATACAAATGGAAAGTACTGATAGTAAAATAATTACGAGCATTAAAAAACGCGGTAGAGGAACAGTGTTTTTTGCGGACGAATATGCGCACTATTCTAACCCGAAAAGGGTGCAAAAAGCAATGGAGCAACTGGTTGAAAAAGGACTGGTCGTTCGGGTTGCTCGGGGTATTTATTGCTATCCCAAGAAAGACAAGGTCTGGAATACTGGCTTTTTACCGCCCTCATACGACGGTATAGCTAACGCCATTGCCAAGAAAGAACACGCGAAGATTGTGCCGACAGGCATACATGCGCTGAACAGGCTGGGTCTTTCTGAACAAGTACCAATGCGGTTAGTATATCTGACTAGCGGTAGATCGAGAACTCTTCAGTTAACGGATGGTCAGACTTTGCAGTTTATCCATACCCCACTCAAGAACTTGGCTTTCCATAACAGGACGGCGATGCTCGTCACCTTCGCACTTAAAGAGATTGGTAAAGACAACCTTACGGAAGAGCAGAAGGAGCATATACTGCAGCTGCTCAAACAAGAAGATCCTGAAAGTCTGAAAAGGGACCTTTCTCTGATGCCAGACTGGATACAGATGATTATTCAGCAAGCCTTATGATAGAATTTTTACAACACACGCCAGCAGAACAGCGCCAAGCTTTTCTGCTTACCGCTCAAAAGAAACATCTGCCGGAACCGAGTATTGAGAAAGATTGGTGGGTGACACAGATTCTTAACCTTGTGTTCTGTTTGCCGATTGCCGACCAACTGGTTTTCAAAGGCGGTACTTCGTTGAGTAAGGCTTGGAATCTAATTGAGCGTTTCTCGGAAGATATCGACTTGGCAGTTAACCCTGCGCTCTTCGATGTGACCGAGATGCCGACTAAAAAGCAGATCAAACAATTGCGTAAACGCTCATCTTTGTTTGTAGCAGAGGACTTGGCTGCCATGTTGCAATCCGCCTTAGATGATGCCGGTCTCTCACCGTTCTGCCGCATGGAGGTGCAGCCGAATGGAGAAGGTGACAACACCTATCCGGAGCCACGCGTGATCAGTATTTATTATCGTAGTTTGTATGAGGAAAGTACCGCTTCATACGTGCGTCCGGTGATTAAGTTGGAAATCGGAGCGCGCTCGCTTATTGAGCCGACTGAGCAATTCGTTTGTCGGAGCTTCGTGTCAGAGGTGTTGCCGGTCAAAGACTATGCTGCACCCGTTATTCAAGTAGCCGCTCCTCAAAAGACGTTTCTGGAGAAAGTATTCCTATTGCATGAGTTATTCTCTGTTGAACGAACCAATCTGATTGCTAATCGTCGCAGCCGTCACTTGTACGACTTGGAGCGTATGATGGATAAACCATTTGCGTTAAAAGCCGTCCATGATGATGAACTATGGGATCATATTCGTCAGCATCGTATGGCATTCACGGCGATGTTAGGAGTGGATTATACAGACGACATGCGCGCTCATCTCTGCCTCACGCCTCCACAGCAATGGCTAAACGAATGGAAAGAAGATTACGAACGCATGTGCCAAACGATGATCAACGGAGAGAAATTACCGTTCGAGAAACTAATTGAACGAATGAAAGAACTCCAAGAACGTTTCCGCAATATTGGATGAGCATAAAAAAATGATGTGTGTAACTTTCTTGCCAAATCTATGCTAAATTAGAGAGATTTGGCAAAGGAAACGCAAATCCTGCTAAATTTTGTTTTTTAGTATCGATAGTCATTTACTACACTAAAAACTACACAGACAACTACACAGAGACTGCCCTGACAACTACACAGAAAACGATACAAAAATCGGAAAAGCGCGGAAAAGTGGGTAATGGAAAGGATGCAGAAGAATAATGCACACTCTCTCTGACGACAAAAAGGATGGCTATGAAATAGGCATACTGAGTTTATACCCACATCGGCCAGAAAAGGAACACTCCCGAAACGACTTTCTTTCTCGCGGTTTACCGCACCAACAAGCCCGCGAACGTAGAGAGCACCTTATTCAAGGGGGAAAAGCTCAATAAACAAAGTCCGTGAGTGTAACGAACACCTTATGGGGGAAAAGCAAAAAAGATAAGAAAAAAATCAATAGAGACAGATGACACATTTCTTCTTGTACTTACGAGGAACAAATTCATCGTTGCACATCGGACAGAAACGTTTCTTGCCAACCTTGCTATTGAGGAGATAGGTCAATTTGATACCGACTTGCAAATTGTGTACAGGATTGGTCGCATCCTTGGTAGATAGGAAGTGATGCGGGTGAATACTGGTTTGCATATCTCCGGCATTAAAGGTTTGAGCCAAAGAAACGATATCCTTATCGCCTTTGACATGACAATCCAACAGTCCATAATCCGCATAGATAGCGAGTCGAACTTTAGATCGGTCGCTACTTGTTCGGTACAGATTACCGAGACGGATTCCAATCTCTCCACTCAGCATGACATCAAAGTTGAACTTGCATTTCTCTTCTGAGACTGCATAATAGTTCGAGAAGAACTGGTGGTTAGGCATGTCTTCAAACGGGTCAATCATCGGTTCATAATCTCCTAACGAAGAATATACACCCGAAGCATGTGCCTTGGAATAGATGTTGATATTTGCTTTCGCACCAGCCAAGAAATAGAACCGATTAAACTCGCCTCCGAATAGTAAAGGTATTTGTAAAGAGGTTACGGTATAGTTATCTTTACGGTCTTTCTGATGATACCAGAAATCGAATATATAGTCCTCCGTATCTATAGAAGATCTAAGTACAAAATCTCCGTCTTTCAGTTTGAGTTTTTCAATAGCACCATTTATATGCAGACCTGTTTGTAAGAGGAATTGATTGTATTGCATTTCATATCCCATACCAACACCACCTCCGACACCAATAGCAGGAGAAGCTTTGTCGGAACGTGTAAGCATCATCGTACCACCTATTTCTCCCCATAGAGCGAAATAGTGTTGTGCGACCTGTGCTTGGCTATTGAGAACGAATCCTAATAGCACGGCGATTAGTATGTATAGTTTATTTCTCAATCTTCTGTATGACGAATTCTACACGTCTGTTGTTTTGTTTGCCTTCAGGCGTTAAGTTAGTGTCTATAGGTTGTAATTCTCCTCGACCGATAGGTATCATACGACTTGGATCAATACCACGTTTTATCATCTCATCACGAACAGAGTTGGCACGACGTTCAGAGAGCACTTGGTTATATTCCTCCGTATTGGTATTGTCGGTATGTCCTACTATTTGGATCGTCACGTTCTTGTACTTTGTTAAGAACGTATATAGTTTCTCCAGTTCCGGTTGTGACCATGGTAGTACATCCCATTTGTCAGAAGCAAAATAGACATTCTTTAAGATGACGGTATCACCGGTCGTTAACTTGCGTCCTTCATACGTAATAACAGGTATTGTATCTTGAACCGGTATAGTGTCAGGTATAACCGGTATTGGCTTTGGTTTGGTATTGGTTTTAGTGGTTGTTGTTGTTTTCTTGGTTGTACCGGTATGCTTCTTGTTGTTCTTCTTTTTCTGCGGCTTATCAAACTCATAGTAGATACTGAACTTCACACCAGCTTCGATAGGAATAAGTGAAGCAGAAGCCATTTCTTTTGCTCCAGCCGTAGATTGCAAATCACTAACAGCTCCATTATCGGCTTCGAAGAAATTCTTTTCCGGAGCAGGTCTATAATCACGTAAGCCCACATTTACGAAAGCGGATATTTCGTAATGTAATAGTTCTTTGAATGTCTTCTTGCGTTTGCGATTGCTCTTACGCTTCGGATGGTATGCTAACCAAGGATCTAAGTCGTAGCCTATTTCAAATGCCAGTTTGGGAATAAAACGTAGTTTTAAGTCGCCTTTTCCGGATACGTTATCAGCATACAGATAGTGGTTCGGCATATCTGTGTAATAGTCTATAACCGGTTCGTCGTAGATGACGCGATCTACGTCGGTATTGATCGTATATGTTGACCAAACCGGAAGACTTAGTTTTGTTCCAATCATGAAGAAGAATCCGTTGTATTTCGCTCCTAACATGATAGGTACAGAGACATCAATTGCTCGTTGTGTTTCAGCCATGTTTTTGAAGCGATATACAAACGTCATATCTTCCGTTGGGATAATCACATGCCGAGTTACATTAAACGCGCCAGAATTGAAGCTTTGGGCATAATCAGCCTGCACTCCGATATTAAACCGAAATGCTCCGTAGTCTAATTTATATGCCAATCCAAGACCTCCCATTGGTCCTCCTATATTCCTTATTCCTTTTGCGTTCAGCATATAGTTGTTATACCCCACTTCGCCATATAGACCCATATAGTGAGTTGGAACAGGCTTTGGTTCCTGTTGCTCCTCTTGAGCCAACATAGGCAAAGACACTATGCAGCACAGAACGATTATATATCGTTTTACCAACGACATCAGGGTTCTACTAATAACTTAACAGCCTTGATTGTTCCTTCTTCGCCGTAGAACACAAGTATATAAAGTCCTGTGCGGACGTAACATGGATCGATATCAATCGTGAATGTGTGGTTGTCCTTGGGGCAGAAATTCTGCTTATCCAACAAGTGACCATCTACGTAATATACGTAGTATTCACCACAGATGTTTGTTTTAACCGTAACCGTTGGATTACTTGGTGTTACAACGGTAGGTGTTACGATTATATATGGGTCTGTTACATCATCCATTTTAGTTGAATCCGTCATAGGTACCGGATAGATAGGACAGGTGGTTATTGTTACACCATCATCTGTACGAGTTAGTTCTGCCCAGTACGCATCTCCGTATACAAGTGTCGGACGTTGGTAGATATAGCCATCATGGTCTCCACGACTTTCAAGAAGTGTTCCCTCATGGAACCAGCGTATCTGCGAGAAAACATAACCGCCATTATATCGTTCGTTATATAGGCTTATAACATCATTCCAACGTTGGAGTGTTAACCATGACGGATAATGGATTAGGAAGTCTTGAGAACGCCATGTGGTATATGCATCACAAGTATCCAGTATAGAGATATCAATTGAATATACGTTCGGTTTCGGATACACTTGCCTATTCGTCGGGTCATTCGGTATTGGAATAGATATAGAAGCCGTTGTGCTTGATGTGATACGCACATTTCCACTATAGGATGATTGGAATCCTTGTGCTACGGCATCAGCACCAAAGGTGACGTTATATGATACCGGCAAACCTTTGGTATAGGTTATATCTATGTACATGCTATCGTCGTCGGCACAAATATCCGGCACGAGAATAGTTGCTTCAAGCGTGTCACATGAGGGTGTTGGTGGAATTGGCGGTAAGCAAGTTTCTACAGTTACATGTAATGTAATAGTGCTATCGCAACCATTTTTTGCAGTCGCGGTATGATAGTATTCACCTGCTCCTGTTATGCTCTGACCACGCCACGTTACAGGTAATAGCGTGTCACAAACGGTCATGTTTGTATCGCCTGTAATTGCCGGTAGTACGGTTAGCTTGAGTGTACATACAGAGTCACAGCCTACGGCATTATCGATAGTCTCCGTAGTTGTGGTAGTGGCGGTATATGTATGCCCATGCCACGTATGAGATCCACCATAACAAATCGTTACGACTTCGATACTATCCGATGGTTCGAGTTGGGTCAGGTGGAGTGTTACAATACTATCACAATATGGAGCCACCTTTGAGGTATAGGTATATTGATAGTCACCTCCAGTTGCATATGGAGAGTCGTGCCAAATGAATGGCGTACCATTACAGAAGGTTGCAGATGTGTCTCCTGTTAGAGCCGGTAGTATAGTCAGGTTGAGCGTACAAACAGAATCGCAGCCAGCAGCGTTCGGGATAGTCTCAGTTATTGTTGTAGAGGTTGTAAACGTCTGCCCGTGCCAAATGTGTGACTCTCCATAACAAAGTGTTATGCTCTCGACACTATCGGTAGGTTCTAATTGAGTTAAATGAAGCGTAACTATCGAGTCACAATATGGAGCGACTTTGGATGTGTAGGTATATGGATAGTGACCGGCTATTGAGTATTGTGTTCCATGCCATGTAAACGACTTACCACTACAGAATGTAGCTGACGTATCTCCCGTAAGTGCCGGTAGTATAGTCAGGTTAAGCGTACAAACGGAATCGCAGCCTGCGGCATTCGGAATTGTTTCTGTAATAGTTGTCGAAGATGTAAATGTTTGTCCATGCCATATATGAGTACCTCCGGCGCAGAGTGTCACATTCTCAATACTATCAGTCGGTTCCAGTTGAGTTAAGTGAAGCGTTACGATACTATCACAACCCGAGACTTTTGAGGTATATGTGTACGGGTAGTCACCGCCTGTATGATACGATGTCTCATGCCAAATAAATGGAGTGCCGTTGCAGAATGTGGCAGTAGTGTCACCAGTTAATGTCGGATTGACCGTAAGATCTATCGTTATAATGCTATCACATCCGTACTGGTTGTTTTTCGAGATAATAGTTCTTCCGGATTTAGTACCTGCAGGGAAGATAGTGCCTGTCGGAGTGAAAGTATATGGCAATTCGGTAGCGCATATAACCGGAGTGTATTTGGTCGTATCACTACGGAAATCCGTTGGGAGTGATACAGACGTTCTATTGTTGGTCGTGTCACATTCCGCTTGTTGGTTGCCGTGTTGTGCGATACCGTGTCCGTCATCATTAACGGCTATGACGATTGAGTTAATGTCTTTGTCGGAGCATACATTAGATATTAGGAATCCGACTTTATGAGACAAGCAATCACCAATAGGTAAGATGGTCTTAATAGTATCCACAAAAAGCACACTTCCGCGATATGCGTTCTTGTATGCGGTTATGCAATAAGGAGCATTTATTTGAAGATCGCCTTGATTGCAGAATGAAATATCAATCTTTACACTATCGTTCTCGTAGGTTGTTGTAGTGGTGGTAGATACATTCACATCCGCTGCCGCTATAAACGGAACACCTTGCGTATTGATCGTAGTGGTTTGAGCAAGAAAATTATTGAATGGCTGGCGTGTCGTACTTGATGCATCTGTGAATATTTGCGCATTATTATAGAGGTAGGTCGGAATAGTTAAATCCTCGTTCACGTTGGTTATGTTATACGCGAATTGATTCCATACAGATCGAGCCGGAGCCCAAGGTGCTAAATCAGATTCATAAATAACCAATCTACTTTCATTACCCACAACTACGATTTCGGCTTCGCCATCAGCATCTACGTCAGCAATAACAGGATATTCCACACCAGTTCCACTTGTACATGGGATGTTTGCTAAGTCGTAAGGTGCAGCAACAGGATTTCCGGTAATGTGGTGTATCATGCTGCCGTTAATTATACGCAGGTGTTCACAATCTCGGTACACGATTTCCATGGTACCATCTTGGTTGAAGTCAAAGAGAGACAGACCGGTTGAGCCGGAAGCATCATCGTGATGTAGCGTCCAGAATACCTCTAAATTGTGAGTTGACTTATTGTATTTGAGTGAATAGATTCTATCATTTGCATCCGTTGTCTCGCCGGAGTATGTACCAATGATAAAGTTCAGCTCAAGGTTGCCATCATGATCTATATCCCCGACGTTAGGTGTTCCAAACTCTGCCGCATTAGTTATTTTCTTGGTGCATATCATCGAACCAGTTCGCGGATTCCAGACATAGATGTAGATGACGCGGTTGGTTTTATCAATATGCATAACGACTACATCCAGTTTCCCGTCCCCATCCATATCTGCCAATAAGGTGTGACCATCGGTTGAAGGAATGTTGCTATTATCCTCCATTTTCATGTTTGCAGCAGGTACACTATTGACTGCCGTTATTGAGTTCTGCGATTCGTCCGTTCTACTATTGATATTGACAGAACATGCAGTATTACCCAAGATGAGTTCTAATTTATCATCACCAATCACATCTGCGACAACAGATTGATATGATTGGCGACTTGCTTTCCAAGCACGATCTGAATGTCCTTTGTTGCCGTTATATTTAGCCAATCGTTTACCGTTAGCCGCATCAAAGATTTCCGGACCGATGTATATCTCAGTCCATCCATCATGATTAAAATCAGCCAAGGAAAGCGAGGCAATAGCTACAGCCTCTCCGCTATGACTGGTGAATTGTTGGTCGGATTTCCAGAATTGCACGCCGTTGGGATCGTAGGCATATAAGTATCTATCATAAGCCAAGAAGAAGATGAGTGTTTTATAGTCGCTATCACTCACTTTTACCTTAGCGATAGCTATATTGATGAATGCACTACATGTGGGAACATCTATTATTCGTTTTGCTTTAGCTTGAGAATTAAAAATACCTATCTTTGAAAATTTCACATCATCCGTTATGATAGGAGCTAAAATCTCAACCTGACCGTCCCCATCAATATCACCACAAAAAGTAGTACCACAATCATCAATATTTCCTACTTCCGATATTGCTTTTTGGCGAATAGACCAAACATTTGTACTAGGCGGGACCATACAGCCAGTCGCATCATCAATATTATCGGGATATGGGATTTTTGAAAGGTGAAGGACACAGATACTATCGCAGCCATATCTATCTGTTAGATTGTCCGTGTATACACCAGCGGTAGAAAAGGACATAGGTGTTGTTGTCCCCGGAAGGAAATGGTTTTTCCATATATAGGTAGTCCCTTCGGAAAAGGCAGCATATTCATCATATTCGTGAGCGGTTCCGTAGTCGGAAAAATATCCGTATGAGCAACTTGCCAAATTAGTCACGTCATTACCTATCATATCAAGTGCTCCAAGTTGGAATAAACCACCCAAGGATTTGATTTTTATCACATCACTCGAATAACTAGAAATATCAATAGCGGCATAATACCAATCTGTTGTTCCTGCTATAGAATAAAAGTTAGAACTAGCAATATGATTGTCATTTATATATAACTTATCAATATCAGCAGCCTTTACTACAATATTTAAGAAAGCATTACATGAGTTTGGTAATTTCTTATATACAGCATACGAACTTCCGGTGCACGTGAGTTTTGGCAAAACCGTTCCTGCCGCCTCATTATCTTCTCCTGTCAACTGATAAACAATAACCGGTTTGTCAGAAGAAATATAAAGAGCTTTAACAGTGCTCATAGATATAGTGCGAGTCTTACGTTGTTGCAAAGTGAACGATGTACCATCGCCTAAGTTAACAGTAGTGTTATTTTCTAAGGCGATAACGTAACATTTATTCCAATCCTCTTGCTGCCCTATGACTACGTACTCCGTGCCGGCTAACGATGTAGGAACAATTTGCTCTCCGGATAAATCAAGACCCACATTATGAGTTTCTATAGGATGAGTTGAGTCATCAGTACTTGTAACGGCAATTGCTTTATTTGATGTAATATGAGTAGCATGTACTCCGTATCGAGGATCTTTGTTACAAGACCTCATAGCATACGTCTCTCCTCGATTTAAATTTACCACAATAGGTGAGTCGTCACAGCTCAATCCCATATGATGATCTGTGCCTGGAGTAATCGTTACTGATGTATTATTCTCCGTTGCAACAATTTGCAGACTTGAATATGCATTAGCATAGGAGCCGTTACTTTGAGTAGTATATGATATCTGTGATGTTACAATGAAATCTGTTCCTGTCGCATTTTCTTTGAAAGAGAATGCTTCTGAATTTCTACCGGCATGTTGATAGTAGCCACCGATTTTTGCCGTAGATGTGATATGTATACCTCGTTGAGAAACCACATCAAATGGCACATCAAAATTAGCGGTTGCATCATCATAGTCAGATGCCATTATGACATCTACATATCCGTAAGGAGGTAAATCATATTCCTTGTTGACAAAAGAAGGATTTGCTGGCATGGAAATAACCACATGAGCATTTTGGTCGTAAGCAAACAGGATAATATGATATTCACCTGTTGCTCTGCTATGCTCACATATATGAGGAGCAGCGAACCAGAATTCTGTGTCCACCTGAGCAAAGGCAGTCAGGAAAGAGAATATCGAGAGGACTATAAGAAGTATCTTCCGCATGTTGTGTTTTGTTTTAGCTTTAAAAATAAAAGTGCGAGTTTCTTACCATGTCGCCAAGGCAGCCCAGCAAGGAACCTTTGTCCATCCATAAGAAACTCACACAGGGCGAGCATCTATTATCGGATGGACGAGACATGCACATGGCACATCCGTCTCTGATTATTTCAGGGTCTCTTATTCCGTAAGTTTGCTGGGCTTTCGGCGGACATGAAATAATAGATATGCTTTCGTACGTACGTATCGCACACTAGCGCGTACACAAATTTTGCCTGCAAAATTACTACTTTTTTTTGACATATGCAAGAAAAAAGTGAAGATTGTCGCAAGAATGCAACAAAAATGCAAAATAAACCGGATGACATCCGGAACAACGGACATAGAGAAGATGAGAAAAACTGCTACGAGAAGTAGCAGTTTTCAATTTGTGCGACCTGTCACACATTTTCAATTTGCCCGCCAATGGCTGGCGAATTTGGTACACGCGAGTGCCAAATCTTTTTTAGTCCTTGTCTATTATCTCCCAATGGCCGCTATAGCCGCTGCCAACATATTTGATATGTGGCAATTTAGCAAGACGGCGACCGATGGTCTTAACACTCACATGCAATAATGCCGCCAATTCCTCACGCGTGATCTTCGGATTCTGCTTAATGAGCGCAGTAATGTCTTGAGGGACACCTTGAAGGACATCTTGAAGGACACCTTGAGGGACATCTGTCTCTTCGCTTGCTATATAGGCTTCAATCTCTGATTCGGTACCTCCTCATAAGGACCAACAAGATAATTTTCATTCTCAGAATCTATTGATAGCGCCGTGGAGTGCGTGATGATAGAATACAAGTAGAATTTCTTGTAGTCTATCTGCTGGTCGATGCCTAAGGCTCGGTAGCGTTCTATTGTTTGCAGTATGTCAGCCATATTGGTATTGTTTAGCGATTGTCTTTTAACCTTGCACACAAAATGCATGCAAAGGTACTACTTTTTTTTGACATATGCAAATATTTTTTGCATATTGCACGAAAACCGCATAAAATTGCGGAAAAACAACGAAGTAATCGTTCGAGCGAAAGCGAGATAAGAAGAAAACCAGCATACGATGCCGGGCTAATGAACAAAGAGAGAATAAACCGACATGGATGTGTGGAAATGTGGAAAAGTGAAAAAAGCGAGCGCCGAAGCGCCCGCTTGGGAAACTCGTGCCTGACGTCACGAGCACTTGACAAAGACTATAGTTTACGCCAGGTTTTGTTGCCGCAGGGTTCAATGCGCTTGGTGTTCTTCCAACGGTTGAGTACCATGCTGATCGCGGCGGTTTTGACCGATTGGTTCTTGCGTGCACGGAGTTTGATGAGGTCGCCGGTGGTGAACTCATCGGGCAGAAGCGAGAGGAGCGATGAGGCTGCACCTTTCTCCGTCATAGCATCCAGTGCACCGGTCAGTTCTTGCTCCATCTGTTCGCCCCAGAGCTCCATCTGATTGCGAAAGAC
>Ga0265301_10005292_pt1 | contig 12713 bp, 9 predicted proteins | sample AusTroGonzalo_MG_2_FD_193488 | JGI IMG/M metagenome (GOLD analysis project Ga0265301, IMG submission 193488) | Bovine rumen microbial communities from tropical cattle in Woodstock, Queensland, Australia - Gonzalo_04 | ecosystem: Host-associated > Mammals > Digestive system > Stomach > Rumen ...
ATGGTGGTCGGTGTTGAGGTTCTTGCAGACGCTGGGCTGCAGACAGGTGGGACGGGCGCATTTCTCGCAGAGGCGCTCGTCCTTGCCCTTCATCCTGTACATGTTGGCCGAAGGACCGCCCAAGTCGCTGATATAGCCCTTGAAGTCCTCCATCTCGGTCACCTTCTCCACCTCTTTCAGTATGGACTCCTTGCTGCGCGAGGCGACGAACTTGCCCTGATGGGCCGAGATGGTGCAGAAGGCGCAGCCGCCGAAGCAGCCGCGATGCAGATTGACGGAGTGCCGTATCATCTCGTAGGCGGGAATCACGCCGCGCTTGTCGTATTTGGGATGGGGCAGCCGGGTGTAGGGCAAATCAAAGGAGGCGTCAATCTGTTCCGTGGTGAAGGTGGGGAGAGGCGGGTTGATGATGACGCGCTGGCTGCCAACGTCCTGCGTCAGCCGCGCCGCGTGTTTCTTGTTGGATTCCTCTTCAATATGCCTGAAGTTGGAGGCATAGCGTTTCTTGTCCTTCAGGCAGACTTCATGGGAGACAAGTTCGATGGTCTCGCCCTCAAAGTCGGGAAGCGGGGCTTTCCTGTCCTGAAGGAAGAAGGTCTGCTGGATGTCGGTCAGCTCGCTGACTTTCCTGCCGCTTTGTATGGCTTTGGCGATTTCCACCATAGTGAGCTCGCCCATTCCGTAAACGCCGATGTCCGCTTTCGAGTCCACCAGGATGCTGGGCTTCAGGCAGTCGTCCCAGTAGTCGTAATGGGTCACGCGCCTCAGTGAGGCCTCGATGCCGCCAATCACCACAGGCACGTCGGGATAGAGCTTCTTCAGGATGTTGCAGTAGACCACGCTGGCGCGGTCGGGACGGAAGCCCGCCTCGCCGCCAGGGGTGTAGGCGTCGTTGCTGCGCAGGCGCCGGTTGGCGGTGTAGTGGTTCACCATTGAGTCCATGCAGCCTGCCGAGACGCCGAAATAGATTCTCGGCTTGCCGAACTTCTTGAAGTCGCGCAGGTCGTCCCTCCAGTTGGGTTGGGGGATCAAAGCCACGCGGAATCCGTTATGTTCCAAGACCCTGCCGATGACGGCAGCTCCAAACGCCGGATGGTCGACGTAGGCGTCGCCGGTGACGAAGACAATATCCACCTCGTCCCAGCCGCGCAGGTCGGTTTCTTTCTTCGTTATGGGCAGCCAGTCGAGTAGGGAATGGGGACTCATGGTCATTCGATAACAATCTTCTGCGTCCTGACGTTTTCTCCGTTGATGAGGCGGAGGACGTAGACGCCGGAGGGGAAGTTGGCAATTGACAGTTGATAGTTGATAGTTGACAGTTCTTTGGAGAAGACTTGGCGGCCCATGATGTCGACCACTTGCAGGGTCAAGGTCCCTGAGCCCGTCGAAGGGCCGTCCGTGATGATAATATTCCCATCAGCATCGATATAAGCGAAGGTCCCATCGTTCCCTGAGCCCGTCGAAGGGGTCGAAGGGCCGTCAGTAACAAAGAAATCCTCAATGCCGGTTTCATCGACCAGCACGGCGCGGATCATCCAGGTAAGATAGACGGAGAGGTTGGAGTAGACATCCCAACTGTCGCTCCACAGGCTGAAGTGGTACCATGCGCCGTCAGGATTGCCGCAATAGATCGTATTGGCAATGGGAGCGGCCATGCCGGTAGGGTCGTTGAAGCTGAAAGTGACCCAAACGGTCTGCTCGGGAGCAAACGACAGGATGCTGTCGAGTTCTAATGTGCGCCAACATGGCTTGCCTTCAATGTAATAGGTTTTGGTGTAGACAGGAGTGTTGCCGTCAAGGGTCTCGCCTTCGTAGATGTTGACTGTGTGGTCGCCTGCGGCTTGGTTGTAGAATTGCACGGCGGAGAGGCTTTTGGCGTGCCGCATCGAGGCAGGGATACGCATGCCCCACTCAATGGTGCCGGTCACGCCAAAGGGGTAGTGATCGGTGATGTAATCGTAACTATAGGCTATGGTGTCGCCGGTGATGCGCTCGAAATAGGCGGTGTCGGCGTAGTCTTGTCCCAGGGCGAGGAACGAGAAGGGGATGCTGCGCTTGCCCGTAGCCATTGTCACATAGCGACAACCTTCGGCGGCATTCACCTCTACGTTCACCGTGTCGTAAGTCTGATAGGTGCCACTGCCCGTCACCGTGCCTAGTGTCGGGTCGTAGCTGACGACATTGATGTTCGAGGGCTCGCCCGTCGGCATGGAGGCAGGATAGAGGCCGAAGAGGGCACAGGCTTTGCTGTTGAAGCAACATATCGGATTTCCGCCCATACTTCCCGCACCGGGTGCGAGCGAGTCGATGAGATACCAGGCATCGTAATGTCCGGCCCAGCCCCAGTTGACATGGAACATGCCGAGGCTGTCGTAGCCGTCGAGGACGAAAGCGTGGCCTCCGGCATTAGGAGCAATGGCGGTGTAGTACACGGGACGGCTTGCGTCAAGCTCATCACGCACCATAGCGTCCCACTCAGCATCACTGTATGCCCCCTTACGGAGACTATACAACATGGGATTGTATCGGAAATAGGTCTTCAAGGCATTCTCGGCGCAGGGGTATTCTATTCCGCCCGACGAGACGGAGTAGGAACCGCTGCCCTCCGGACCGTACATCATGCTTACTGACACTCCGGCGTGGTACATCAAGGTGGCCACGGCATCGATTTCTTCTTCGGTACAAGCGTTACTCAACGTGTCGGGCATGTGGTCCCAGTTGTAATAGGTGTTGCCGAAGTCGGCTGAAAGGATACCGTAGTTCGACTCATAGCTGTAGCTGCCGTAGCCCACCTCGGGCCAATGCCAGTAGCGCATGATCTGCGCCATAGCCGTTGCCACGCAGCCAGTGGGACAATAGACCGATGAATCGGGGTCGTAAGGGCAGTGGCTGCTGTAGGGGAAAGTCTGGTACCAGCGCGAGGTCATCAATGGGTCCACCCAAGTGGTTCTGCTTTGCGGCATACCTTTGCTCCAGCGTTCCCATTCCTTTGCCACCTTGCGGGAAGGATTGCTGCAAACCTCTGTCACTGAGGCTATTTCACGTTGGTAGCCTTCAATCCATGCGGCCACATGGTCAGGCATCGCGGCAGGGTCGAAGTCGCCATCGGGCGAATAAGCCAGCACGGGACGCACACGGTCGTCGGCGGCCATGAGGACAAAGCCTTTGCCGTCGGCACCGGTAAAGAGAAAACATCCGTCAAGGCGGACAGGGGTGGCGTCGACAACGGTCTTGTTGAGCACGCGGGCGGCGATGCTTGCGGCGGTGGCTTTGTCGACGGGCTTGGCCACCATCTTTCCGGAGAAGCCTGCTGCCAAAACGAGGGCGACAATGATACTAATGATGCGTTTCATGGGTTGTTGATTTATTCAATAATTATTTTCTGGGTCTTCACATTCTCACCGTTGATGAGGCGGAGGACGTAGACGCCGGAAGGGAAGTTGATAGATGACAGTTGATAGTTGACAGTTGACAGTTCTTCGGCGAAGACTTGGCGGCCGAGGGCGTCGAAGACTTGCAGAATCAAGGTCCCTGAGCCCGTCGAAGGGCCGGCATTGACGATGATATTTCCATCAGCATCGATGAACGCGAAGGTCCCTGAGCCTGTCGAAGGGCCGTCATTCTCGGTAGCACTGAATACCAAGCGGAAGCGGGATTCATAATCGGTGGTCTTAGCCGTAAAGCTGTATGACGGAGCCGTCATTGCGGACTCTGATCCGCAATCTTCTGAGAGCAGGTCGATATCTGCGCCGGTGAGGTTGTCGATAAGATGGAGGTAGGTGAAAGTAGATTTCTTCGCTGCGCTCGAAATGACATTCTCGGTGAAGTTGAGTGTATAGGTGCCGTTCTTGTTGGCCTTGAAGTTCAGCGGCATTTCGCCGGTCTTGTTCTCGACGAAGGCTATGGCATAGTCCTTGCCATCCTGCGGGATATAGATATTGGCATCTTGCGTTCCAAAATAGAACTTGCCGAGTTCGCTGCCTTCGTTGAAGCTGACAATGGCGTTGTCAAGCAAGGTTTCCGCAGTCCCGCGTCCCGCAGTCCCGTGTCCCGTGTCCACCTGGGTTAACGCGATGTTCAAGCTGCCTGGGTTGTTGGTGGCGGTTTGTTGCGTGGTCATGGTGAAGGTGACGCTTTCATGCTGCTCGTCGGCTTGCACCATTACGCCTTCGCAGGGAGGAAGGACGATCTGATTGCCTTCATAAGCCACAACGTTATTACCATTGATCACGTAGGCTGGACGGTTGATGGTGGCATTGCAGGCGAAGGGATTGCCCACCAGGTTGAAGCCCGTCCGTTCTTCTGCACTATGGCTCAGGTTGCTGATAGTGAATGGCGTTGTACTCGGTTTAATCGTTCCGCTCATGTGGAGCGTGGTGCCTGCTTCGTTGGCGTATAGGTAGCCTTTCTCCGTCTCGATGTAGAAGTGCGGGGTCTGGCTGTTTTCGCCCTGCTTGTAGTTTCTCCATTGCTGCGTGGGCTCGTCGTAATAATAGAGGTCATACTTGGTGGAATCTTCGATGAGGAAACCGTTGCTCTCCGTGGGTTTGAAATAATTCATCGTAGGCTGGGATATGAAGTGCCAGCCGTTTTCAGCACTGCCGTCGTGGCCTGCGATGTTCTTCTCCACGGTGGCCCAAACACCCACGTCGTTGATGAGCTGGCCGCCGTCCTTGATGGTGATGGTGCCGGTGAGGTCGAGGAAGATACGGTCTCCACCTTGGGCGGTGTAGCCATTAGGAATGATGGCTTCGGCAGCAATGACGATGGTATCGTTGGCATCGGGAATTTCGTGCCAGTACCAGTTGTTGCTGTTGTTCCAGTCGCCGGAGGTGTTGAAGAGGCTGACCTTGTTATAGCGGGCGATGAGATATTTGTCCTCGTCGATGGTATAAAGCTGATTTGCCAGGGTGAGAGACTCACTGCTGCGTGCGACGAAGGATGTGAGATTTCCGATAGGTACAGGGGGGTCGACATCCAACCAACCGGCGAACTTCATGCCACCTGGTTCGTTGGCGAGGGGAGCGGCGGGAAGTACTATCTCGGTGCCTGAGACCATAATGGACGTAATGGGCACACCATAATTGCCGTCAGTGTAGGAACCGTCCCCGTTGATGACGGGCAGATAGACGTTAACGGTATAGGTGGTAGCGTTGACACCACAAACGGTGCAAACGTGTTGGTCATTAAAAGTGTGCTGATGGGTGGCGTTTGATTTGCAGTGTCCGCAGTGCAAGGTATGGGTGTCGTTTTGGCCTGTTCCGCTTACGGTGTATGACGAACCTTGGTGGTTGCAGGGCTCTATCTTGGCGTAAGGGCGGAAGAAGCATGCGGCGCCGCGCGTCTCCTTGGGGAAGAGATGACTGTTGGCATCTGTCGGATTCTGTCCGGCATGAACCATCAGGGTGTCGCCGATGAAGAGCGAGCCGCGATGTCCGTCGCCGTCCTCGCTGCCGATGGCACAGCCGTTCTTTTTGCCGGCGTCGTTGCCGGCCCAGGCGGTTACTTCACCGCCGTAGATTTTCACTGTGGCGCCGTTGGCATCTTCGCCGCCGCCGATGCCTGCGCCCCAGCCGGTGCCGTCGGCAAACACGGTGCCGCCGTTGACGGTGAGTGAGCCGCCGTTGATGCTGCTGGCGGTGTATCTCTCGCCACTGCCGATGCCTGCCGCGTCGGTGCCGCCGTATGCATTGACAATGCCGCCGTTGATTACGACCGTGCCGCCACTGGCATCCTGTCCGCCGCCGATGCCTGCGCCGTGGCTGCCTCCTCGGGCTGTGACTGTGCCGCCGTGGATGGTGATCGTGCCGCCATTCTTATTTCCATAGGCTTGCTCACCACTGCCGATGCCTGCAGCGTCTTTGCCACCAATGGCTGTGACAGTGCCACCCCAAATGGTGACGGTGCCTCCACTGCCGTTGGAACCTCCACCGATGCCTGCACCCAGGCGGCTATCTGATTTGGCTGTGACCGTGCCGCCATAGATGGTAACCGTGCCACCGTCACCTCCATGACCACCGCCAATGCCTGCACCGTAACGGTCGGCTGTGGCGGTAACCGTGCCACCATAGATGGTGACCGTGCCGCCCTTGGCATCTTCCATCGGACCAGTAGCACAACCAAAACCACCAATGGCAGCGGACATGCCACTCCAATAATTCACAGTGGCTGTGACGTTTCCGCCATACACGGTCAAAGAGCCCATGTGATCGTAGCCACCACCCAGCGGATCATTCACTCCACTTGCACCTATCGGAGCCATAACTTCACCATCAACAAAGGCTTCTGATTTTGCAAAGATTTTTCCTGAACCTGCCGCCTGGCCATAGACATTCAGGGCACTGGTGGCGTTGATGGTGATTTGTCCAGTAAGTGCTGAAGCGTCGCAGAGGATGAGATTGACAGGAGCGCCGGGCTTAACAATAAACCGGCTGTGTTCAATGCTACCTGAGACCACATACCACTTGCCGGCCTCAAGGTCGTAGTGGGTTGCAGGGTTTCCGCCTGACAATACGATGTAGTCGGTCACGGTTCGTTCTTCAGAAACGACTTGGCTGCCGTTCCAGCTGCGATAGATATAGCTGACGGGGTTATTTTTCTGTGCCCAAGCCGTCGTCCCGAAGGCTATGAGGGCGAAGAGAATGAGGGTAGATACTTTCTTCATTTTTCACTCCTCCTTCCGCTTTTTACCAACCAGATAAGCGCCACCAAGGCCCAGCAGCAAGGCGATGCCGCTGCCCAGCGGGGTGGCGTTGACATCATTGCTGAGGCCGTGAGAATCAGGCAGCAGCAGGCCGCTGCCGCGGAGGGTCTGGTAGTTCCATTCGGTGCTGAAGGCTTCTTCTTCCAGGCCGCGACCGAAGAGACCGCCATCCGTTTGCGCCATGGCGCTCATCCCCATTCCGAGGACGATTGCGAGGGTTATTATCAGTTTCTTCATTGTATAATAGTTTTGTTATTATTGTTCAGTTTAACTATTCTCCACACATAATTAAATTAAAGATGCAAAAATACAAAATTCTCCCAAAGGGATGAAAAAAAGCATCAATAAACGCAAAGTTCCTCTGGTTTCACGGTGATGTATCCCGCTTTTCCCGCCACTTTTTTGAGGATGTTCCTGCGGTTCCAGCCGTTTCGTTTGTAGGAGACATGAATCCAGCGGGGATTGAGGTTGGTTTCAGGCACCTCTTCCAGGATCATTTGGTCGAAGTTGCCGGCTTCTGCTATCATCCGCGCCAGTTTGAGGTTCTCGTCCATTGAGGTCCCTGAGCCCGTCGAAGGGCCGACCCCTTTGGCATAAATATCCGCCGCTTCGCCCCTCATGTGTTGGCTATTGAGTGCGCCATTAACGGCATTGTTGAGTTTCGGGCAACGATATCCGCTGCTGACGTAAATAGGATGCCCATAGCGGGCTCTGAGCGGGTCAAGGACGTTCTCGACCAATGCCCGCATGTTTTCTTCGTGTTCGAGGTTTGCTCCGTTCCAGATGCCCATCTTTAGGGCCGTGTCGCTGCGGAGCAGTTCGCTAATAGTAAAGTAACGCATAGTAGTTGAGAGTTGATAATTGATAGTTGATAGTTTTGGGAACGTGTCGGAGACACGTGATTCCAATAACCCCACACTTGCAGTGTGGGGACTGAGTGAGCTGCTTGCTCTCTCCACGCCGCGTGTCGGAGACACGCTACTCGTGTGTCCCCCACACTGCACTACGTTTAGTGTGGGGTTAATAGGATGCCGTGTCTTCGACACGAGGGGTTAGACGAAAAAAGGTCCGTGCCCCATGCAGCTCGTGGTCGTGATTGCCGTCACGAAAGCCGTGAGGGCAGCTACGATAATCTTGACCACGATTTCGATGATTCGTTTCTTTTTGTCGTTCATAATTTTTGGATTTAAAGATTTAAGATTTAAAGATTTAAGATTGACTTCGAGACTTCGGGACTTCGAGACTGCGGGGCGAGGGTTCTGCGCTTCGCGCGTCCCGTAGTCCCGTAGTCCCGTGTCCCGCAGTCCGCTTAGTTCGTGTCTCCGTCGCCGGAGGATCCGGTGTTGATCACTAGCGTGGCGTTGGTGCCGGGCATAGCGAAGGAGCCGCTGTAGGTACCGGAGTCCTCGGTGAGGCTCACGTTGTTGCCGTTGATGGTAGCCGAAGGCGTCATGCCGGTAGCAGGAGTGATGGTGATGGTCACCTGAGTGTCCTCAGCAATGCTTGCGCCGCTGTTCACCATGTTGCCGCCGGCAGTCACAGAGGCCGAGCCGGAACCCGTCTTGCTGATGGTCAGCACGGGAGTGCCGTTGGTCTCAGAGCCCGTCGAAGAGCCGCCTTGGCTGGAGCCGCCATTGGAGCCGCTGTTGCCGTTGTTGCCGCCCGACTGGGTGCCGCCATTGGTGTCTGAGCCCGTCGAAGACCCGCCATTGGAGCCGCCGGCGTTGGAGCCGTCGGTGCCAGGAGTGCTGGCGGTACCGCCGCTGGTGGAGCCGTTGCCTTCGACATTCAGCGCTGCGCTGACGCAGGGCGAGAAGTCGTAGTTGGTGGTGCTGACCTTGCTGAGGTCGATCACATAGCCGCGCTCGTCGGCGCCGGTCTGACCGACGTTGTTGAAGCCTTCCTTGGTCTTGGGCATCAGCACGATACCATAGGCGAAGACCTCCAGGGCGTCGCCGCTCTCGTTGGCACTCTTGCCGATCGAGAAGGTGGTGTTGGTGTCCATCGCGGAGGCGTGGCGCCATTGGCCGGTGGCGAGGTCGTGGATGAGGATGGCCTTGGCGATGACTTCGCCCTCCTGGGCACCGCTGTAGGTAGCCACGTAGGCGTTGCTTTCGCTGGTCACCGTCAGGCTCAACGCCCTGTTGTAGCAGGGGTTGTCGATGAGGTTGAGGTCGTAGCCGAGCAGGGCCTTGGTGCCGTCGGCGTTGACATTAATGCTCTTGAGCAGCTGCTTGACGAGCTGACCGCGGTCGGTCTTGCGCAGGCCGTTGGCGACGAGGGCGGTGCGGCCCACTTCGCCCAACATGCCGGCCACCTGGGCGGCGAGCTTCAGCTTGGCGCGGTTGCTCATTTGAGCGTTGGTTTGGGGATTAGCCACAGTGGGCTGGTACTGGCGGATGAGGACCTTGCCTCTCTTGCCCTTCGAACCGACGGCATTGCCGGCGCGTCCGGTGAACTGGATGATTGAAACAATTCTTCCCATAGTTCTTAAATTTTGATTGGTTAATAATTAGGTTTTTTGGTTGGTTAAAAATTTTGGTTTTTGGTCCTTGTCGCCGCCGGCGAGCTCTTTCCGACTTTGACGATGCAAAGATACGAAAACTTTCTAACATGGTGTAAATTAGTTACTTGTACAAGTAACTTTTCCTATTTCACCCCTCTTGACCCCCTATTGTTGTATGGGAGGAAAGTGGGAGTTAGGTCGGACTTACATCGGAGTTGGATTTTTTCATTTTTTTCTTGCTTCCAATGAAAAAAAAGTGTATTTTTGCGCCCAAATTTTCGTGAAAAAAATCACTCTCCAACATAAAAACCTCCACAAGCCCGCTTTTGGTCCACATCCGAGGCGGACGCAAAAAGAATCGGCCATAACTCAACCCCATGTTACTGAGATTCAAAGACATAGCAACCCCCTCACCCTCACAGGCCGGAGCCTGGCAAGAAGGTGCTTGTCCCGCCGCCAACGGTGCCAACCCGTTGAGGCTGAACGAGGAGCGGTCGCTGAATTTCAAGTTGGGTACGCTGCTCGGCTATGCCAGCCGCATCATGGGGATGGACGACGAGGACGTCAACAAATGGATCGGCATCAGAGGGTTGATGAGATGGATGACCCAACGGTTTCCCGACCTGATCACCCCCGACACCAATGTAAAGCTCACCTTCACGGAGGAACGCTACGGGCAGGTCAGCGAATGCTATGGGCCTTTCAGCTACCGCCAGTTCATCCAGGCCATGGGGTCGGAGGAAGAGATAGCGAAGATCCACGAATACATCGTCAAGAGCTATATGCCCACCCTGAAGCCCGACATGCAGCATGAGACCCTGCCTGCCGAGGACAAGCTGCTGCTGCTTTACTCCGCCCTGCGGTATGAGCTGAAGCGCCACGAGGGCTTCGACCGTCTGTTCCTGCCTGACGACAACAACGAAGGCACAGCCGTCCCCGAGAGGGAACAAAGCAAGAAGCCCCATTTCATGATGAAGGACAGCGAGACCATGCTGCGCCATTGGGCCGGCGTCTACAGCCGCCTGATCGATGCCAAATGGTTGTGGAGCAACGAGGTGGGATGCGGCGAGTGGGTCTACGTCTGCTGCGGACGACGGACGGCACCGGCGGGTCTTGTCATCTGGCATGGCACCACGGCGGCCTTGGCCTATATCGTCAGGGAAAAGTTCGGAGGAAAATGGTTCGTCGCCCACCAGCTCTTCACCCTGGCCAACGGGAAGAACCTGCCAATCAGTTTCGAATCGACAAAAGCCCCCTGCAAAAAAGTGTGCGACCAGATAGAAATCATCTTCGATTCACACTAACATCCACCAAGCCCGAAAAATTTTCTTATAGTGATTTTCAGGCCTTTCACTAAGTCCTGAACTAATCTTGAACCAAAAACGCACTAAGCTGATTTAGTGCGTTTTTCGTATAAACATGTCTTACTTTCGCGGCAAATCTGACCACGATGAAGACAACAACTGCCCTTGAGAAAAAGCTGCCCGCCCTCGCCCAAATCATGGGCGTGAGCGTGAGCGACCTGCTGTCCCACTGCCGCAAGGCCGAGCTGGTGGATGCCCGCTCTATGGCCGTGGCCCTCATGATGAGTCAACCCGGCGTGAAGCAGGAAGACGTGGCTCCCGTGCTCGGCATCAGCCAGGCGGGCGTCAGTTACCTGCTGATTCGCCACAACGGGATGATGCATTATGACGACTACAAGCAGCGCTTTGCCGCCGTTGAGGCCGCTGCCCGCGAGGCGAGGAAACGCGCCAGAAAGACAAAGAAAGAAGATCCGGATCAATAAACCATAATTACTAACCTTTAAAAAGAGAAACAAAATGAATGACGACAGAAACGTAGTCGCCTTGATTGGCGAGGACCTGTCGCGTGCCGAAGCCTTGAGAGAGAGCATCCCGAATGCCGTCGGGATGCTCCGCATCAAGTCGGCCAACGACACCCTAAGGGAAGCCCAGCTGCGTCCCGACCCCAAGCCCCTGTGGCTCTCCCTCTGGTATGAGGGCGAGGTGTGCTGCCTCTTTGCCGACAGCAACCTCGGCAAGTCCATCTATGCCGTGCAGATCGGCGAGCATATCGCCCAAACGCAGAGCGTGCTCTATTTCGACTTCGAGCTGTCCGACAAGCAGTTCCAGCTCCGCTACACCGATGGCGCCGGCAACCTGCACCGCTTCTCCGACCGCTTCTACCGCGCAGAGATCGACAAGGACTTCCTCGACACCGACAACTTCGAGGACGCCATCATCAGCAATATCGAGGCCACGGCCCTGCAGTCGGGGGCGAAGGTGCTGATGATTGATAACCTGACTTGGCTGTGTTGCAATAGCGAGAAGGGTGACGATGCCGGCAGGTTCATGAAACGCCTGATGGCCTTGAAGAAGAAACACGACCTTTCGCTACTTATCATCGCCCATACCCCTAAGCGTAACCAGTCGAATCCCATCACGCCCAACGACCTGGCCGGCAGCAAGAAGCTTTACAACTTCTTCGACAGCTCTTTCGCCATCGGTCAGAGCGCTAAGGACGGAGGGCTGCGCTACATCAAGCAGATGAAGAACCGTCACGGCGAGTTTGTGTACGATTCCGAGAATGTGATTGTGTGCCAGGTTGAGAAGATTGACGCCTTCCTGCAGTTCACGACCTTGGGCTTCGCGACGGAGCGCGAACACCTCAAGCGCCAGTCGGAAGGCGAGGTGACCCAGGATCTGGCCTCGGTCAAAGAGTTGGAGCAACAAGGCCTTTCCGTTCGTGAAATAGCTAAATGCCTGAATATGAGCAAGTCAAAAGTTCACAGACTATTGAAGAAATGAAGAGCCTCAAGTGTCCCAAGTGTCCCACCTGTCCCACTGTCCCTTATAGGGACAGTTGGGACACTTTGGGACAGTGGGACAGTGGGACAGCCAGGAAGAAAGGACGTAACTATGTATAAATTAGAGAAATACCGCACCAAAGCCTCGCGCCACGAGTGTCCCAACTGCCACCGCCACTCGTTCACCTACTACGTTGACGACGACAACCAGCCCCTCGACCCCACCTGCGGCCGCTGCGACCACGAGAGCAGCTGCGGCTACCACTACACCCCCAAGCAGTTCTTCCAAGACCACCCCAAGTCCCCCGTCCCCAAGTCCTATGTCCCAAGTCCTATGTCCCCCGTCTCCCGTCCCCTGTCCACCATCCCCTTCGACTACGTCGCCCGCTCAGCCAGCTACAACAGCACCTTTGTCCGCTTCCTCTGCAGCCTATTTGACCGCGACACCCTCGACAGCCCGACGGTCAGGCGGCTGGCCGAGCAGTACGCCTTGGGCGCCACCCGCGACGGCGACGTCATCTTCTGGCAGATCGACATCGAGGGACGGGTGAGGAGTGGCAAAATCATGAAATACGGCCCTGACGGGCACAGGGTGAAGGCCAGCGGTTCGGACTGGGTGCATGCCCGGATGATGAGGCAGGGCCTGCTGCCCAAGGACTGGGAGCTGACGCAGTGCCTCTTCGGCGAGCATCTCCTCA
>Ga0265301_10005293_pt1 | contig 12710 bp, 10 predicted proteins | sample AusTroGonzalo_MG_2_FD_193488 | JGI IMG/M metagenome (GOLD analysis project Ga0265301, IMG submission 193488) | Bovine rumen microbial communities from tropical cattle in Woodstock, Queensland, Australia - Gonzalo_04 | ecosystem: Host-associated > Mammals > Digestive system > Stomach > Rumen ...
ACGAGGACAAGCACAAGCTGTTGCGCGAGGAGACAAGAAACAATCACAAGTGCTGGGTGGTGGAGTCGGTACCCGTTGATAAGCACGAGATCTATAGTCGCAAGGTGACGTGGATTCGTCAGGATTGTCTGATAGCCAACCATGTGGAGTACTACGACAAACTGAACAAGCTGCATCGTGTGCTTGATATTCTTGAGGTGAAGAAAATTCAGGGCTTCTGGACCATCCTGAAGATGGAGATGAAAAACGTGCAGACGGGGCATAGTACCACCATTGTGGTGAAGAACTCGCAGTACAATGTGAAGGCGGACAAGGCGCTGTTTACCGTGGCTAAATTGGAGAAAGGCCTATGAGATATATCTCTCTCTTCGCACTTCTATTATTGTGCATCATTCCCCGTCCTGCTTCGGCGCAGGACGGGGACTCCCTCCGCGTGGGCGTGAAGGGCTTTGTGGATACGTATCATGCTGTGCGTACGGAGGCTCCCAATGACTGGATGTCGTCGCATAGTCGTGTGCGTGGCGAAGTAACGCTGGAGAAGGGAAATGCGGGTGCATTCATCTCGGCCAACCTCGTTCACGACGCTATCCTGAAGGAACACTCGGGTTTCCAACTGCGCGAGGTGTATGCCTACTACTCGGACAATCATTGGGACGTACGGGCTGGTCGGCAGATTATCACCTGGGGCGTGGCGGATGCCTTACGTCTCACGGATATCATCTCACCGATGGACTATACCGAGTTTTTGGCAGAGGACTACGACGATATCCGCATCCCCGTGGGTGGTCTTCGCCTACGTTACTCGCGCGAGAAGTGGAATGCCGAGGTGGTGGCTGTGCCCGTGAGCTCGTTCTTCGACCTGCCTACGGATGCGGTTAATCCGTGGTCTATAGGACCTGTTCCCATCGGAAACGAGCCTGCTCGCAAGGCCTGCAACATGGAGTATGGTGGCAGACTGTCGTTCTTCCTTAGTGGTATCGACTTCTCGTTCTCAGCACTTCATACGTGGAACAAACAGCCTGTGTTGTGCAATGGCGTGGGCGAGTATCGTCGCATGACGATGGTGGGTGCCGATGTGTCAGTCCCCGTGGGGAAATTCGTGGTAAGAGGCGAGGTGGCTGAGTATCTGGACGAGTTGCAGAGTGGGGGAGCGCGTGCTGCCTCTACCAATGCCCTCGTGGGTCTCGACTGGTATGCCGGCAACGACTGGACACTCTCGGCTCAGTACTCGCATAAGAACGTGGCATGGGGCGAACATCGTGATACTGGACTATCGACCCTCCGTCTCTCGAAGGATCTGCTCCACAACACACTTTCGCTTCAGACATTCGCCTATATCGACGTGACCAATGGTGGTGTTTTCAATCGTCTGAGTGCCGACTATGCTCTCAACGACCAGTTGCACGCCATCCTCGGCTACGACCTCTTCCATGCCGATAGTGGTATGTTTTCTGTCTATAAAAAGAACTCAGAACTATTTGTCAAACTTAAATATAATTTCTAAAAATGGAAAAATCAAACAACAACTTCCAGCGCATCCTCGGATGTGCCATCCTCTATGCCGTAACCTCTTTTGCCTGCGCCTTCCTAGGCTTTCTTAGTCCCTGGTGCTGGATTGTCGTATTCCCCGTTCTCGCTGCCGTGCTGGGCGCCCCCTCTTATCTCTGGGCAGCTCGCCGTTGGCAGCATTTTGGCGTGGCCACCTTGTTGGCGCTTGTCCTCGCCCTCGTTCTTTTTGTGATGGACGAGACAGACCTCACTCAGTCGCTCCTGATGGTGGCAGCAGGTATCGTTTCTGATGTCATAAGACTGGCGATGGGCAACCAGAATCAGGGCATCAAACTGTCCTATCCCGTGTTGCCTCTTGGCATCCTCGCATGGCTCATGAAACTGTGGACCGCCTCCGAGTGGTACTACCAAGGTGCAGCCGAAGAGATAGGCATCGACTATGCCGAAGGTCTCAAGACCCTCTCGTCGCTCTGGGCCCTCTTCCTCGTTATCGTCCTCGTCCTTGCTGCCGGCTTCCTCGCCATCAACCTTGTGTCAAGAATTGGAAAGAAATAGCTACGAAATGCTCACGAATACCTACTTTTGATTAATACGATATTATAGGTACGTGCTAGTGCGCGATGCTTAAAACCCTTAGTTTTAGGTATTGCGCACCTTTTTGTTTTGCAGTACCTTTGCAGGCGAATTGAGATTCACCTACAAAGCAGATGTTTTTGGAATAACAAACCAATTTAATAATTATAAAAATGAAAAAGATTCTGATTTCTATGGTAGCAGCTTTGGCGCTGTTCCCCGTGTTCACCTCGTGCTCTGACGATGACGACAACACAAAACCTGAGAAGACCGCTGCTGAGAGTGTAGAAGGAACCTATGTAGGTGGTACCTATGCCAACTGTAAGTATTTCCAGAACTATCAGCCAACAGAGAACGATACTGTTTATGTGAAAGCTACTCAGACTGCTGATGTTGTTACGCTGAGTTATACTTCTGCAACCTGGGGCGAGTTTACCTACGACGCCATCAAGGTAACGAAGCTGGAAGATGGTACGTTCACACTTGCAGGTGAGGGCAAGACTCTGATGCCTAGCATGAAGGGCGGAAGCACAGAGTATGCAGCTACCTTCGAGGGAACCATCAACGGCGATAAGATGGTGGCAACATTTGATGTTCCTGCTGTGATGGGTGGTACTACCGTACTGTTTAACCCTGCTGATTTCGAGGAGGTATTTGAAGCTGCTCAGAATAAAGAATAATAATGAGTATTAAAACACCATTACGCAAGCTGGGAATAGTCCTGATGATAGGATTATTCTCAGCTTGTGATATGTTGGAGAACGTGTATGACGATCCCGTGGTGGAGAAGCAGGAGGGACAGTACTATATTGACGCTACCGACTATGCCCAATGGGTGTACATCAACCTCCACATGCCTGTGCCTACCATCACCACCTCGACCATTAGTCTGGACGACCTGAAGGAAACGGGTATGCCAGAGGAGTGGGACATTGCCCACCACCGCTACGACGTAAAAACCAATGGTGCCAGCGTGATGATGACACCTTATCACTCGATTGAGGCGTTGGAGCAGGCCGGACTTCCCAGCGAGGGCGAGTGGACTGCCGACGAGGAGAGTGAGCAATGCATCACCGTGGATATGTCGCACATGATGGAGGGCTACCTGGTGTATGCCCCTGGTCATAAGAACATGGCGATAGGACAATGGGTAGAGGTGGACACGAGTAACATGCCGCCCAACTACACGATGCATGACAACGTAATGTTGCTTCGCCTGCCCGATGGCACCTATGCCGCCATTCAGTTGGCAAACTTCATGAGTACAGACAGTTATCAGGTGAAAGGCTGGATGACGGTGAACTATAAGTATCCTATCTTTGAGTGAGAAGTTAGGGAAGTTAAGAAGTTAAAGAAATTAAGAAGTGTTGGATAAGACAAATATAATCATGATGATGGCCTTGTGCCTATGCAGCACGTTGCAGGCCGCGACCGATCCTGCCGATAGCGTGCTGTGGAACAACGATCCGTTGCAGTTGGAGGCTGTTGTTGTCACCGCCACTCGCACCCCCAAGACGCTGAAGGACATTCCTGTGGTGACACGTGTTATCACGGCAGAGGATATTCAGAAGGCCGATGCCACCAATATCAAGGATATGTTACAGCAGGAGTTGCCAGGACTGGAGTTTACTTATTCTATGGGACAGCAGGTGCTGAACATGGGTGGCTACGATGGCAACAATATTCTGTTTCTGGTGGATGGTGAACGTATGGCAGGCGAGTCGATGGATAACATCGATTTCTCGCGCCTCAATCTCAACAGCATCGAGCGAATAGAGATTGTGAAGGGTGCCGCCTCTACACTCTACGGATCATCAGCGATGGGTGGCGTCATCAATATCATCACCAAGAGTCCTTCTGACACGTGGAGTGCCAATGTAAACAGTCGCTACGAGGGTGCCACCAAGGAGTGGCGCCAGGGCGGTAGTGCCGACTTCAATATAGCCAAACTGAACTCGCTCACCACTTTTCAGATGACGGATGCAAAGGCACTCGATCTGGGCGAGGACTCGTCGCTGCCCACCTATGGCGGACGCTCGTATAATGTGAGGGAACGCCTCGTGTGGCAACTGCGTCACGACCTGTCGCTAACGGGGCGACTGGGCTATTTCTTCCGTGAGAGGGAGTCGGGCGAGGTGAGTCATGAGCGCTATCGCGACCTTAGCGATGGACTGAAGATGAACTGGAGCATCACGCCGCAGAAACGCCTCGAGGTGGGCTACAGTTTCGACCAGTATGACAAGTCGGACCTGAACTTGCTGACGCATAAAGACCTGCGCGACTACTCCAATCGTCAAAACGTGGCCCGCGTCGTCTATAATTCTCAATTCTCAATTATCAATTATCAATTAACTCTGGGTGCCGACTTCATGAACGACTACCTCATGACTTATCAGTTTTCCGCCGATCATAACCACCAGTCGCAAAACAGCTATGACGCTTTCCTGCAATGGGACTATGCGCCCACGGAACATTGGGAGATTATCGGCGGACTGCGTTACGACTATTTCTCGGCTGCCGCAAAGGGTATGCCCACGTGGAAACTGGCAGGTATGTGGAAGAGTGGACACAACAGTCTGCGCGCCTCCTACGCCTCTGGCTTCCGTGCCCCCTCGCTCAAGGAACTCTATATGGACTTCTTCATGGGTGGCATCTTTATGATTTATGGTAATCCTGACCTGAAGTGCGAAACAAACCATAACCTGTCGTTCTCGTGGACCAACTATGGTTCTATTACCAGCAACCTGAAATACTGCTTGACAACCACTGGCTATTATAACTTCTTCAGCAACTATATCACCACGGCTACGGTGGTGCGTGATGGGAAGAGTGGACAGATGTACACCAATATTGCCGACCAACAGATAGCTGGGGCCGATGTCAACGCACAGCTGCATCATCATAACGGCTTCGGCGCCAAAGTGTCGTATGCCTTCACTAAGAATATCGTGAAGAAGGGACAGCCCGATCTTACCGCCGCACGTCCACATTCTCTCACGTGGCGTGCTGACTACGACCATCAGTTTACGAAGAACTACGGACTATATGTGTCTCTCTCTGGCCGATTCCTCTCGGCTGTCAACGTGACGGAGTATACCTCCACCACACTCGATGAGATGACCAAGACTCATTACGATGGTTACGCCATCTGGAAGTTCTCGCTCTCGCAACGTTTTATGAAGGGCTTTACACTAAACTGTGCTGTTGACAATCTATTTAACTATCAGCCAAAGACCTTTGCTGCCAACTCTCCTGTCACGTTGGGCACAACGCTGACGGTGGGCGTGTCTATTGATATTAACAAAATGCTATGAACAAAATCAAACTCAAGAAGAAACATATCCTTTTAGGTATCTTCGCGATTTTCCTTGTCTTTGTCTTGACGACCTGCTGGCGCACCATGTTCAGTAGGACGGATGTGGCCTTTGTCAACTACCAGGTCATCACGCTGGGCGAGATATCGAAGGCCAACGACAATGGTTTTATCCGCCTGCATGTGGCACCCCTCGACGATATCGACTCATGGACCGACTATGATGCCGTCGTCATCAATGGCATGGGTCTGCGCATCACTGAGGAGCAACGCCAGCAGATTCAGACGTTGGCCGATAAGGGTCTGCCAATCCTGACCACCGCCGTGACCAATCCTGCGAATAATATCGTGAGCATGGACGAGTGGGATGTGGACTCGCTAAAGCAATATCTCTCGGCAGGTGGAGCGAAGAACTACCGCAGTTTTCTGAACTACCTGCGCAACGAGGTGGACGGCAAAATCTTTTTCCTCGACAAGGTAGAGCCTGTGGAGGAGCAGGAGGTTGAGCTCTTCTACCACCTGGGAGCACGCCATCAAGGGAATGCTCCACGCATCCTTATCAGCGGAATGATGGGCGATGCTACCGACCTGATTGCTGCACTCGAAGCTTCGGGCGATGTGGTGTATGCCACCCGCGATCTGAACACGCTCGTTAAGACCCACGCCATCGACAGTATCCAGCCCTCTGCCATCATCAACATGGCGCACGGCCGATTGGGCGATGCGGTGGTGGATTACTTGAAAACACAGAACATTCCACTTTTCTCTACTGTCAACGTGAACCGTATGACGGAGGAGTGGGAGAGTGATAAACAAGGCATGCAGGGCGGCTTCCTCTCGCAGAGTATTATCACGCCTGAGATTGACGGTATGATTCGTCCCTTTGTTCTCTTCGCCATCCGCGAGGGTAAGGACGGATTGCCCGAAGCTTATACCATCCCAGAGCGACTAGAAACGTTTGTAAAAGCTGTCAATAAACATCTGGCGCTGAAGACCATCAGTAACAAGAACAAGAAGGTGGCCATCGTCTATTTCAAGGGTCCTGGCTCTAACGCTCTCACGGCTTCAGGACTTGAGGTTGTTCCCTCGCTCTATAACCTGCTGGTAAGGATGCGCCAGGATGGGTATAACGTGCAAGGATTGCCCGCATCCGCCGAGGCACTCGAAACTCTTATTCAACGCTCTGGCAGCGTGTTTGGTACTTATGCTGAGGGTGCACAAGCGAAGTTCCTCAACGAGGGTTCCCCCCAACTGGTAACCAAGCACGACTTCAACACTTGGATGAAGACTCTCTTCACCAAGGATATGCACGACGAGATGCTGCGTGTGAACGGTATGTATCCTGGTCGTTTTCTGGCCAAGGATGCTGAGACGTTGGGACTGCCCGCCATTCGTTTTGGTAATGTGGTACTGATGCCGCAGATGCCTGCCGGTACGGGTAGCGACTCTTTTAAGATGGTACACGGCACAGAGACGGTACCGCCATACCCCTATATTGCCCAGTACCTATGGATACAAGAGGACTTCAAGGCCGATGCTCTCATCCATTTTGGTACGCATGGTTCGTTGGAATATACGCCTGGCAAGCAGGTGGCATTATCGCAGAATTGCTGGAGCGACCGTCTTGTGGGCACCCTGCCTCATTTCTATCTCTATACCATTAGTAATGTGGGCGAGGCGATGATAGCCAAGCGTCGCACCTATGCCTCGCTGGTGTCATATCTCACGCCACCTTTCATGGAAAGTAACCTGCGCGGTCTGTATGGTAAGTTGAGTGCTGCACTTGAGTCCTACGATAAGGCTCCCAGCGAGAAGGCTTCTTTGGATGTGAAAGCTCTCACCATCCAAATGGGCATCCACCGCGAGTTACACCTCGACAGCATCAAGAGCAAACCCTATACCGAGGCTGAGGTGGCCCGCATCGAGGCCTTTGCCGAGGAGTTGATGAACGAGAAGATTACGAGTAAGTTCTATACCCTGGGCGTGCCCTACGAGCGTGATCGCATCCAGTCGTCGGTCTTCGCGATGGCCACAGAGCCCATCGCCTATAGTCTCTTGGCACTCGACAAGATGCAGCATCGTGCTGCAGCCGACACGGAAAAGCATCCCTCGCTCTTCACCGCCCGCTATCTGACTCCTGCCAAGGCGTTGGTAGCCAAACTGCTCAGTCGTCAGGGTGAGGTGACAGAGGCAGAGGTGTGTCAGATAGCGCATATCAGCACAGCCGACCTGCATCGTGCCCACCATATCGACTCTATCCTCGCTGCTCCCCAGCAGATGATGTCGATGATGATGAGTATGGCGAACGAGGTGCCAGGCGCCAAACAAAAAGTAAAAGCCGCTCCCGTAAAAGGTTCCAATAAGCCCAATCACCCCATGCCAAAGGGGATGAGTCCCAAGAAAGCTTTGGCACTGGCCAAGATGATGGGTGCCACACCTGAGCAGTTGAAGAAGATGAAGGAGAGCATGATGGGCAAGAAAGGCACTCCGGATAAGCATATCGATAATAAGATGCAGAACATGTTGCCCGCCATGCAGGCCATCGTTGATAAGGTGACAGAGGCTAGTATGCTCTCGAAGCAGGAAAAGGACTTTTCTCGTGTCGTACTCGAAGTGGAGCGCACCATTCGCAACGTGGGTAACTACCGCACGGCGCTTCTTACCTCGCCTGCCATCGAGATAACGAGTATGCTCAACGCCCTGCGTGGCGGATATACAGCACCTTCGCCTGGTGGCGATGTCATCAGCAATCCTAATGCCGTGCCTACGGGGCGCAACCTCTATGGCATCAATGCCGAGACATGTCCTACCGAGCAGGCTTGGGAGAAAGGTAAGGAGCTGGCCGAGAATACCATCCGCCTGTATCGCGAGCGCCATCACGACAGCATCCCCCGTAAGGTGAGCTACACGCTATGGTCCAGCGAGTTTATTGAGACGGGTGGCGCTACCATCGCCCAGTGTCTCTATCTCCTTGGTGTAGAACCCATCCGCGACGCCTTTGGTCGTGTGACCGACATCCGACTCATTCCTTCAAAGGAACTGGGTCGCCCACGCATTGATGTGGTGGTGCAGACCTCAGGACAGTTGCGCGACCTGGCAGCCTCGCGCCTCTTCCTCATCACCCGTGCCGTAGAGATGGCAGCACAGGCTCAGGATAAGGAGCATCCTAACATGGTGGCACAAGGCGTAAAAGAGGCCGAACGCATACTGGTCGAGAAAGGTTTGTCGCCCAGGGAGGCCCGCGAGGTTTGCACCCATCGTGTGTTTGGTGGTGTAAACGGCAACTACGGCACAGGCATCCAGAGCATGACGATGGCCAGCGATCGTTGGGAAAACGAGTCAGAGTTGGCGGAGGTCTATCTCAACAACATGGGTGCCTACTATGGTAAGGAAGACCAGTGGGAGGACATGCGCCAGTATGCCTTCGAGGCAGCTTTGGCCAATACCGATGCCGTTATCCAGCCACGCCAGTCAAACACCTGGGGAGCCCTGTCGCTCGACCACGTCTATGAGTTTATGGGTGGCATGAACATGGCCGTACGCAATGTGACGGGTAAGGAGCCCGATGCCTACCTCTCCGACTATCGCAATCGCAATCACGCCAAGATGCAGGAGGTAAAGGAGGCCATCGGTGTTGAGAGTCGCACCACACTCTTTAACCCCACCTATATCAAGGAGAAGATGCAGGGTGGGGCGAGCGATGCCAACACCTTTGCCGAGTTGGTTCAGAACACCTACGGATGGAACGTGATGAAGCCCGAGGCCATCGACAACGAGATGTGGGACGGCATCTACGACACCTACGTCAAGGACCAGTTCCACCTGGGCACACGTACCTTCTTCGAGCAGAAGAACCCCGCAGCCCTTCAGGAGATGACTGCCGTGATGATGGAGTCGGCCCGCAAGGGTTATTGGAAAGCCAGCGATGCTCAACTCAAGGATATCGCCCAACTGCATACCGAGTTGGTGAAGGAATATGGTGCCAGTGGTTCGCAGATGGTGAGCGACAACCAGAAGTTGCAGGACTTCATCGCCCATAAGGTGGATGCCGCCACGGCAAAGGCCTACCAGCAACAGATCAATGAGGTGCGCCACGAACAGGTGAGCGACCAGAATAGTCAGGTGTTGAAGAAGGATGAGATGACTTCTGTCAACAACAGCACCACCACGATTGTCAATAGCGTGGCTGTTATTGGTATCGCCATCGTCTTTATCATCCTGATAGCGCTGTTGGTGCGTCGCCGTCGTCAAAACATGAGTGAATAGGTATGGAGGCAATACTTCTCATCATGATATTCCTGGTGTGCTTCAACTTCGTGCTGAAGCAGACCTACCGCAAGCTGTGGTTCGTGCTGACAGGTGCCGTGGTATGCGCCCTGTTCTTGGTTGTGGCGTGGCCGTGGGCCATCGAACAGAGCAAGAGTCAGTTGCACGATTGGCTCAACAACCCCAAATTGATGCTCGATACGGCAGTCATTCTCAGCATCGAGGTGATTATTCAGATGGCCTACTGCATCCTGGCTGTCCATCTCGCCTATACAGGCAAGGTGCGCCGCCTCACCGTGTGGCTCTATCGCCTGCTGCGTTGGTTTCCTGGTCTGCTCATCTTTCCCGTGTTGTTCTACATCGAGACCCAATGCATGTTCCTCTTCACGGGTGCCAATTTCCAGATGGTAGCCTACGGGCTGGCAGCCTGCGTGGCTCTCATCATCCCCGCCGCAAGTTGGGGCTTCAGATGGCTCATCCCAGAAAAAGAGTTGCGCCTGGAGGTGTTTTTCCTCTCTAATGCGCTCATCGCCATCCTTGGCATCATTGCCACCGTCAACGGAAGATAAATAAATACAAACGAAAACGATATGAATTACATTACCGACATTCTTTATTGGATTTCCACAGGCCTGCTGGTGCCTGTCATCGTATTGCTTATCCTGCTTTTCTGTCGTGCCCTGCTGCTCATCGGCACCTTCTTTGGTCAGTACATCGCCGTACGTAAGACCGAGGCCTTGCTCAAGAGCGAAATTGACGCCCTCAGTCAGGACAACCTTGCCACCTTGGCCGATCGTCTGCCTAAGAGTGAGAAGTCGCTCGTGGTCCGTTATATCCGCCTGATGATGGACCATCGTGATAGTGAGGCGCACCTGCAGAAGTTGCTTGCCGACTTCGACCTCGACGCTGCAGCCGACCTCGCCACCAGTAAGACGCTCGCCAAAATGGGCCCCATGCTCGGTCTTATGGGCACCCTCATTCCTATGGGTCCTGCCCTCGTGGGACTCTCTACGGGCGATATTGCCTCGATGGCGTACAATATGCAAGTGGCCTTTGCTACCACCGTTGTGGGCCTCTTCTCCGCAGCCATCGGCTTCATCACCGGTCAAGTCAAGACGCGTTGGTATCGCCACGATAGCGTAAACCTCCAGTTCCTAGCGGACCTGTTGGTCAAAGGTTAAAGGTTATTGGTTACCGGTTATTGGTTAATGTATAAAGATTATGCTGAAAAGAAAAAATAAATCGATGCTCTCGCAGGCCGAGGACGACGACCCCATGTCGGTGGTCAGCAACCTGTTTGATGTGGCAATGGTCTTTGCCCTTGCCCTGATGGTAGCCCTCGTCTCCCGTTACAACATGACTGAGATGTTCTCACAGGAGGATTTCACCATGGTGAAGAACCCAGGCAAGGAAAACATGGAGATTATCACCAAGGAGGGTCAGAAGATTAGCCGTTATACGCCCAGCGAGGACCAGTCGCATGCCGACGGCACCAAGGGCAAGCGTGTGGGTGTGGCCTACGAACTGGACAACGGCGAGATTATCTATGTACCTGAATAACACAATCATAGGGACACTCTCATGTACCTATGTTCCTGTTACATCGAAAGAAAGTGGGCAACTTAGCTCGCTTTCTTTCATTTTTAACGGGGAAATACGCTCAAAATAGTAGTTTATATATTAATAAATGTGTCTGATTCCGTAGAAATGTATTACTCGTCGTTTTTCAGTTTATTTGTTATTGTTGAATATCTCTTCGAGCTTCGTTTTTAGTTCTTTGCTTTCCATGTCGGTGGCGATAATCGTGCCGTTGGGGGCAATGAGAATGACGGTAGGTATACCATATACCCCATAAAGATCAAGAGCATTGCCTTTGCCGGCAGGACTGAGCAGGGCCGTCCAAGGCAGTTGATGCTTGTCGATGGCCTTTAGCCATGCGTTGCGGTCTTTGTCGCACGAAACGCCTACGATATGAAGTCCACGGTCTTTATAGTCATTATAGACCTGCTTCATGAATGGCATGGAACCGATGCAAGGACCACACCATGAAGCCCAGAAGTCAATCAATACATACTGGCCATGTCCTGCGTATTCTGAAAGGTGATGCTTGGTGCCGTCGGGAGCTTCGGCCTCGAAGTCAATGAAGGTTTTTCCAGTAATAGCACGTTGTTTTTTAATTGAATAATATTGCTTCCACGGACGCTCCATTGCTGGATGATGGGCGTATGGGGCGTCTTCTCGCATGAACTCATTCATTTGTTCATCTGTAAGGCTACCCATGCCCGTGTAGAGATAATACGCAGGGATGACATTATCTAGGTTCTCACGAATGTTCATTAGGTTTGCGGCCACAATTTCGGCCATGTGGCCATTAAATTTGGCCACATTTGCGCTGTCCTTTGCTGTCAGGATCTGCTGGTCGCCATTTCTCATTTTCTGAATCCTTGCTTGTTCTTCTTCACTGAAGCTCTCCCACCAGGGTATGACCATCTTGTCTATTTCCCGCTCGCGCATCTGACAGCGGATGAATCGCTCTTGCACCTCGCTGCCCTTCATCTCGCCCGTAACGAGATTTATTTCGGTGGGCACCTCGTCCGCTATGAATCTGAGGTCGTTGCCTTCATAGTCGCCTATCTGGAAAATTGTATTGCGTGGCATACGTCCAGTGACCGTGAACCGTCCGTTTTTGATAGGGAACTTCACCCTTTGCCCATATGGAGCACAAGGAGTCGAGGCCACACTGTCGCTCTTGCTCGTAGTCGTGCCTGTGACGACGAAGTCAATGCTATCCTCCACCACGGGAGTGAATGTCTGTGCTTGTCCCGATATTGCAACAAAAGAAATCAGGAGAGAGATAAAGGTTTTCTTGTTCATGGTTGTAACGATTGTTTTCTGTTTTACAGTTCGCAAAGATATAAATTATTTTTTGTAGAAAGCAAGTCATGTGTAATATATTTATTAATTTATAACGTATGTATTTAATACATCCAATACTTTATATGTGTATGGCGTTGTAAAAGTTTGACTGTTGCATTTCAAAAATTCAACG
>Ga0265301_10005294_pt1 | contig 12709 bp, 8 predicted proteins | sample AusTroGonzalo_MG_2_FD_193488 | JGI IMG/M metagenome (GOLD analysis project Ga0265301, IMG submission 193488) | Bovine rumen microbial communities from tropical cattle in Woodstock, Queensland, Australia - Gonzalo_04 | ecosystem: Host-associated > Mammals > Digestive system > Stomach > Rumen ...
GGCTGTCAGCAAGATAAAAGGCATGACCGGACTTTGATTTTGGAGAAAGCATGAAGAACAGGGATTTCAGAATTTCAGAAAACAGCCGCGAGGAGATGACATACACAAAGCCGATGTTCGAGACTTCTGACAAGGCCGACCATATGTACCGTCAGGCCCAGGAGGTCTCTCTGGCTTACAACAACAGCCACGAGCATCCGCTTGCAGCCGGCAAGGTCTATACCACGGCAGTCCTTCATCTGATTTATCAGGTCGTAATCTCAACATTCCTCCGCGGAGGCGATGCCGACCCGTTCTCAAGAATCGCCGTCCTTGCCGAGAAGAACAAGGAAACCAAAGAGGTTCTTTCCTTCTACGACAAGAAGTTCCCGACCATGCTCAAGGATCCTACGATCCTCAAGAACGTAGAAACCGTCCGTGCCTTCTTCGTCCATCAGGTCCTGCAGGCGAACCCTGCCCTTCTGGCGGCAACCGGAGATATGCTGGACCAGAGGAAGATGAACTTCCCGGCAGGAACACAGGCCCTTACGGCCCTTATGGGAAGCTATCTGAAAGGAACCTCGTTCTCAGAGTCATCCGAAGATGATCTGTTCTCGTTCCTCACCCTCCCCGCAAGACTCTTTCCGGATTCACTGGCAAAGCAGATTTCGTACATCCTCGAGCACTGGGATGCCCTTCTTCCGGACGATCTCAAGATGCTGCTTCTCAAGAGCCGCGACTATATGCAGGAAGAGGAGAAACCCCGCTTCCAGGGCCCGGGTCCGATAGATATTCCCGACTACTCGGCTTTCAATGATGACATAGAGTCCTTCACTCCGGACCGCAACTGGATGCCCAACGTCATCATGATGGCAAAGAGCACCCTGGTCTGGCTGGACCAGCTTTCCAAGAAATACCAGCGTGACATCCACCGTCTGGATCAGATTCCCGATGAGGAACTGGACGAGCTTAAGAACTCGGGCTTCACAGCTCTGTGGCTGATTGGACTTTGGGAAAGAAGCCCGGCGTCAAAGCGCATCAAGAACCTCTGCGGAAATCCGGATGCAGAGTCCTCGGCCTATTCTCTCAAGGGCTATGAGATTTCACCGAGAATCGGAGGCTGGGATGCCCTGTTCAACCTCAAGGGCAGATGCTGGTCACGCGGAATAAGACTTGCAAGCGACATGGTTCCGAACCACACCGGACTGGACAGCGACTGGATGAAATGGCATCCGAACTACTTCGTACAGCAGGCCTATCCTCCGTTCCCGTCCTACACATTCAACGGACCGAACCTTTCCGACGATCCTGATTTTGAGGTCAGAATCGAAGACCACTACTATAACAGAACCGATGCAGCCGTCACATTCCAGAGAATCGACCGCCGCAACGGACAGGTTTCATACATCTTCCACGGAAACGACGGAACATCCATGCCGTGGAACGACACTGCTCAGCTCGATTATCTGAATCCGGAAACCCGTGAGGCTGTTATCCAGCAGATCATGGCAGTTGCGCGCAACTTCCCTGTCATCAGATTCGATGCAGCAATGACATTGGCCAAAAAGCACATCCAGAGACTCTGGTACCCCAGACCGGGTACGGGCGGAGACATCGCAGGAAGAACAACGTACGGAATGTCCGATCAGGAATTCAACAGACGTATTCCTATCGAGTTCTGGAGGGAAGTCGTGGACAGAATCCAGAGAGAGCTTCCAGACACGCTGCTTCTTGCCGAAGCCTTCTGGATGATGGAAAGCTACTTCGTCAGAACTCTGGGAATGCACAGAGTCTACAACAGCGCCTTCATGCACATGATGAAGAACGAGGACAACAAAAAGTACCGCGACATGATCAAGGCGACACTGCAGTACGATCCGGACATCCTCAAGCGCTATGTCAACTTCATGAACAACCCTGACGAAGAGACCGCCATTGCTCAGTTCGGCGATGGAGACAAGTACTTCGGAGTCTGTACGTTGCTTTCAACGTTGCCGGGCCTTCCGATGTTCGGACACGGCCAGATCCAGGGCTTCAGGGAAAAGTACGGAATGGAATACCAGAGAGCCTACTGGGACGAGAGGCCGAACGAAGGCCTCATCGAGGAACACAGAAGAAGGATCTTCCCGCTTCTTAAGATGCGCTGGCTGTTCTCCGAATCCAGATACTTCCAGCTGTTCGACGCCTACGATTCATACGGTAACGTCCTTGAATCCGTCTACGCCTACACCAACGGAGACGACAACCAGATGGCCATGGTTCTTTACAACAACCAGTACGAGCGTGTTGAAGGATGGATCAATCTCTCGGCTCCGAAACTGATCAAGGAGAACGGAGAACGCAGGATCGAAGTCGTATCACTTGCCCAGAGCCTAAGGCTCAGACGCGGTGTCAGAAGATTCCTCATCTACAGGAACTTCAACAACGGAAAGACATATCTCTATCCATCGGCCAAGCTGTTTGAAGAAGGCATGAAGATATCCTTCAACGGCTATGAGACCAAAGTTTTCACCAATATCTACGAGGTTGAGGACATCGATGGTGTCTACGAGCGACTCTATGAAAAGTATCAGGGACACGGAATCTCCGACATAGAGAACGAAATCAGACTCCTCTATCTGCAGCCCTTCTTCGAGACAGTCGAACCCATCAAAGGACAGAAGTTCTACAAGGACCTTAAGTCCGTCCTGCAGGGCAAGGGAACAAGCATGAACATCAGAAGCCTCATGCAGGCTCTGGGTTCCTGCTACACCTACATGGAGGAGTTCGAACCTCTGTTCGAAAAGGTCGGACTGAACATGCACATGATGAAGCCGCAGACGATTCTGGAGTTCCTCAACAGACTTCAGACCATCTGTAAGAAGGACGTGCTTGCGAATGCAAACACTATCCTGGATTCTGATCTGTTGTGTGTCTTTGCCGCCTGTTTCCTGATTCTGCCGTTTGTAAGCGCCTCTTCAAGCCTTGAGGATGCCGTCAAGGTGGCTCAGATCCTGCAGCTCGACCGTTTCTTCGGTATTGCAAACACAACGGTCATGCAGTGTTCGATCATCGCCACAAAGAGAGAGGAAAGTATCCGTGAGCTTCTGAATGACAGGGTCTTCCTTGACCTGATCGGTAGAAACGAATACCAGGGAGTACGCTGGTTCAGAGGAGAATCCTTCCAGGAGTGCATGTATCTGACCTACCTTTCAAAGGCAATCCACGCAAAAGAAGTGCTCTCTTCCAAGCAGGAAAAGCAGCTTTGCAAGGAAATCAGCACATGGCTCAAAAAGGGTTCTGAGGCACAGTACAGGCTGGACAACCTTCTGAAGCCCTGAAGCGGTCACCTAGACATACTCACATATAAGAAATATAATTTCTCAATATGAAGACATGGTTGACATATCTGGCAGCAGCTGCCATGGGACTTGCTTTTGAACTCACATTCAGAGACAGTCTTTTCTTCGTCTCTTCCATGAACTTCATGGCAGATGTTGTCATGAAGCTGGGGGCTTTCATTGTTTTCCCGCTTGCCTTCATCACGATGGCATCCGGAACAGCTTCACTTTCAAGAAGACGCGGAAGGACTGCTTTCGTATGGCTGTCCACCCTCTTCTGGGCGATTCTGACATCCCTTGTGCTTTCGCTTTGCGCAGCCCTGGTTTTCAGGATTCTTCCTACTGCCTTCCCAGCAACATCCACAACGCCGAGCTCTGCCGATCAGTACAACTCCCTGTATTCTGCCCTCTATTCTACGACAGCTTCCAGGTTGGTTTCCGCAAACCCGCTGTCATTCAACGCCTTTCTGAATTTCGTCAAAACCGGTGACTGTCTTATCCCGGTCATCCTGCTTTCCCTGATCTTCGGTTATGCGCTCAGACCCACGACGCAGGTAATAAGGCCGGCATACATAACACTGAACTCAATCAGCGAGGCGATGTTCCGCCTTGCAAGGCTTGTAGCAAGGTTCCTGTGGATCGGAATCTTTTTCCTTTCCGGATCCTGGTTCTACTCTATCTTCAAGGACGGCTCGGTGCACTACTCGTGGAGATTCCTGATTCTCTGCATCGTAATGGTCCTGGTTGTTCTTTTTGTGGCCATTCCGCTGATATTTGCCCTGGCCACAGGCTTTAGGAGAAATCCCTATAAGCAGATTTCAAGGCTGCTTTCCGCAGCAGTTGCTTCGTTCTTCTCCGTGAACTACCTGTTCAGCCAGAGCACTCTTTACACAGACTGCCGCACGAACCTGGGAATTCAGAAGAACATAGTCTCAACGTCATTGCCTCTTCATAGCGTTCTTACCAAGGGAGGAAGTGCTTTTGTTTCCACAATGTGCACCTGTTCCCTGATCTATGCCATAAACGGAAGTCTTCCGACAGTGCTTCAGACTGTGACCGTAGCTTTTGCCTGCACTCTGGTAAGCTTCATCTCCTGCGTACATGCAGGTTACGAGGTTCTGTTCTGCGTCTCATTCGCACTGGGTCTTCTTGATCTGAATCTTTCAGGAGAGGAATTCTCCCTCATCGGCCTGCTTCCGCTTATCAACGGCATTGCCCTTATGATTGACACCATGCTCGCAGGACTTGGAACAAGCTTCACAGCCTGTCACCTCAAATCCGATTGCGACATCGTTGGAGGGGATACCGTCTGATGAACAGCAAGTTTTTGCGTGTCATAGTTATTCTGCTTCAGATACTGATCATTGCCGCAGAGATGGGAATCTGCATCTTCGGCATGGTTGTTGTCGAAAACACTTCAGAAAGCTATCCGTTCATCTTTGCTGCGGTGCGAGTGGCCGTGATTCTTCTCATGACACTCTCCTACTACAAGACAAGTGTTTCCAGAATCAACCCGGGGAATATCTTTGTAATATTCTTTCTCTTCTTCCTGACCGTGGCGGAGCTCAACATCCTTGCTTATTTCACCACCATCACAGGTTGGAGTTTCATTCCTCCGAGAATACTGGTCAGAATGCTCATCTATTCGCAGTTCATGGTTCAGTTCTGCATTCTGGGAAATGCCCTTTTGTATCAGTCGAACGAACACAGTGCGGCACTGAGGCTTTTTGCTTTCGGTTATTTCGCAATAGCCTTTGTGTCCTACATCATTCCTGCGACCCAGGAAGTCATAAAACTCTGGGATGTGGAGGCTCCTCTCTCAATACTGTCGATCCTTTCTGCTTTGGCAGTTCTTTCCCAGCTTATTCTTGCCTTTTCAGAGACGACGAAAGTCAATGCTCTCAAACATACAGCAATGATTCTCCTGATTTCAGGAAACTTCATAGTAAATGTATTTGATGGTCTGTTACCCTTCTCCATTATAGGTACGGCCTTTTTCTTCATCGGAGGAATCATCATAATGCTGATCACACTCAGGAATTCCGTTATTCTCTGAGTTCTTTTTTGGAGTGAAAAATGAAAATCGGACAGTTCGGGGAATCTTTCATCCCCGTCATCGACGGTGTCGGCCGCGTAATGAGAGCCTATTCAGAAACAATGGTATCAAGAGGCCACGAGGTATATGTCATAGCCCCTATGTACGACACCGGTTTCAGGGGGCCTTTCCCGTTTGAAATAGTTGACTACACTTCCATGAAGTTTTCCAGAAGGATGCCGTGGCGAATAGGTTTCGAGCGCTTTGATCCTCACTTCACCCAGAGAATGAGGATGCTTAATCTGGACATCATCCATTCCCACGGACCTGTTTTCTCCGGAAACTGCGGTCTTCACTATGCTAAAAAGTGGCACATTCCCATTGTCGGATCCTTCCACACGAAATTCTATGACGACATCCTTCAGACCACAGGAATCAAGCTGGTTGCAAAAATCGGAGCACGCGCCGTTGCGAACTTCTACTCAAAGTGCGACGAAGTCTGGGCCGTCTCAGACGGAACAGGAGAGACCCTCCGAGAGTACGGATACAAGGGAAAGATAGTGGTCATGCCCAACGGAACCAACAAACGTGTTCTGGATGTCTCCAGGGTTCCCGAGGTTGTGAAAAAATACAAAATCAGACGGGATATTCCGGTCCTTCTCTTTGTCGGACAGCTGAGCTGGAAAAAGAACCTTAAGACAACCATCGAAGCCTGCGGAATTCTCAAGAAAAACGGAGTTCCCTTCCAGCTGGTAATGGCCGGACAGGGCCCGGACGAAGGCGGAATCAGAGACCTGATCAAAAAGAATGGCATCGAAGACCAGTCGGTTCTGACCGGACACCTGACGGATACCGGAGCGCTGGATGCGCTTTACTCTATCGGAGACCTCTTTGTATTCCCTTCAACCTATGACAATGCCCCGATGGTCGTAAGAGAAGCTGCCGCACAGTACACGCCTTCTCTGACAGTCGCCGGTTCCTGCTCTTCCGAGATAATCGACAATATGGAGAACGGAATCATAACACAGAACACAAGCGAGGAAGTCGCAAAGGGAATCCAGGCCTACCTCTCTCTTCCCGAAGAGACGAAAAAGAAGATTGAGAAGAACGCCTACGACACAATCCCCATCCCATGGGACGGACCTCTGATGGACAGGATTCTGGAGCGCTATGAAAACCTCATCGGAAGCAATAATCTTAAATACAGAAAGAGCAGGTGATATGAGACTCTACCTCCTTCCCAAGACATTCAACGGCCAGGCCTCTTTGGAAATCAAAGGGAAGGATTATGTCTATCTGACAAAGGTTCTCCGGCTGAAAGAAAAGCAGAATATCACAGGCCGCGACAGAGACGGTCGTCTTTGGGACCTTCGTATCGAAAAAATCTCAAAAGACAGCTGTCTTCTCAGCGCACAAAGCGCAGAGACGGCACAGGCAAGAACAGACGCTCTTCCCCAGACCGGGCCGGAGAAAACAATCATCCTCTATCAGTGTCTTCCCAAGGGAAGAAAGACGGACGACATAATCAAGAAGGCAACGGAAGCAGGCGTCAGGGACATCGTCCTTGTCAAAAGCAGAAACTGCGTGGCCGATCTTGAAGGCAAGGAAGAAGCGCGCCTTGACCGTTATGATGCCATGGTCACCGAAGCCATACAGCAAAGCGGCTCCATGGTTCCCACAAAGGTAAGCGGAGTCATAGACATCAAGGATATTCCCGACGACTTTGAAAGAAGAGCTTCTGAAGAAAACCGCCTCGGTCTGGTTCTTCATCAGAGCAAGATTCCCGGACAGAACAACGACCTTGTCCAGTGCCTGAAGAACTTCGACGGAGCCGTTGCCATCGTCGTCGGTCCGGAAGGCGGACTTGAGGAAAGCGAATGCCAGACTCTGATTGACAGGTCCTTCAAAGCCGTCCTTCTGAAAACCAACATTTTAAGATGTGAAACTGCATCGATTTACGCTATCGGAGCAGTACAGACAATACTGGAATCCAGTTGTCAATAACTTGTGCATAAATACTGCATGTTTAGTTTTTTTTAAGCAGTTTCAGAGTATAAAACAACAATTATTCTTATATAACTTTTAAACTACCAAGCTTAAGCATGTTTGTATGTAACTTATTTTATTACAACAAATTAAATACTACTACTCAGGTGATTAGTGCCAAAGTTGGAAGGATACAAAGACCCGTTGGTTTTGTTTTTTTACACCATTCAGTAAACGCCTGTGCATAACTTGTGCAATAGTGTGTGCAAAAAAGACGCACACAACAATTCTTAACACATTATTTTCTTTTAATAGAAGAACCTGCCCGAAGGCAGGTTCAACATATCAAATCAGTTGTATATAACTAGAAATTCACTACGCTCTTGTCCTTGGAATGGAGGTACTCGTATGCGGTCTTGCAGGCCACATCATATTTGATGTCGGCAATCGGCCTGTCCTCATATTTCATTTTGTAGATGTACTCATTTCTGACGATGATAATCAGGAGTTCTTCCCTCAGGCCGCATCCGGCGTTCTCGGCAGCGAACTTCTTCAGATTGGCATCTGTATATTCCGGATTCTTTTCTATGAAGTTCAGAGGAGCCCTGCTGTCAACGAGAGCATTATATGCATCAATCTCGTCCTCTTCGACGTAGACTTCTTTAACTTCGATATCAGGCTGAACACCTTCCTTGTTGATCTCCTCTCCGGTAGGTCCTGAGAAGCTGGCTGTGGTGAGGGAGATATAGCCGTCACCGAATGCGGAGACCAGCTGCATGACACCCTTTCCATATGTCTTTGTTCCGATAAGAACGGCTCTGGAGTTGTCCCTCATCGCGGCTGCGAAGATTTCCGCAGCGCTTGCGGTTCCACCGTCTGTAAGGATGGCTATCTCTACATCAGGGGAGACGGTGATCTTGCTCGTCGCCTTGTAGTGAATGTTTCTGGATGGATCCTTGTAAGAGAGATTCAGAAGGTCCGCTTCGCTTATGAACATATCAGCTATCGCCAGAGCGGAATCAACATCTCCGCCCGGATTGCTTCTGATGTCTATGATCAGCTTCTGCATTCCCTGTGCCGACAGTTTATCCAAAGCATCCGAGATTGAACGGTATGTTCCTCTTGAGAACTCAAGAATACGGAGGTATCCGGTGTTTGAATCAAGCATTCCGGAATCCACTGTCGGAACTATTATTTTCTCCCTTATCAGGTCGACCGAGAAAACAGTTGATCCTCTTTTGATAGTGAGGTTCACAGCGGTTCCCGGCTCTCCCTTCAGGTTCTTGGCACACTCAGTGGCCTCCCACTCAACAACGGACTGTCCGTTGATTTCAATGATGTAATCTCCTGACATCAGTCCGGCCTTGGAACTGGGAGTATTCGGGAAAACCTGGGAAATTACGGCATACAGCGTCGCCTCGACCTCCGGATTCTGATATTCCACATATGTCTTTGACAGATAGATTCCGACTCCTCCGTAGGAACCGCTGACTTCTTCCGCATAATCGGCGGACTTTTCTGCTTTCACATAGTAGGAGTATTTGTCGTTGAGGGTTTCGAACAAGGCCGTTGCCATGGCCTCATAGACAGCTGAATAGTCGATATCGTAGAGGTAGTTCCTCTCTACATACTGGTAAAGCCGCTCAAGGGTGGCCATATCACGCGAAATAATCTCTGATCCTGTGGATGCTTTCGTTGCAGTATTCGGCTTCTGGGAGTTGTAGACGATGTTCTCAAAAAACTCCCTCTGCTCCTCGGGCGTGCCGTTGGCAAACAGAAGCGAAGCGAAAAGCACCAGAACCAATATTGTCACTAGCTTTTTCATAACTGAAATATACATCTTTTTTCGGATTGCGTCTTTCCATATATTTTACGTCACACAAAAAACACATTCTGTCCACGGACATGGAAAGACGCCTTGGTTTGTGTTATCATTTTCACATGCAGATGTACGTTGATTTCCCAAGCTGGATATCACCTTTCGTGGTTCCTTTTCTTTCTGTGAGATGGTATGCCGTCATGTACATCGTCGCCTTCTCAATCGCATATGCCCTATTCAGATATCAGTGCCGCCACGGCGAGATGAACAGCATGTCAGCCGATGACTCGCTCACTCTGTTCTGCTATGCCATAGGCTTTCTGATTATCGGTGCCAGAGTCTTCTCAACCCTCTTCTACGAGGGCTCCTGGTACTACTGGACCCATCCTTGGAGGATTTTCTGGCCCTTCCAGAACGGACGGTTTGTCGGTCTTCCCGGAATGAGCTACCACGGAGGCGCAATCGGAGGAGTCTTCGGAGCCTGGCTGTTTTCAAAACGCTACGGCTACAGATTCATGGACGTTGCAGACCATGTGATTGCAGGAGTCCCTCTGGGATACACATTCGGCCGACTGGGAAATTTCATAAACGGAGAGCTCTGGGGCCGCGTCACATCAAGTCCAATCGGAATGGTGTTTCCGGATGCTCCGCTTTACTCAACAAGCCTTCAGTGGGTTCGCGAGGTGGCACAGAAAGCCGGTATGGACATAAGCGGTATGACTTTGGTTAATCTTCCGCGCCATCCTTCTCAGCTTTATGAAGCCTTCTTCGAAGGAATCTTCCTGTGGCTAGTACTCTGGTTCGTAATACGGCCTCTGACAAAGAAGCTGTCGGGGAAGATCGGTCCCGGAATTATACTCGGTTCCTACTTCATCGGATACGGAACAGTAAGATTCTTCATTGAATACTTCAGAGAGCCGGACAGCCAGCTCGGCTTCATCATCGCCCTGGGAAAGGAGACAGAGCCCACTGCCCTGTTCAAATCATTCTTAAACATCTCGTTGGGCCAGATACTGTGCTTTGTCATGATATTGGCAGGAATCGCCATGATAATCTATGCAAAGAAGTCCGAACCCGTCACATACAGAAAAAAGACAAAGGGGAAAGCCAATGCAAATAAACGAAAGGGTTGAAAGTCTCAGAAAAGAGATGTCAAAGGCCGGTCTTGAGGCCTGGATCGTCAACGGAACAGATCCTCATGGAAGCGAATACGTAAGTCCCAGATGGCATACAAGACGCTGGATCAGCGGCTTCACCGGAAGTGCGGGGACGGTTGTAATCACCCACAAGGAAGCTCTGATCTGGGTTGATTCAAGATACTTCGTCCAGTGCGCGGACCAGATTAAGGGCACGGTCTTTGAAATGAGGAAAACCGACGGCCCTGAGGCGAGTTCCCCGGAAGACTATCTTCAGAAGACCTTTTCAAACAACGAGAAAGTCGGTATCGCCGCAGAGACTCTGATGGTAAGTGCAAAAAAACAGTACGAGAACTTAGGCATAAACATCCAGGCTACCGAAGACCTTCTGGACCACATCTGGAAGGACAGACCGCAGATGCCAGACAATCCTGTTGAAAAGATGGATGACGACCTGTGCGGACTTTCCGCATCACAAAAAATAGAGGAGATAAGAAAACTAGGCCATCAGAACAATGAGGACTATCATCTTGTTTCCAGCCTGGACGACATTGCATGGATTCTGAATCTCAGAGGAACAGACATTGACGACACCCCTGTTTTCCTTGCACATCTTCTCATCGGCCCGAAAGACGTAAAACTCTTTACTCCGAAGAGCAGATTCAAAAATGTAAAGCCGGACTGCTACAGCATTCTGGACTATGAGGCTGTGACGGACGAGCTTTCAAAGCTCTGCAATGTAACGGTGAGGCTGAATCCGGAACGCATCAACATGAAGCTTATGAACGCCCTGGAGAAGGCAAAAGGAGTCCGGATCTCCACCGGCCGCGATTACTCCACCGACCTCAAGGCAGTGAAGAACAGCGCCGAGCTTGAGGGAATGAGAATCGCCCATATTCTGGACGGCGTTGCCATGGTGAATTTCCTTGCTTCGGTAAAAAGCGGAAACTATGACTTTACCGAAGTCACAATCGCAGATGCTCTTGCCGCTGAAAGGGAACTTGAAGAGGACTACCTCGGTCCTTCCTTCAGCACAATCGCAGGCTTCGGCGCCCACGGTGCGGTTGTTCATTACAGTGCGACAGAGGAAACCGACATTCCGATCACCGGGAACGGACTTCTTGTTCTGGACTCTGGCGGACAGTACAGCTGCGGAACAACGGATATTACCAGGACTATTCTTTTCGGAAAGGCCACGCGTGAGCAGAAAGAGGACTACACCCTCGTTCTCAAGGGACATCTTGCCCTCTCCTCCCAGGTCTTCCCAAAGGGAACAACAGGCCATCAGCTCGATGTCCTTGCACACCAGTTCCTCTGGCAGCGCGGTATGAACTATTTCCACGGAACAGGTCACGGTGTCGGTTTCAGACTTTCCGTCCATGAAGGCCCTCAGCGCATTTCCGCAAAACATGAAACAGGAGAGCCCGTGACCCTGAAGCCCGGCATGGTTCTCAGCGACGAGCCGGGAATCTACAAGGAAGGCAAGCACGGAATCCGTATCGAGAACCTTGTGGCTGTCACCGAGGCCCAAACGACGGACTTCGGACAGTTCTACACATTCGAGGTCCTGACCTGCTGTCCGTACGAAAGGGAACTAATAATAAAGAGCATGCTCTCACCCGAAGAAAGACGCATGGTGGACGAATACCACCAGTGGGTGCGGGACATGCTCTTTGACATGGTCGACGAGGAGGCCAAGGCCTACCTCATCGAAGCGACTAAGCCGCTTTAATAATTAATATCTTTTTCTCTTGCTGATGACTCTGACCTGCTTGTAAAGGCCTTCGCCCTCACTCTTGGTCTCGATTCCTGTCACATCGTTAAGAGCGGTGTGGACAAGTCTTCTCTCGTACGGATTCATCGGCTCAAGAAGGCGGGATCTTCCGGTCTTGCGGACCTGCATGGCAGTTCTGTAAGCGGTCTTGATGATCTGCTCCTCGTGTCTGAGTCTGTAGCCCTCGGAATCGACGATGATCTTGCGCTCGGTGTCGATCTTTCCGGCATAGACGTTGGCCAGGACCTGGATTGCATCAAGGTTCTTGCCCTTTCTTCCGATGATGATGCTTGAAGACTCGCTTGTGATCTCCAGATTGACCTTTCTGCCCTTTCTGGAGGAAACGGTTGTCTTTGCCTCATATCCCATGTGCTCGATCATCTGGTCGATGAAAGCGCAGACCTTCTGCTCAAGCTCCTCGTTTGGCTCAAGATCCTCTTCTTCCTCCTGCTCGTATTCATCGCTGTAGTCGGAATCAGAAACGCTGTCTTCCTCCGGGATGAACGGCTTTGAAGATTTCTCGTCATCGGAATCCGAACCGATATGAACGCGGATCTTCACATTGGCCTTCTTGAAAAGACCTCTCTTTCCGTTATCAAGAATCTCGACATCAAAGTCTTCTCTTTCAATATGGAGAGCTTCAATTGCCTGGTTGATGGC
>Ga0265301_10005297_pt1 | contig 12708 bp, 18 predicted proteins | sample AusTroGonzalo_MG_2_FD_193488 | JGI IMG/M metagenome (GOLD analysis project Ga0265301, IMG submission 193488) | Bovine rumen microbial communities from tropical cattle in Woodstock, Queensland, Australia - Gonzalo_04 | ecosystem: Host-associated > Mammals > Digestive system > Stomach > Rumen ...
CTTCTTTAGGTGGTAAAATTGATGCTTTCATTTTATTAAATGCAACATCATATTCTTCTTTTGTTTTAAACACCTTAAAAGCACCCTCATTTTCTTTTGTAGTTTGAGTATCTACATTTTCAGCAAAGTTAGCATATTTACCTTCTGCGTGTGTTAAGTTTTCACTTTCATTTAGAACGTTCTCGTTTTCCATTTAATCCCTTTCTTTATACTCTTTTAAGTTGGAGTATAACCCTTGCATTTTTGCTTACAAGTTCAGCATATTATAGTTCTTGCGAACTTTCATATAAATTATATCATATTTCGTTTATTTGTCAAAATTAAAAAAAACAAGTCTATTTTTTACTTGTTTTCTTTTTAATGGTTTTTGGTTTAGTTACTTTTTTAATTGGTACTTCTTTTGCAAATTTAGGCAATTCAATTTTAGGCTCTTCTTTTTTTTCTTCAGGTATTATTTCTAATATTTCAACAACAACTGCTTTTAATCTATTATCTCCCATTAAATAATCAGACATTTTTCTATCACATTCAAATACATCTCCTGTATATATATGCCCATCTTCATTGTATGCAGTATTATTTCTTACTAGATTTTTAATTTCATTAAATTTGCTTAATGTAAAATTTTGAATTGCTTTTACTTTTACCATTTTATATCCTCCTAACTTAATCCTTAATGATGTTATATTTTGTGGTGTATCAACATCACAAGTTTCATCATTTATAATAATACAATTATCTGTTATTGTGTGAGTTCTTAAAGGTATGTCATTTATACTTCTATAAAGTTCCCATGCAATAGGTTCTCTTGGTGCATTCCCACTGTCTTTATAATCTTTCATTTTTTGTATATGTTCTTTAAATTTATCGCAATCTACAACTTTAAATCCAAAAGGTTCGTCATGGTGTTTTATATATCTTTCATCTGTATTTTTATAACTGCAAAAATATAATATTGATTCAGTATTACTTTCTACAATAGTTTTTATTGCTTCTTCGCTATAATAAACATCACCTAATAAAAATGTTACAGGTTTATCTAACAATTCTATTGGGAATGCCTCCACCCAATATCCTTTCCTTTCTCTTGGTCTATAACCATTAAATTTAGGTTCGTATCTTTTTGCTCCTAAATTATCAAATCTTTTATCATGTGAAGTTATTAATATTTCTTTAATACCATTTTCTTTTAATAATCGCACTGTTCTAGCAATTAAACTTTCTCCGTTAATTTCTAATAGTTGTCTTGGTATTTCAAAATCTTCTACATTATCTGCATCTGATAAAATAATATATTTCATTTTTCCTCCTAATATTGCTTATCACCATTGTTTATTGCTTCATCTTTTGTTTTTTCTACTCTTTCCTCTAATATGGCATCTAATCTTGGATCTTGTCCTTTATATGTTAAATATAATTGCATAGTATCAGCCCAATGCCTTATTGTACTTGTTCCCCAATTCACCTTCTCCCTTATTGTTGTTACTGATTTAGTATTATCTCTATTCCATACATAAACAGGTACTTTTAATATATCAAATGATTTCATATTTATACATATTTTATAGTGCTGGTTTCTGTCTTCTTTTAAAGTACCCTCATTATATAAGCATTCTTGTTTAGTTGCTAGTTCTTTCTTTATTACTTTACCACAACTTCCACTCCAACCCTGCATTGCTTCATATTTATCTTTATATGTTGGTATAAATGCAAGTGACTTTCTTCCACCTCTATATTGGTTCATAGCAACAAACAATACATCAGGTCTATTTTGCAACTTCATATTTATTCTTTCTAAAACCCTATCATCTTCTAACCAATCATCACTATCTACATACCATATATAATCAACATCATCACTTAAATATAAATATGCTTCATTTCTTGCACCACCATTATATCTTTTTTGTAACAACTGTATTATTTTAATGTTTGTTAATTTATCTACAAACTTATAAGCAATATTTACTGAATTATCTGTACTCATATCATCAACAAATATAACTTCATAATTCTTATATGTTTGTTCTGCTATACTATTTAAACACTTTTCTATTGTATGTTCATAATTATAATTAGGTACTATTATTCCTATTTTATAATCTATTCTTGGTGGCAATTTATCCCAATTCTCGTCTTCTATTTTTGCTTTTTTCATACAATCTATATTATAATCAGTTAAATTAATATCTACATAATCACATTTATCATATTTAACACAATGCAAATTAAGATTAATTAAATCTTCATATTTTTCATCATCAAACAAATATATATATTCATTGTTTTTATTTACTACACCAAGACTATTTTTATCAACAGCAATCTTCATAGCACCACCGATTTAATTATATCATATCATAATAAAAAGGACAAATTATGTCCTTATTTAACTAACCATACATCTTCAACTTGTCTGTCTCTACAATCAAATGTGTCATATACAATACCATTTTTAGAACAAACAATATGCCCTGGCATTGTTATTAATAAAATACTATTAGGGAACATTGCAGATATTTCACCTACTGTTCCATACATTTTTGACAATCTTTTATAAGTTCTATCTAAATAATTCCTTACAAAATCTCTTTTGTCTAATAAAGTACCTTCATATTGTGCTATATCGCTTAAATAATCATATACATAATCCCATGATTTGCCAGTTGCACACGATATTGCCCTTATAACACAATCATCTTCATATTTATTTAATGCATTTGCATTATAAAATTTATACATTATCTCATACTTCTTTGTAATGTTTCATTAAGCATTTGTTTCTTTTGTGGTGTATCTGCTTCTTCATGCAAGAAATCTAAATATTCTCCTAATGCCTTTGCCATGAAATGAAATGCTTTATCAGATTCTTCTCCTGCACCATATCTATCTCTAGATTCCATATAGCGATGATATTCACCTGATATTCTGTCTGTGTAGTCATCTCCACGATATTTCATATCATATCCACGCCTACCATATTCATCTCTTCCATATTCTCCATAATAACGACCATAACTGTCATATCCAGGTCTTCTGGCTCCATAATTTCCATAGTTTCCATAGTTTCCGTAATTTCCGTAATTCATACTTTCTACCTCCTTTGCATCTTTGTATATATCAACTAACTTGTAAAGATGGTCTAAATTGTTTGTTGTTATACCTTCTTCTAATATTTTATTTATATTTTCTTCTGCTTTTTTTGATAATTTTTCTTCCAAAATATCACTTCCTTTCTTTAAGGATTTTTATTATTTCTTCATTTTGTTCTATTATTTTTTTTAAATACTTTTCATCTTGTGTTTGTAACTCTTGCATTAAATCACTATTATTATAATCTTTAAACAATATTTCCAAACTTAACGCCTGTAAAATCAATGAAATTGTATCTATTGTATTATTCTTCATTACTTATTTAATCTTGATATACTAAATGTAGCATTAGTTATAATTGCCTGTGTAGTTGCTATTGGTGTTGTAGGCGTTGTTGGTGTTGGTACTGAACTAACACTTTGTACTGACAAATTAGTAGTTCCACGAGGACATACTCTTAATTTTTTATCAAATGAAATTGTTTCATAATCATCTGCAGCAGCAATAGTTACAGCACGAACTGTGTCAGGAATCATGACACCATCCTGAAATAATGCTACTGCAACAACTCCTGGAGTTGCTGTGCTTACAGAAGCACTAAACTCTACATCATAATATCCTGTATAACCATTTCCAAATATCTTAAAATTAGGATTACCATTTTGATAATCTAACCACCCACAGCAAGAAGCACATCTTGTCCTTATATCTGTTTCATCAAAAACTATTGGACTAGCATTACTTGGTAAAGCAAGAGGTTCATTTATTATTGTTTCAATCATTTTATCTATCTCCTTTCATAAAAAAACGAGAATAGAACTGTGCCTATTCTCTAAATTTAGCAAGTTCTCGTATTCGAGTATGTAGTATTCTACTCTATGCTATTAAATAAATTGACTTGTTGTACTAAATCCACATCCACAACCATTGTTATTGCATGTAAATATAGGTGTTCTACCATATACTGGTGTAGTAGGTACTGGACAAGTGTTTAATCTGTTGTATAATTGGTCTACTTCATTTGCAAAACCTTGAGCAATAAATGAATTTTGTGCTATCTGTGAAGCCTGTAGGTCTTTCATTGATAATTGTCTTTCTAAGTCTGCAATTTTTTCATTCTTAGCATCAATCTTATCATTGCATAATTGGTCTAAAATTCTTTGTGTATTAGCAGTTTGATTAATTAATACATCTTTTAATCCATCAGCCAATGCAGCCCTATCAGCACAATTTTCACTTAATATAGTACTATTTAGATTTGCTATACCTAATCTGTTGTCAGCACTTGCAGTTGATAATTGTTGACTTAATGCAAAATTTTGGTTCATATCAGCCATTTGTCTGTTGTTAGCAGATATTTCAGCATTGAAGAATCCGTTGCTTACTGTTTGTTGCATGTCTGCACAGCAGTTGCATAATTGGTTAGATAGACCATAAATTCCATCTCTTACACCTTCAATTTGGTTGCTTAGATGTAATGTATCAAATCCTTGGTTAGTGTTTGCCATTATTTCTTTTTGTCCATTGCTTAACCATGCATAACCATTATCAAAAGCATTATTACCAAAGAATCCACCGTTACCATTTCCGCCCCAGTTTCCTCCGAATAGAGCCAATAACAAAATCACCCAAATCCAATCACTACCATAACCAAAACCACCATTTCCACCCATCATAGGATAAACAGGGTATGGATATGCAAAACCATTGTTTCCATTATTTGTAGCCAATTCTACAGTTGGTTGTATTCCTCCGTTCATTGTACTTCTCCTTTCTTTATATTTTTATATCAACTCTATTTTGAGTTAATACCATTATTAATCATCCCCATTATACTTTCCCATTGTTGTTTCTGTTGAGGATTAAATCCACTTACTGTTTCATTTAATAAATCATTAGGGTTATTATTCTTTCTTGCTTCCTGATACTTTTTGAATGCTTGTGGATTTGTTCTTTTTAGTTGCTGTTCCATCTGATTCATCAAGTTTTGAGGTATCTGTTGAACTTTGTTCTGTAACATCATTTGTAACATTTGCATCATTTTTAATCATTCCTTTCAACTCTTCTATTTGTGATTGCAAGTATTGTATTTGCACATCTTTACTATCTAATGGCAATATCTCATTTAATTCATAAGTTTTTATTTCATTCTTGTTATTCTTAATCCATAGCACCGACATATCTTTACTAAAAAACGGTGTATCTGCATAAACTACTTCTTTGTTTACATCATCAATAGTATTTGCATATCTCATGCCACCTTGATGAGTGGGTGCTAATTGAAATGTTTGATTAATTTGAGATGGCTGATTATTCTTCATTTGTTCTTTCATTTGTTGCAACTGTGCTATTTGATTATCAATTCTTTCTCCAAATGTTTGTTGATTAATACTTGGATTATAATTCATATATGGATTGTTATACATAATTTCCTCCTATAATAGAAAAAAGGAGATGCATTTATAACTTCTCAAACTGTGTTTTAAACAATTCTAATAAGTAGCATACTCCTTCCTGCAACAGCAGACTTTATCTCTGTTACACCTACATTTAACCACAAAAAAAGAACTTTGTTTTGTAAAGTTCTTATAATATTTTCGTAATTTTTTTCTTTAATTTTTGTATCATTTTATCTACTGTATATTCAGTTACATTTAATTCCATAGCAATCTTAACCCTGCTGTATCCTTTTATTTTATATTCTAGCAATTTTTTATATTCATCATCTAGCATACATTCATTAACAATATAATCATAATCAGTTTTGGTAAATTCAAAAAACGACATAAAATCACTTTCTTTTAGATTTTCTATATTTTCTTCTAATTGTTGTTTTTGTTTTCGTATATTTTATTCTTTGCTTAGCCATTATTTACCTCATTACCATTTCCATTAATAAAGTTATTGTTACCATTGTCACCTGAATCTTGTTCTATGTCATAAGTTTCAGTTTCTGTTGTTGTTTCTTCATATCCTATATCATTAAGAATATATACCAAATATCCTGTTGTTATAAACCACATTCCTAAAATTATTATTATTATTGTGAACATTCTTTTGTTGGCTTTCTTATAATCTGCCAATATATCCATCATTAAACTTTGTTCTTTTACTGCTTTTACTTCTTTTTTCATCTCTACTACTTCATCCCTTAAATTCATTACTTTCCACCTACATTATGATAAAGTTTAATGTGAGTTTCCATTGCTTTGTTTACTCTTTCGTTTATAGCCTCATCATAATTATCTAAAATATCTAATATTTTATCAAGTTTCTTTTCAACTTGGGTTAGTCTATAATCTATTAATTCCTGATTTGTATGTTCTTGGGCATTGTCCTTAGTGTCTTTTATTGCTTTATCTTTTCTTGATAATACAAAACTGCTTACTGCAACCACACATGATACAATGCTTATTACTACTGCTAATTCCATAACCATGCCCTCTTTCTGCAACTAAATTATAGCACAATTTTAATTATTTGTAAAATTTGTTATTATCTATTTTTTTATATTCACGAGTATAATAATCTTTTTTATATCCAATACTTAACAGCAACAATTTTTCTAATCTTAATTTTGATAGTTTTACGTTATATTCTTCATCTACACTATCTAATAATTGTATTGCTTTATATATTTTTGATAAATTATCATCTTTAATAATTTCAACCATCATTTCATCTAACATATTATCCTCTTACTTTCATTCTTTTATAACCACTTACTGTCAAATTCTCTTTATATGTGTCTAATTCAACGCTTTTACTAAAATCATTATATTTGTTTATTAATTGTGTTATTTTTTCTTGTGCTTTCTGCACTTCTTCCATATCGTTACTTGCTTTTGCTATTATTTGTCTATCTTTTTGTTTTCTTATTTCTGTTTCTAATTTCCTTTGCACTTGTGTTGCTTCATATTTGGTATATTTGTTTCCATCATATTCAACAATTTTAATACTTTCTTTCTCCATGTGTTTTAATTGCTTATCTGTATAATTAGGTTGTGTTACTCCCAATACAATACTAAAAACAAAATGCCTACAATTGTATTCTCCAACAGGTCTATCTAAATAAGCGTTTATTCTTTCAAACTCTTTGTTGCTAAATTGCCTTCCGTTTATAAACAAATGATCTTCCGCACAAGGATAGTGAGCAGATATTTCTACACCATCAGCACCTATTTCTTGCCCTACAATTTCTTGAACTCCTATATTAACCTGTCTAACACCTGTTAATATATTCATTTTAACGCTACTGTCTATTCTTCTACTATACCCACCTGTATAAGCAATTTTATCTTCATGTATTTTTACACCACTATCAGCCAAACTTTTAATTGCATTTCTCATAGCACTTTGATAATCTTGAACACCAATTGAAACATTATATACTGCCTCATCAATTAATTCATTATATATTCTTTTTATTGGTTTGAATATTGTTTTGCCTTTTGCATTTTTATAAGTAAAACCTATATTTCTTGCATTAGAAAGATTTTTAAACAATTCATCTGTTTCTTTTGCCACGCTTTCAACATATCTTTTTAATTGTATATTGTCTTTATATTTGATAAATTCTTTGTTTTTTGCTTTATAACAAGTTTCAGCAAAATCAACATTTTCTTCTGCAACCTTGTCTAACACAATTTGTACCTCATTCATAGATTTTTCACTTAATTTTGTTAATTCTTCTAATAATTCATCAATATCATTGCCATATTTTAGTTCTTGTGCCAATATATGTGCTTGCGAGGGTGTTAATTTATCAAATTGTTTTATTGTTTCACCCATTTTTTTAAGAACTTTTGTATTGTATTTGTTAAATCTATTATAAAACTTTTCTAATAATATATCTAATTTGTCATTATCAGGCATATTATCACCTTTTATTCATTATTTCCTAATATATCCTCTATTGTTGGGTCATTTTCTTTAATTTCTGCTATTTTTTGTCTTGCGATTTCTTCTGTTTCTCCATATACTTTCATACGATATTCAACTTTACTAGTTATACCTCTTGCTACTTCTCTTTCTAGTCTTGCCTGTGTTGCTGTTTGATTTTCAAATCTTGAATAGTCCATAGTAATTTCAATTTCATTTTCAGATAGTTCTATATTTTCTAAGAAACATATTGCTTTTACTAAATCTATAATAACATCTTTAACAACTGTTTCATATACTTGTTTAGTTCTAAATGCATCATCATTTTGGCTTATTATTTCAGTAGCAGTTGCTTGTCCACCACCATCAAACTTATAAAACTCCTCACCAAATCCTAATGCACTTGAATACCAATTAAGTTCTGCATTAATACTATCTATATGTTCTTGGTATCTTAAATCAAAACTAATGTCCTTTACAGGTTGGTCTTTCATACCGTTCATAGCAACATAAGTTCTATCGTTTCTATCAAAATATAATTGTGATGTTATATTGCCATCTTCATCAACTTGTGGCGCACTTTTTAAAGCAGTTTTATCTACCAATATTCTTCTTTTACCATCAATAAATTCACAATCAAAACTATCATATTTGTTATCTATTGCCTTTAATTTATCAATGCTATTTGCATATATACTTATTCCCATTGGTGTTGATATATCTACATTATTAACAATAGGTGGTTTTATTATTTGAAAATGTGGTGTATCAGTTATATATTCTACCATTTCCTCTACATCAGGGAACATACTATTAAAATCTATTTCTTTTCCTAATTGATTAGGGTCTTTTGATTTATATAGTTCGTTAAGTTTCCTATATACTTGTATCATTTCACCATTTTCGTTTTTTTCTGCTTTAAACTCATGATAAATCAAATGTGTATAATATACTATTTTATTTCTTTCTTCTTCTTGCCATTGGTTAAACTCTACAAACCCTGTTATATTAAAATTATCATAAGCATAAGGTATTATACTTGATGGGTCATTAATATACTCAATTCTAGTTCTACCTAATATATCTTTATATTCAACCATTACAGTTGTCCCTAATGCAAATGCTATCTCTAACATTTGAGGAAACATTATTGTAAAATTGTTTTGTTTGCTATCTAATATATCCCATAATCTTTTGGTTTTTTCATCAGTTCCTAATTTAATGTCACATTTATTGCTCCAATTTAACTTCATCATATCTTCTGATGCTTTTTTTGCCATTGACATTGTTTTCTTTTCACACTGTACTTCGCTTCCATCTGCTATTTTAACATTATAAAAATGAAAGTCATCTACTACTCCCTTATACCAACTTTTCCATACATCAATAAGTTCATAGTAATCAACATTTATTAAATTCACACCCTTTTTGTTTAATTGTGTTTTTAAATCCTCGTATATTGTCATATTTCCTCCTTAAAACTCCAATCCTAATTTTTGCAAATTATTTTTAACCCAATATTGAAAATCATCGCAACTATGTTCTGCATAATAATAAGAATAATCATTTGTATATGTATTATAATAAGTTTCTCCTGTTAGTTCTTTTTCTTCTTTATCAGGCTCTGGTTTCCCTTTTTCTACACTATCTTTTTTCCACATATAGTTTTTTAATTCTTTTATATGTATCCAATTATTTGGCGTATCTAGTATAACATACTTTCCTAAATCCATAAAATCTTGCGAATATTCTATTAATTCTTCCTTATTTTTCCCTTTGTTTACTGGGTCTAAATCTATACCAAACATTGCAAAATATTGGTTTCTTAATGCTCCTTCAGCACTATCTATTGTTTCAGTATCTACTATCGTTTGATATTTCTTACATATAACAGTTCTAAAATTAAATAAATCTTGTGCTAATTCACTAGGAGCTTTCTTTCTTGATTTTTCGTGTGGTGAATAATAATAAGTATCTAACCTATACCACCTGCCATCAGTAGCATACCCATAAGCACCGCAACTTGTTGCACTTGTTTGGTGTCCACAGTCTACTGAAAAATCTACATACAATATTCTTAAACCGTGTTTTTCTATATAATCAGGCTTCTCTATAATAAATAAATCAGGATTATATATTAACCCCTCTATACCTATTACTTCGCCAAGATATATCCATCTATATCGTTTCTCATCATATTTTTGTAATCTTTCTGCTTCTTCAATAAACTTCTGACCCAGCCATTGTTGAGGTACTGTTCTATAATCTGTATGGCTATATAATACATCATCTCTTTGCTTCATTGTATCAGCCCATAAATTTACCCAATTAAATCTGTTCTTTGGTGGATTATATGAATACATAGTTACAAACCAATCATCATTACCTCTTGAAAACGTTGCTATTATCTGGTCTATTTGGTCAGGTTCATCAAACTCTGTTAATTCTTCAAACCATACCATTTTAATTGGAGCATCTTCATCAATAAATCCCTTAACCTTTTCATAGTCATCTCCGCCTGCGAAATATATGTCATTATTTGTCTTATAAAGGTGTATTTGAAACGGACTAACTGTTGCCTTATAATCTATACCTTCGTTTAATCCAAGTCTCTTTAATGCCCTTTTAACCTCTTTAAATACACTATTTCTTATTGTGTTTTGGTATCGCTTAATTATAATAGCATTACAATCCTCATATTCTAAATTAAACTCGCATATCTTTAATGCTAACATACTTGTCTTTGTACTTGCTCTACCACCTGCATATATTTGATGTGGTTTCTTACTATTAAATTCTTTCCAAAAATGTGATGCTACAATATTTCTTAGATCTATTGTGTTATTCATTATCCTCGTCCTTTGGTAAAGAATTTACTATTGTTACTCTTGTTGTTTGTTCTCCGTTTACATCAATATTATCTTTTTGACCCAAATGTTGTTTGCCAAGCCATATTGCCATTGAAGGATTTTTTTCTGCTAATTTCCATTGCATTCTCCTTAAACTCATTTTGCCATTATCTTGCCCTATTTTATAAACACGACAAAATTCCTCATCTCTTTGCAATGTTCTAACTGATATTCCCAAAAAACTTGCAATCTCTTCCTGAGTACATTGTATATTGGATAATTTCCTTACAGCGTCATAATCGATCTGTATTTTAGGTCTTCCTGCCATGTACCTCACCTCTTATAAAGTATATCATTGTTTGTATTTAGTGTCAAAAATGCAATAAAAAAACTACCTTTCGATAGTTTTCTTATGTCCTAATGCCCAAATATTAGCATACTCGTAAATGTTAGCAATAAATTAAAAACTAGTATTAGAAACCATCAACGCATCATAACCTACTCCGGTTTCACTTAAAATAATGCCAACCACCACCCTACTTACATTCATATCTCAGGTGGTTCATATATAATATACCATACTTTTTTATTTTTGTCCACTTCTTATGTAGCAAATAATTAATATTATCATTACACCTATCAATCCTATTTCAATCATATTTACCTCCTAATTACTTTTTTTTTATTGTTAAATGTTTCTAGAGTAGGAGTTATTGTTACAGGTCTGCCTTTTTCATCGCATTCTATATCTACCCAATAGCAACTTTTCTCATTTTTTAATCCTAACGACCTGCTCCAATTGTTTTCATCAACCAATGCTCCAACCTGAAAACAATGTTTTCCCATATAATACATATACATAGAATTATGAAAATGTCCTTGCATTATTATTTGAATATCTTTATCATCAACCGTTTCAGCATAACGTTGTAATTTGTAGGAAAGTGAATATGGTTTTCCCCCAGAACCGTGGTGCATTAATATTCCTAAATTGCCAAACTTTATTTTAGCTGTATCTGGGTTAATATATATCAAATCATCTCTTTCCCTAGATATTGCCCTTCCCATATCACTTCCACCATTTCTAACATAAGTATCTAAATGATTCCCACCTATGAAATATGTCTTTATACTGCTTTTAGGATATTTTTTTACCACATAATCTAAATGTTCATCAAACCCATGACATCTTAATTCATATACTTGTTGAGGTCTATTTGTGTACATACCATCTAATATATCACCACAATGTAATATTGCATCTACACCTTTTTCTTCTGCTTTTTTATATAAATACTTTAATATATCAATTCTATCGTGTTTGCAAGCCAAATGCGTGTCTGATATAAATAATAATTTTAATCTTTGTTTTATAATTGGCACTTGATATATTTCATCTGTTTCTAATGGCTTTTTAAATTTAATTATTTTACCATCTACATATTCAACAAGTTCTCCATCTTCTTTTAATAATTCAATTAACCCTCTTATTTCATAATCTTCTAATTCTAGTTCTTGGCATATTGCATTTAGATCCTTCTTTTTATTAATTAGATATTTTAATTTATTTTTTAGTTCTTTTTCCATTGTTATTCCTTTCATATATTTGTTTTAATACTATAAAATCTAGGCAATCATTCATATATTCCCATAATCTATCTTTTTTATATTCTTCCATATTTAAACTATATATGCTATCTCTCACCTCTCTTTTATAATTTGTTTTTTCTTTTGTTTCCCATATAGAAAAAGACGATAAAACATCTTCATATTGAAGTTTTACCGCCTTTATATTTTTAACTATTTCTTCGAATGTCCAACTTTCTACAATCATATAAACACCCTACCTTTTTATCCCCTTTTTAATATACCATATATTTAAATT
>Ga0265301_10005303_pt1 | contig 12694 bp, 10 predicted proteins | sample AusTroGonzalo_MG_2_FD_193488 | JGI IMG/M metagenome (GOLD analysis project Ga0265301, IMG submission 193488) | Bovine rumen microbial communities from tropical cattle in Woodstock, Queensland, Australia - Gonzalo_04 | ecosystem: Host-associated > Mammals > Digestive system > Stomach > Rumen ...
GCGTTTTCACTGCGGCGTCGTAGTCTGCAAGCGTCGCCGTTTTATCTGAGATTTCCAGCGTTTCCTCGTCCTCCACCTCGTAGGTGAAGTCGCCGGACGGCGCTGCGCCGTGCTCCTCCACGTAAATCTCATAGCCGTCCGCAATGGCGGACGCCGCACCGTATTCCTCCGCAATTTCCTCGTAGCCGCCGTCTCTTCCGAACAGATGGAAGCCGTCGCCGAAGACGTTGTCGTTCATGAAATCGGTCGCGGGCGCGCCGACCGCCACCATGGCGATCCAGTAGACCAAAAACATCACGGCGGCGAAGATCGGAAGACCCAGCCAGCGGTTCGTTACGACGCGGTCGATCTTGTCGGAGGTCGTCATACTGCCCGGCTTCTTCTTTTTGTAGCAGGAACGGATCACGTCAGCGATATAGACGTACCGCTCGTTGGTGATGATGCTCTCTGCGTCGTCGTCCAGCTCGGCTTCCGCCGCCTGAATGTCGTTTTCGATGTGTGCCAGCGTTTCTTCCGGAATGCTCAGGTTTTCGAGCACCTTGTCGTCGCGCTCGAAAATCTTGACGGCGTACCAGCGCTGCTGTTCCTCCGGCAGATTATGTACGACAGCTTCCTCAATATGCGCCAGCGCATGCTCCACCGGTCCGGAGAAGCGATGCATCGGAACGGTTTTCTCCGTCTTTGCCGCCTGCACCGCCGCTTCCGCCGCCTCCATGACGCCCGTACCCTTCAGGGCGGAAACCTCCACGACCTTGCAGCCGAGCTGCCGGGAGAGTTCCGCAACGTTGATCTGGTCGTCGTTTTTTCGCACGAGGTCGATCATGTTGACCGCTAAAACCACGGGAATCCCCAGCTCCGTCAACTGTGTCGTCAGATAGAGATTGCGCTCCAGATTGGTGCCGTCGATGATGTTCAGAATGGCGTCGGGGCGTTCCCCGATCAGATAGTTTCTCGCGACTACTTCCTCCAGCGTGTAGGGAGAGAGAGAGTAAATGCCGGGTAAATCGGTAATCGTCACGTCGTCATGCTTTTTGAGCTTGCCTTCCTTTTTTTCGACTGTGACGCCGGGCCAGTTGCCGACGAATTGATTCGAGCCGGTCAAAGCGTTGAACAGCGTCGTTTTACCGCTGTTCGGGTTGCCCGCAAGGGCGATACGTATACTCATATTCTTTCCTTTCTGCGCAAACGCGCTTTGAGCAATTAGCTTGCGCTAACCGTTGCCTGAAAAATAAAGGGGATTGCCCCCAAATCCGTTATTCCACTTCGATCATTTCCGCGTCCGCCTTGCGGATCGACAGCTCGTAGTTGCGAACGGTCACCTCGATCGGATCGCCGAGCGGCGCGACCTTGCGAACGTAGACGGGCGTGCGTCTCGTAATGCCCATGTCCATGATTCTCCGCTTGACGGCGCCCTCTCCGTGCAGCCGGACGACGGTTGCGGTTTCACCGATTTTGACGTCTCTGAGTGTCTTCACAGCGCGATTCCTCCTTATATCATGATTTTCTTTGCCAGCTCATTGCTGACAGCGATGCGGCTTTCCTTGACCTTCACGATCAGATTTCCGCCGAGCGAGCTCACGACGCTGACCTCGCCGCCAACGGTGAATCCGAGATCCTCCAAATGCTTCTTGACTTCCGGACTGCCGCCGATACGCCTGATGATCTGCGGCGCTCCGGCTTCCGCGTAAACGAGCGGCATCATAGCTTCCCTCCTGCTCTTTCTGATTAGCAAATGCTAACCAAAATGTCAAATATTAGCGGTTAGCATTCACTAACCGTCTTCATTATAGTTAGCAGCCGCTAATTTGTCAATAGGTTTTTTCGGATTTCTTCATTGATTTTTCCTGCGGGGTATGGTAAGCTGTTTTTGACAGGAGAAAGGAGGACTTCCCATGGCTATGCAGGAATCCGGCGAGATGTATCTGGAGACGATTTATATTTTGTCAAAGAAATCTGCGACCGTCCGCAGTGTTGACGTCGGCGAGTATATGGGGTACTCCAAGCCCTCCGTCAGCAGGGCGATCGGACTGCTCAAAAAGGACGGACTGGTGCAGACGGACGAGCTCGGATATCTCAAGCTCACGCCTGCCGGCGAACAGCAGGCGAGGAGTATCTATGAGCGCCATACCGTGCTGACGAAGCTTTTTATCCGGCTCGGCGTGGACGAGAAAACCGCTGCGGACGACGCCTGCCGCATCGAGCATTATATCAGCGACACGACCTTCGACGCAATCAAGGCGCACATGCATAAATACGGTGCAGAAGGCGAATAACTTGAAGCGTTTATCCCCCCTCTGCGAGGGGGAACGGCACGGAGTGCCCAGAGGGAGACGAATAACCCCACCGCGTCATTGAGAGGCTCCGCAGGAGCCGTGGCAATCTGTCCCTTGCGGGTATGGCAAGTGCGCCGCATCACGAAACCAATCTCTGCCGGCGGGCGCGCAATGCGCGCCCCTACACGGAAGAACTTGCACGAAACCGTAGGGGCGCCCGTTGGGCGCCCGCTTTCATTTGCCAGCGTTCCTATTGCGCAAAAAACAAAAAAGACAAGCCCGGTGGCTTGTCTTTCTGTATGTCAGTCAAAAATCAGATAGCGCGTTCGACCTTATTGGAACGGAGGCATCTTGTACAGACGTAGACATGGCGGGGAGAACCGTCAACGATTGCTTTCACGCGCTTTACATTCGGTTTCCACGCTCTGTTCGAGCGACGGTGAGAATGGGAAACCTTAATGCCGAATGTAACACCCTTGCCGCAAATATCGCACTTTGCCAATTGCTGCACCTCCAATCATACGAAAAATCGTCAAAACGTGGCGCTATTGGACGCCGGACAATATATTATCAGATTTTTTTCGGAAAAGCAAGAGAAAAATTGCAAAAATATTATATTTTTTCAAACAGTTGCGAAAACGGCGAATTTGGAATATAATACATCATCATGACTGTGGAGGGATAGCCTATGAACGCAAGCTTCGTTTTGCTGAGACAAGTGGTGGAGGAATTCAAGCTGACGGTGACGCACGCGTCTTCGGACTACGAGCAGGTGCAGATCATGGTCGAGGAGGTCACCCGTCCCGGTCTGCCGCTGTCCGGCTTTTTCAATCACTTCGAGCGCCTGCGCCTGCAGGTCGTCGGTCACGTGGAAAACGCGTATCTGAACACACTGTCGCACGAGCGCAAGCTGGAGGTCTTCAACGAGCTGTTTTCTTATAAGATCCCCGCGCTGATCTTCGCGCGGAATATCGAGCCGCCGGAGGAATGCTTGGAGGCGGCAAAGGAAAAGGACATCACGATCCTGCGCTGCATGGAGTCCACCTCCTATATCGTTTCCGGTCTGATCTCCTATCTGAAGAACGCCCTTGCGCCGAAGATTTCCCGCCACGGCGTTTTGGTCGAGGTCTACGGCGAAGGATTGCTCCTGATGGGCGAGAGCGGCATCGGCAAGAGCGAGGCGGCGGCGGAGCTCCTCAAGCGCGGTCACCGTCTGATTGCGGACGACGCGGTGGAGATTCGCAAGATCGCCAATAATACCCTGATGGGCAATTCGCCGGAGCTGATCCGCAACTATATTGAGATTCGCGGCATCGGCGTAATCAACGTCGCGAAGCTCTTCGGCATGGCGGCGATCAAGAAGGAAAGCGCGATTGATCTCGTGATCAACATCGTCCCTTGGTCGAGCGAGCAGATCTATGACCGCCTCGGCTTGGAGGAGCAGTACATGGACATTCTCGGCGTGAAGATTCCCGCGATTACCATTCCGGTCAAGCCCGGCAGAAACCTCGCGATCATTCTGGAGGTCGCCGCGATGAATAACCGCCAGAAAAAGATGGGCTACAACGCCGCGGAAGAATTCACAGAGCAGATCAACCGGCATTTCGTCGAGAACAGCGGGCACAATTTCTGAGCCAAGGAATACAGGCAGTTCTTATCTTTGCGGAGATAAGAGCTGCTTTTTCTGTTGCCTTTCTTGGATTCTTTTGGTATAATCATAAAGGATAAATAGAATGGTGCAGTATGGACTTTGATTTGCAGGCAGGAGGCTGACATGAATCTGATTTCCGAATTGAAGGGACGGCTGCTGACGCAGTTGCCCGCATATGAGATGTTCAGCGAAGAGCCGCTGAGCAAGCATACCTCGTTCCGCATCGGCGGTCCCGCGGAGCTGGCGGTCTTCCCGCGCAGCGTGAAAGACCTGTCATGCGTCTTGCGGACGACGAACGAAATGGGGATTAAACCGTTTATTTTAGGCGGCGGCACGAACGTGCTCGCGCCGGACGAGGGGCTGCGCGGCGTCGTGATCGTGACGAAGGACGCGCTGATCGGTCTGCACCTTCTGGACGCGACGCATATTTCTGCGATGTCCGGCATGACGCTTGCCAAGACGGCGATGTTTGCCGCGCAGGACAATCTGTCCGGATTGGAATTTGCCCACGGCATTCCCGGCACGGTCGGCGGCGCTGTCTATATGAACGCCGGCGCTTACGGCGGCGAGATCAAGGACGTTGCCGTAAAGACGGAATTCATGCGGCTCGACGGCACGGTGGAAGTCTATGCAGACGATGCGCAGGGCTTTGCCTATCGCAGCAGCGCGTTCCAGAAGCTGGACGGCGTCATCCTGCGGACCGAATTTGCGCTGACGCCGTCGACGGAGGCGGAGGTGCGCAGCAGGATCAAGGAGCTTGCGGATAAGCGCCGCGCGGCGCAGCCGCTGGAGCTGCCCTCCGCAGGCAGCGCGTTTAAGCGTCCGCAGAGCGGCTACGCCGCCGCGCTCATTGACGAGGCGGGCTTGAAGGGCTTGCGGGTCGGCGGCGCAGCGGTATCGGAAAAGCATGCGGGCTTTATCGTCAATCTCGGCGGCGCGACCGCCGCGGACGTGCTGGCGCTGATTAAGCTGGTGCGGCAGCGCGTATATGACCGCAGTGGCGTGCTGCTCGAACCGGAGATACGCCTGTGGGGAGCGGAGCATGAGAATTGAAATCACCTCCTTCGGGCATAACTACGGCGTGCCGGAGGCGGACGTCATTCTGGACGCGCGCTGTCTGGAAAATCCGTTTTGGGTGCCGGAGTTGAGGGAGAAATGCGGACTGGACGCCGAGGTGCAGGCTTATATCCTCGGTTTTTCGGCATGCAGGGACTATATCGAGCGGCTGACGGAGCTGCTTTCGCTGCAAGCCAAGATGGCGAATCGGCGCGGACTGGACTGCCTGCACATCGCGGTCGGCTGTACGGGCGGTCGCCATCGGAGCGTGACCGTGGCGGAGCTGCTTGCCCGCCGCTTCCGCGAAGAAAACTATGAAACAGTTTGCATTCATCGGGATTTGCGATGAACGGAGGGAGGGCGCGCTATGTCGTTTTCCGGCAACGTGAAAAGTGAATTATGTCGGACGGAAGTCGAAAAGAACTGCTGCGCGCTGGCGGAGGCAATGGGAACGCTGCTCTTTGCCAATACCTTTTCCGCGGACTGTATCCGTATCGTGACCGAGAGCAGAGATTTCGGCATGCGGCTGCCGCGCCTGTTCCGCAAGGGGCTGGGCGTGAGCTTCGACCAGACGCCGGAGACGAACGGCAGCGGCAAGCTGACCTACGCGATCACCGATCCGGAGAAAATACAAAAGGTCTTCAGCGCGTGCGGCTTTTCCGCGCAGACGAGTATCTCTCTGCACGTCAACTTCGCCCTTCTGGAGAAGGAATGCTGTCAAAGAGCCTTCCTGCGCGGCGCGTTTCTGGCGGGCGGCTCCGTGACCGATCCGGAAAAGCGCTATCATCTGGAGCTCTCCACGACGCACCTCAAGGTCAGCCGTGAGACGGGCACGCTGATGCGCGAAATGGAGCTGACCGCGAAGGAAACGGAGCGCAAGGGAAGCTCCGTGCTCTATTATAAGCAGAGCGACAGCATCGAGGATTTTTTGACGTCGATCGGCGCGCCGGTCAGCGCAATGGCGGTGATGTCCGCGAAGATCGAAAAGGACTGGCGCAACGACGCCAACCGGAAAACAAACTGCGACTCTGCAAATGTGGACAAGGCGATCGCCGCCTCACAGGATCAGCTTGCCGCCATCCGGAAGCTGGAAAAGAGCGGCGTCTTTATGACGCTGCCGGAAAAGCTTAAGGAAACCGCGCGTCTGCGTCGCGCGTATCCGGAAACCACGCTGACGGAGCTCGCCGAGCTTCACGAGCCGCCCATCAGCAAATCGGCGGTCAACCACCGCATGCGGAAGCTGATGGCGCGGGCGTCAGATATTTGAGACGCCGTAAGAGGAGACAGAACAATGGCATTTGTACATCTACATGTGCATACGGAATACAGCCTGCTCGACGGCGCCTGCCGGATCGGGAAGCTGGTGCAGCGCGCCAAGGAGCTGGGGCAGACCGCCGTAGCGATTACGGATCACGGCGTGATGTACGGCGTGATCGACTTTTACCGCGCCTGCAAGGCGGCGGGGATCAAGCCGATCATCGGCTGCGAGGTCTACGTTGCGCCGCGCGCCATGTCCGACCGCGTGCACGGCGTCGACAACGAGGCGCAGCACCTCGTTCTGCTGTGCGAGAACGAGGTCGGCTACAGTAATCTGAGCTATCTGGTGTCCAAAGCATTTTTGGACGGCTTCTATATCAAGCCACGCGTGGATATGGAGCTCCTGCGGCAGCATGCCGAGGGGCTGATCGCGCTTTCTGCCTGTTTGGCGGGCGGCATTCCGCGTCGGCTCCGAATGGGCGACTACGAGGGCGCAAAAAGCCATGCGCTGGAGCTGTCGGAAATCTTCGGCGAGGGTAATTTCTTTTTGGAATTGCAGGATCACGGTCTGCCGGAGCAGCAGGAGGTCAACCGCGGCATTCTGCGTCTGGCGCAGGATACCGGTCTGCCGCTCGTCGCCACGAACGACGCGCACTATATCACCCGCGAGGACAGCTATATTCAGGACGTGCTGATGTGCATCCAGATGGGCAAGACCGTGGACGACCCCAACCGCATGCGCTTTGAAACGCAGGAATTCTATATCAAATCCGAGGACGAGATGCGTTCCCTGTTTCCCAATCAGCCGGAGGCGATTGAAAACACGCAAAGGATCGCCGACCGCTGCAAGGTGGAATTTGAATTCAATCACTACCATTTGCCGGAATTTACGCCGCCCGACGGCTCGGACGCCGTAACCTATTTCCGCCGCCTGTGCAACGAGGGCTTTGCGGAGCGCTATCCCGACGCGCCGAAGGCGTACCGCGAGCGCTTGGAATATGAAATGAGCGTCGTTGAAAAGATGGGGTATGTGGACTACTACCTGATCGTTGCGGACTTCATTCTCTGGGCAAAGCGGCAGGGGATACCGGTCGGTCCGGGCAGAGGCTCCGGCGCCGGCTCGATCGCCGCCTACTGCATGCACATCACGGAAATGGATCCGATGAAGTACGCGCTGATCTTCGAGCGCTTCCTCAATCCGGAGCGCGTCAGCATGCCGGACTTCGATACGGATTTCTGTCAGGCGCGGCGCGGCGAGGTCATCGACTACGTGACTGAAAAGTACGGCAAGGATCGCGTGGCGCAGATTGTCACCTTCGGCACGATGGCGGCGCGAGCGGCGATCCGTGACGTTGGCAGAACGCTGAACTTCACCTACGCCGAAACGGACGCGGTGGCGAAGCTGATCCCGACCACGCTGCACATGACGCTGGACGAGGCGCTTCGGGTTTCGCCCCAGCTTTTGGAAATGTACAACGGCGACGAGCGTGTGCGCAAGCTCGTCGATACCGCCCGCGCGCTGGAGGGCATGCCGCGTAACACATCGACGCATGCTGCGGGCGTGGTCATCACGAAGAAGCCCGTCTGCGACTACGTGCCGCTGGCTCGCAACGACGATACGATCGTCACGCAGTTCACCATGACGACCATCGAGGAGCTGGGACTGCTCAAAATGGACTTTTTGGGCTTGCGCAATCTGACGATCATCGAGGACGCGGAGCAGCAGATCAGAAAGCACGAACCGGACTTCGATCTCAAGACCGTGCGCGACGACGATCCGGCGACCTTCGCCATGCTCGGCGAGGGAAAGACGGCGGGCGTATTTCAGCTGGAATCCGCGGGTATCACGAACGTCTGCGTCAACATGAAGCCGCAGTCGATTGAAGACCTGACCGCCATCGTCGCCCTCTACCGACCGGGTCCGATGGACTCCATCCCGCGCTTTATCGACAACAAATTCCATCCGGAAAAGATCACCTATCTCTGCCCGCAGCTCGAACCGATTCTCGCCGTGACCTACGGCTGCATCGTCTATCAGGAGCAGGTCATCGAGATTTTCCGCAAGCTCGGCGGCTACAGCCTCGGACAGGCGGATAATATGCGCCGCGCCATTTCCAAGAAGAAGGAAAAGGTCATCGTCGCCGAGCAGTATGCATTCGTCTACGGCGACAGGGAGCGCGGCATCCCCGGCGCGATCGCGAACGGCGTCAGCGAAACGGCGGCGCAGGCAATCTATAAGGAAATCCTCGACTTTGCCAACTACGCGTTCAACAAGGCGCACGCGGTCTGTTACGCAAAGGTGACCTACGATACGGCGTATCTGAAGTGCCATTATCCGAAGGAATACATGGCGGCTCTGCTGACGAGCGTGCTGGACAATACGACCAAGACCGCCGGCTATATCGCCGACTGTAAGGAACTGGGCATCCGGCTCCTTCCGCCGGACGTCAATACCTCGGAGGACAAGTTCACGGTGGAGCCGGAGGGCATCCGTTTCGGTCTCGGCGCGGTAAAGAATATCGGTCGGGGTCTGCTGCGGCAGATGGTCGCGGAGCGCGAGGAAAACGGACCCTTCGCTTCCTTGGAGGACTTCGCCGAGCGTATGATCGACACCGACCTCAACAAGCGCGCGGTGGAAAACCTCATCAAGTGCGGCGCGATGGACGGGCTCGGACTCAACCGCGCGCAGATGCTGTGCAGCTACGAGACGGTCCTCGACAGCGTTGCCGACAGCAAGAAGCGCAATCTGGCGGGGCAGCTGCAATTATTCGACATGTTCGCCGACAAACAGGAGAAAAAATCGACCATTCCGATTCCAAAGCTGCCGGAGCTGCCGAAAAACGAGCTGATGCAGATGGAGAAGGAAACTATCGGGCTCTACCTTTCCGGACATCCGATGGACGAATACCGCAGGCAGCTCAAGGGCAGCGGCGTCGTGCCGATCCTGCGCATCCTGCAGTCGTTCGAGGAAAACGACGGCGTCTTCCGCGACGAGCAGATCGTCCGCATTGCCGGCGTGATCGAGAGCGTCAAGATGAAGACGACGCGCAACAACTCCATGATGGCGTACGTGACGCTGGAGGACGATACGGCGGCGATGGAGCTGCTGGCGTTTTCGAGCGTGATCGCGAAGTGCGGCTCCTATCTCAAGGAGAACGTGCCGGTCGTAGCGGAGGGACGCCTCTCCGTGCGCGACGAAAAGGCGGCGCAGATGGTGCTGAATGAAGTCCGACTGATTTCCGACGTTGCAAAACCGGAGCCGCAGAAGCTCTATCTGAAGCTCCCGTCAGAGGGCTGCGACGCGGATCGCAAAACGCGCGCCATTCTCAATATGTTCCCCGGCTCCATGCAGGCGGTGCTCTACTTCGCCGACAGCGGCGTGCGCAGGGGGACGACCTGCGCGGTGCGGGACGATATGCTCCGGGAGCTGCGCGAGCTGCTGGGTGAAAGCTGTGTCGTTTTGAAATAGTATTTCGCTTTTTTGTAACAATAGCACTACACTTTTGTAACAAACTGTGATATAATACCTTATAATGTTTTCAATGGATTACGGAACGGAGGCGGCGGCTTGAAAAAGATCGGGATCCTCGCTCTGCTCTGCGCCGCGCTGCTCCTTTCCGGCTGCCTGCTGGACCCGGCGGAGAGCCTATACGCCATTCCGGCGCGGTCAGAGGACTATTACAATCTGCAAAATGCGATCGAGACTGCGATGCCGGACGGCGCGGTTTACTGCGCGCCGGTCGCGGGCGAAAACCAGCAGCCCGTGCAGATGGCGGACATCGACGGCGATCAGCAGGATGAGGCGATCGTGTATTGGAAGAGCGACGGGGACCTGCCGCTCACGGTCGGCGTTTTCGATAAGCGCGGCGATCAGTACGTCCTGATTGCAAAGGCGGAGGGCGCGGGCAGCGCTTTCGACCACGTACAGTACGTTGAGATCGACGGCTATCCCGGCAGCGAGATCGTGGTCGGCAGACAGATCAGCGATCAGGTCACGCAGACCCTGTACGTTTATTCCTTGGAAAACGACGTATTGACGGAAATGATCAGCGCGAACTATTCTGAGTTCATTACCACCGACCTCGACGCGAACGGTCTGTCTGACGTCGTGCTGCTCCATTCCTCCGACGCGCAGAACGGCGTTGCGGAGTGTTACCGCTGGAACGCCGGGCAGCTCACGCGCGACCGCGAAGCGCGGATGTCCGCTCCGGTCGGCGCGGTGCGCCGCATGATCACCGGCAAGGCGTGGGAGGACCTTCCCGCCGTTTTTGTCGCCTCGGAGTACGGCGAGGGCATGATCGTCACCGACATTTTCGGCATGCGAGGCGGCGTCTTTACCAATCTTTCGCTTTCGGACGAAACCGATACCGCGGTCAGCACGATCCGCGATTATTACGTTTACAGCTGCGACATCGACGAGGACGGCTTGATCGAGCTGCCGCGCTTGATCGACCTTCCGGCGATACGGGGCGAGGAAAGCTCCGCGGAGCAAACGGTGATCCGCTGGTACAATCTCCAGCCGGACGGCGCGGAGCGGGAGAAGTGGCTGACGTACCACAATTACTCCGCGGGCTGGTATCTGAAGCTCCCGGACCGGCTGGCGGACAGTCTGTCGGTCAAGTACACGACGGCGTTTGAAACAAACCGAGGCTATACCTTCGTCCGGAAAGGCGAGGAGCTCTTTACGCTGACCTCCGTGAGCGGCGAGAATGCCGCGAGTACGGTGACCGGCTGGACGGTGCTCGCCGCGAAGGGCGACACGGTCTACGCGGTCAATATTCAGAATAATAGTCTGTCGGAGGAAGAAACGAAGGATTTGTTCCACTTTATTCAGGTGGATTGGAAGACCGGCGAGACGGACTGAAATACAGACATTTGCCGCTTGGAGGATGGAAATATGAAAAAAGTACTGATATTAGAGGACGAGGTCAGCATCCGCAGCTTTGTGGTCATCAACCTCAAGCGCGCCGGCTACGAGGCGATCGAGGCGGGCACGGGAATGGAAGCGCTCGAACGGCTGAAGGAACATCCGGATATCGGCGTGGCAATTCTTGACATCATGCTGCCGGACATCGACGGCTTCGAGGTCTGCCGAAGCATCCGCGCGACCAATAAGACGATCGGCATCATTATGCTGACGGCGAGGACGCAGGAGATGGATAAGGTGACCGGACTGATGACCGGCGCGGACGACTATGTGACCAAGCCCTTCTCTCCGGCGGAGCTGACGGCGCGCATTGACGCGCTCTACCGCCGCATCGGCGGCGGTATGGAGTCCGACCCGGAAATCATCGTGCACGAGCCGTTTACGCTGAACATCCGCAACCGTACGCTGGAAAAGGACGGCAGACGCATTAAGCTGACGCAGGTGGAGTACGCCATCATCCAGCTCTTTATGCAGAATCCCGGACGCGCTCTGTCCAGAGAGGACATCCTGACGGCGGTCTGGGGCAGAAACTATGACGGCGAGCTGAAGATCGTGGACGTCAATATCCGCCGTCTGCGCATCAAAATCGAGGACAATACCGCCAACCCAACCTATATCACGACGGTTTGGGGCTTTGGCTATAAGTGGGGCGTGTAAAACCTCACATCGGAGGTGACAGGCGTGAAGAAAACGAAGGGTCTGCAGGGGCGCTGGCTGCGCAATACGTTGAGCATCGTGTTTGCCCTTGTTCTCGTTTGCGTCACCGCCCTGTCTGTCACCGTCGCGGCGTATTACTATTCCAATATGCAGGCGGGCATGGAAGCCAAGGCCCGTGCCAGCACCCGCTTTTTTGAAACCTACATCGGACAGAGCTATAACGAGTATTACCGCTCCTGCGCGAAATTCACGCAGACCTTTGAATCGAAGGACGTTATGGAGCTGCAGTTCATCAATACGAGCTACCGCATCGTAGCCTCCTCCTACAGCCGCCTGTCCGCAAAGACTGCTGTGACGAGCGACGTCACGGAGGCGATCGAAACGAGACAGATCAGCGCCTTTACGGGAGAAAATCCGGATACGGGCGAGCGCATTATGGCGGTGTCCAGCCCGCTGATCTACTCCAACGGCGAGGTCATCGGCGTGCTGCGCTACGTGACCAGCCTGAAGCGCGTTGACAGGCAAATCATGCTCTTCAGTCTCACGATTGCCTTGGTCGGCATCGTGATGCTGCTGATCGTCTATATCAGCGGGCGGTATTACCTCCGCTCCATTCTCGTTCCCGTTTCGGAAATCACGGCGACGGCGAAGCGCATCGCCGCCGGCGGCTACGGGGTGCAGATTCAGCGCAAGTTTGACGACGAGATCGGCGAGCTTGCCGATACGATCAACGACATGTCCAATCAGATTAGCCAGACGGAGAAAATGCAGTCGGAATTCGTCTCCTCCGTCTCCCACGAGCTTCGCACCCCGCTGACGGCAATCAGCGGCTGGAGCGAGACGCTGCTCTCGGCAGGAGGCAGCGTGGACGCC
>Ga0265301_10005306_pt1 | contig 12689 bp, 12 predicted proteins | sample AusTroGonzalo_MG_2_FD_193488 | JGI IMG/M metagenome (GOLD analysis project Ga0265301, IMG submission 193488) | Bovine rumen microbial communities from tropical cattle in Woodstock, Queensland, Australia - Gonzalo_04 | ecosystem: Host-associated > Mammals > Digestive system > Stomach > Rumen ...
GTTCAACGGCGACAGCCGCGTGCCCAACCTGAGCGGCAACGCCTCGGCAGTGGCCCACCATCAGGACATCCGTCGCTCGCCTTTCTACGTCATCATGAATGCCCAGATTACCAAGAAGCTGGGCAAATACTGGGAGATTTATCTCGGTGGCGAGAACCTGACCAACTACACGCAGAAATACCCCATCATTTCAGCAGAGAACCCCTTCAGCGAGGATTTCGATGCCTCGATGGTCTGGGGACCGATTTCGGGCATTCGCGCTTATTTGGGTGTGAGGTTCCAAGTCAAATAAATTCTGTATCTTTGCAGCCCAAAACTTTAAGCAATGAAGAAATTCCTTTCAATATTTGCCGCTGCGCTGATGCTGGCTTCCTGCGGACAGGACGACAAAAAGGATCCTCAGGAGCAGGAGGGGAAGAAAACCCCCGACATCCAGATGATTATCCCCCAGAAGATTCCGGTCAACAGCACCAACGTGACCTTTGAAAACAATCAAGGAAGCAATGTCCTTCAGATGGAAGAAGGCAAGCCTTTGGATTTGAGTCAGCTGCAAGCAGGAAACGTCACGGTGGGCGACCATGTGGCCTCCCAGATTGACTCCATCCGCAATATGGCTGAACAAGGCGATGCCAAGTTCCAATATGCCTACGGCGTGTGCTACGAAAAAGGCTGGGGTGTGGAGCAGGACATGAAAGAGGCGATGGCGTGGTACAACAAAGCCGCTGAGCAGAACAACGGTCCGGCCTTCAACTCGCTGGGCAACCTCTACCGTACAGGCACGGGTGTGAAAGCCGACCCCAAGAAAGCCGTTGAATTCTACCAGAAAGGTGCTGTCGAAAAGGATTCCCAGTCCATGCTGAATCTCGGCAACTGCTACTTTTACGGTATGGGTGTCGGGAAGGACGAGAATGCAGCCGTCAGCTGGTGGAAGGCCGCAGCCGACCAGGGCAATGCCTACGCGATGGCCCAGATGGGCGACTGCTATTATTTCGGTTTGGGTGTGGAGAAAGACCTGTCCAAAGCCGTAGAATACTACACACCGGCTATTGAAAAGAACATCAGCAGCGCGTTGTATCGGCTCGGAATCCTTTATTATACGGGAGAGGGTGTGGACAAAGACCAAGCCTACGCAGAACTCCTCATGCGCAAAGCCCGAGATGCCGGTATGAAGGAAGCGCAGGATTTCCTGGACAAATACTTCAAGAAGTAAAACAAGAAAGCCGCTCGGAAGCGGCTTTCTCTTTTTATGCTTTTTATGCTTTCACCAAGGCGGCGGCACCCAGGATGGCCGCATCATTGTCGGGTAGCTTGGAGACGTGGACGTCAACGCTGTCCTTGAAGATGAAGCAGAGGTGCTTGTAGAACGACTCGCGCAGGGGCTTCATCAGCACGTCACCGGCTTTCACGGGACCGCCCATCACGAAGATGGCTTCGGGACCGCAGAAGGCCACAGCGTTGGCCATAGCCACACCGAGACCTTCACCCGTCAGGGCGAAAATCTTCAAAGCCAGCGGGTCGCCTGCATTGGCTGCATCGCCCACATCCTTGCTGGTCAGTTTCTCCTTGGGGATTTTCGACATGGGACCGTCATAGTCGGGATCCTGTTCCATCATCTCCAAGGCTGTGAGACGGATGCCTGTGGCCGACGTGTAGGTCTCAAGGCAGCCTTTCCTGCCGCAGCTGCATTTGCGTCCACCGGGAAGCATGATAACGTGGCCCAGTTCGCCTGCGCCGCCCGTCTTGCCCAAAACCAGTTTGCCGTCAATGACTATACCGCTGCCCACGCCTGTGCCCAGGGTGAACATCACGAAATTCTTCATCCCGCGAGCGCCACCATAGACGAGTTCCCCGAAGGCTGCCGCATTGGCATCGTTGGAGACCACAATCGGCACATCAGTATACGCCTTGAACAAGGCTTTGAGGTTGACAACGCCTTTGAAGTTAAGGTTGGAGGCGTTCTCGATGCAGCCCGAATAATAGTTGCCCACAGGGGCGGCGATGCCTATGCCTTCAATGGCATTGACACCGTTCTCCTGCATCAGCAGCTTGATTCTGCCGTAAATGTCGGACACAAAAACATTCGGTTCAAAGTATTTGTTGGTCGGGAGGTTCTTTTTGGCCACCACATGGCCATCGTCGCGCACCAGTCCGATATCCGTGTTGGTGCCGCCAATGTCGATTCCTATGGAATATGTATTCATAATGATGATAGTTTTGTTTGAAAGAAGGTGCTAAATTACGGCTTTTTGTTGAATTGGCAAGAAAAAACCTATATTTGCAGTCAAATTTCCTGAACAATGCGAACAAAGCGGACTTTCCTGGCCATCCCCATCCCGAGCAGCACGGAGTTTACGGCAATGGTCGAGCGGCTGAAGAAAAACCTTCAGCATGAGAAGTATATCAACTACGTGAAGACCAATCAGATTCACCTGACCCTGAAGTTTGTGGGCGAAACCCCTGAAGAGGATATCCCGGCCATCATCGAATCCTGCCAGAAAGTGGCGAAGCGGCACCAGCCCTTCGCGATGGACTTCGACCGCACCGGTTTCTTCGGCAGCAACAATGTGCCCCGTGTGCTTTGGTTGGGGATGAACAACCAGCCCAAGGCCCTTTTCGACCTTGAGGCCGACTTGTTGGATGCCTTTGACGATTTGGGATATCTTCGCGACAGGCAGAACTTTGTGCCTCACCTCACCGTGTGCCGCATCAAGCAGCTGGTCGACAAGCAGTTCTTCCTCCAGGTTCATAACTCCATCGAGCAGAAGACCTATCTCCATGCCGACGTGAAGGAACTTATCTATTTCCAGAGTTTCCTGCAGCCTACTGGACCGATTTACAAAGTCCTGAAAAAAATCCCGCTTGGATAACAAAAAAAACACTATTTTTGCAATTTATTAGAGCATTACGAGTTATTACGACGAATGAATCTTTGAATTTGAATCTTTAAATCTTCGGATATGAAATCGAAAATCACAACCGTCATGATGGTACTTTTGGCCGTTTTCATCACGCTGGGAGGCACCACCAGTTGCAAGAGCAAGAAGAGACTTGCCCGTGAAGCCGCTGAGGCTGAGTACAAATCGAAAGTCGAACAAGCCACGAAGGACTTGAACGCCATCCTCAACGACGAGACCCTGTGGAGCCTCGAAGAGAAGGAAGCCCGCGTGAAGACCATCAAGGATTGGAACCTGCAGAACGCTGAGGTCGACGACCTGATCTTCCAAGTGGAGAAGAAGCTGGCCCGTGAGCGTGCTCAGAAAGACGAAGCAGAGCGTCGCGCCGCAGAGGAACGCGAGAAAGCCAACGCCGCTGATGCGGTACTGGGCCGCAACTTCAACAGCATCGCCAACGCAGGCAGCACCAGCCAAGCCAACCGCGTCATCAACGAGACTCTGGGCATGTTTGAATCACCCAACGTACCTGTGCTCATCATCATCAAGCAGAACGCAGGCTTCAACGACTACGACCGTCCGACCACCATCGAGAAGTACCTCAACTACGTGAAGGACCAGAAGAAGGCCGCTGAGAAGGTGTACGAAATCAAATACAACGCCAACGGAAAGATTAACGAACTTGAACTGATAAAGAAATGAAAAAGATCATCGCAACATTAGTGATTGCCTTATGCGTGGTGGGAAGCGCTATGGCACAGGACGAACTGAGTTACGAACGCAAACAGGCCATCGACAGCCTCGCTCTGGAGAAGGTGAGAGACCTGAGCAAATACATCAAAATCGTAGGTTCAAAAGACACGCCTTTCAGCGAGGCCAACCGTGTGATCGACCGTGCCGAGGAACTTTTCATGAGCGATGCCGAAATCGGTGTCTCCTCGCTGGGCTCCAACAAAATCACCTATTACCGTGTCCGCAAGTACTTCGAGCACCTGATGCGCCTCAACTACGACCGCGTCGAGATTGAATGGTACAACATCGAATACGTCAGCGACCTGCAACGTCAGCCCGATGGCACTTACGTGGGTGTCATCACCATCTTCCAGACCTTCAGAGGCTACGACAAGGAAGGCAACCTGACCTATAAGGACACCACCAAGAAAGACATCACCGTCTACGTGAAACGCAAGGAGACCCAGATCGGAGGCCGCACCATCGGCTTCTGGGATGTGTTGCTTGGTGACATGCGTGTGAAGGAAACCACCAACAGATGAAAATAATCAGAAGGTTTTTCATTCTGGCACTTACCATCGCCATCGTCTGGCCCGTTGCGGGTCAGACGATTGGTGATTTTAAGATGGATGAGACTGAGCTCTACGCCATGACCAAACAGATGGGTCAGTTCATGCGCCGCTTCAATTACGAAGAGGACCAGTTTGGCGAGAAGCTCAACCCCAAAGATCCCAAATACCACAACAGGGAAATGCGCCGCAAGTCGCTGCCTATCCTCTTCGACCAGGAGAAGTATGGCACACAGACCGACCTTCAGCGTTATTTCATCGAGGATGTCACCAAAGACGACTCCACCTTTATGACTTTCCTTGGCGGTCGCTGGTATTCCGAGGTCTCGTGTACCTTCCGCTACAACGGCAAACCTGTCAACGTCAGCCTCATCCTCGCTGTCGAGAAAGAAGGCTTGGGCTCGAAATGGGTGCTCACCAACGTGTATTGCTCGGAGTTCAACAAGCTCTTCCCCAGCGGCGAGATGGCTGAACGCGAGAAGCACTTCCTGCACCCCATGAGCCACGAACTCGACTTCATGAACATCTACAAAGCCTTCCAAAACCCTGAGGTCATAGAATACTATGCCTCAAAAGAATTCCAACCCGACTACCTGACCCTGTTCTTCTACGAAATCAAACAAGGGAAACTGGTGTTCCAACACGTCGACTCGGTCAAGTTCCACGTCTTCCAAATCAAGGACTGGTACTTCGAGGTGTCGTGGTTCAACCGCTCGGGTCTCAACTCCGGCTGGCTTATGTCGAACGTCATCTACATGCCGGAAAAGGAAAAAACCAACCTCATCAAATTCTATCAACCATGAGAAAGATAGCCCTACTCACCCTATTGTTGTTCAGCCTCGCCTTTGGCGCCCAAGCCCAGAATCAGAAGAAGAAAGAGAAAGTGTCGAAAGACGAAGTCGCGAAGTATGAAAGCGAAATCAACAACATGATGACTTATCTCGAGGAAACGATGAACTTCCTCGGTGACAGCACCGCTTTGCCGGTGGAGAAGGAAATCGTGTTCACCGAAAGCTGGAGCAAAATCTTCATTGACGATAAGGTGCAGATCGAGGACGACCTCGACGCCAACCGCAACACCCCTATCAACAAGGACGTGCAGGCTTATCTGAAAGACATCGACTTCTTCTTCAAATGGGCCGAGTTCAAGCTCGACCTGCAAAGCATCGCCAGCAGCACAAGAGATGACGGTACCACCTTCTTTAAAGCCACATTGACGCGACACCTGACCGCCACCACCATCAACGACGAACAGGTGGACAACGTCAAGAACCGTTTCGTAGAGATCAACCTCGACAAACAGAACAACAGCTTGAAGATTGCCAGCATCTACACCACCAAAATCAACGAGACGGAAGCCCTCCGCAATTGGTGGAACGGCCTTTCGATGAACTGGAAGACCCGCCTGGGAAGCGATATCAAGCTCTACGACAGCATCCCGATGGAAACCGTGGGCCTGATCACGGATAAAGACTTCATGGCTTCTTATCCTTTCGTTGACCCCGTTACGGGTGAAACGACAATGAAAGACAAAGTCTTCAAGGACGACATGAACGAACTTGACGCCAAACTGAAACTCGTCACCCAAAGGCAACGTGTCGACCTTGCAGGCATTCGCGAAATCATCTCCCTGGAACCCATCAGCGAACTCTCGGACCTCACCTGGCTGGATGTCTCAGAGACCTCCATCGAAGACCTCGCTGCCGTGCGTAACCTTAACAAGCTTAAGGTGTTGAAAGCCAACTCCACTTTGATTGACGACCTCATGGCCTTGAAGTACAACATCACCCTTGAGGAACTCGAAGTGGCCAACACCACCGTTGAGAGCCTTGAGGTGCTCTCCACTCTGAGAAACCTGGAGAAACTCAATATCAACAACACCCAGGTCAGCCAAATCTCCAACCTGAAGAGCTGCCCCAACCTTCTTGCCGTGAACTTGGGAGGCACCCATATTGCCAATATCAACATCCTTCAGGAACTGGAGCAGCTGAAGATGGTCGACATCAGCAACACCGCTGTTCGCGACCTCGGTCCCCTGCGTGCTTTGAAAGACCTGCAGAGCCTCAACATCTCAGGTTCGGCAGTCAGCAACCTGAAGGCCTTAAGTGAGATGGAAAACCTGCGTGAACTGTATTGCAGCAACACCTCCATCAGCGACCTTAGTCCCCTGAAAGGCAACAGTCGCCTGACCAAGATTTACTGCGACCACTCAGGCATCCACGATGCCGAAGCCAGCGCTTTCACCAAGGACAACCCCAGCGCTCTGGTGATTTACGACACCGAGGCCCTGAAGACCTGGTGGCGCGATCTGCCCATTTATTGGAAAGCCGTCTTTTCGAAGCAAATCAAGGTTGATTCGGAGCCTACCACGGAACAGCTGCACCAAATCATCAACCTGCAGGAACTCGACCTCTCAGGCAACACCTATATGCAGAACCTGATGCCTGTCAGCCGTCTGACCAACCTCCGCTCACTCAACATCGCCAACACGGAAATTGGCTTCCTGCAACCCATTCAAGGCTTGGCCAACCTGCAGTCGCTCAACATCGCCCATACCTACATCAACGACCTCCAGCCCTTGCAGGATATGGACAACCTGAAATACCTCAACATCATGAGCACTCCCGTCAATGACCTTTCGGCTCTGGCCAATGACGGCAACATCGAAGTGATTGAGGCCGACAGCACCACCATCGGCAGGAAACAGGTGGTGGCCTTGAAGGAAAAACAGAGACAGGTGACCGTTGTCTATCAGACCGGAAGCCTGACAGACTGGTGGCTGATGCTTGACGGCAACTGGCAGGAAATCTTCCGCAAGGCTGTCGGTACCCAGTCGGAGGTACCCAGTCCCCTTGACCTGCAACGCATCGTTGACATAAAGGAGCTTGAGATCACTCCCGAAAATCCCATCACCACCATCGCGCCCCTTACTTATATGATGTGGCTCGAACGCCTCACCATCAACAACCAAAGCGTGAAGGACCTGACGCCCCTGACCAATAAGGAGTTTCTGCTTGAACTCAACGTGCAGAACAACCCCATCACCAGCCTGGATCCCATCCAGAACAGCACACTGCTGGAGTTGCTCAACATCGAGAACACCCAAATCAAAGAACTGGACCCCTTGTCGAAGATGTACAACCTGGTCACTTTGAACGCCAGCGGTACTTTGGTGAAGTCGCTGAAGCCCCTTTCGGGACTGACGAAACTGGAGAACCTCTTCATCAACAACACCAACGTGCGCAGCATTTCGCCCATCGAGGACATCCCTTCGCTGAAACAGTTGAAGATCTATAATACCAAAGTGAAGAAACGCTCTGTCGACAACTTGCAGCAGAAGCGTCTCGATATGAACATCATCTATTATTGAGGAATTTTAATCTTTAATCATAATAATACCGTATCATGGAAATCAGAAAATTAGAGCAAATGTTCGAGGTTTTGCGCAGCAAACCCAAAAAACGCCTTGTGGCCGCTTACGCCAATGACGACCACACCATCTGTGCAGTGAACGCTGCTGTTAAGGAAGGTCTCATCGAAGCCACGCTGCTTGGCGACGAGAAAGTGATTGCCGAAGTGTGCAAGGCCGAAGGCATTGACATCAACAACTTCCGCATCATCAACGAACCCGAAGACGTGAAGGCTGCTGCCAAGGCCTGCGACATCATCAATGCCGGTGAAGCCGACATCCTGATGAAGGGTCTGCTGCCCACCGACAAGTACATGCGCGCCATCCTCAACAAAGAACGTGGCCTTTGCCCGCCCAACGTGACGCTGGCCCATGTCGCCGTTATCGAGAACCCCAACTACCACAAGCTGATGGTCGCCTCCGACTGCGCCATCATCCCGCTGCCCGACATCAAGCAGAAGCAGCAACTGCTGAAGTATGTGACCACAGTGTCGAAGGCTTTGGGCGTCAGCTGCCCGAAGGTCGCTATGGTGACTGCTACCGAGCAGATGAGTGCCGGCATCCCCGCCTGCGTCGATGCTGCCATCATCTCGAAGATGAACGAACGTGGCCAGATTAAGGGCTGCATCGTGGAAGGTCCCATCAGCCTCGACCTCGCCACCGATGCCGAGACCGCTGCCATCAAGGGCATGAAGAGCCCTGTGGCTGGCGATGCCGACTGCCTTGTGTTCCCCAACCTTGAGGCCTCCAACGTGTTCTACAAGTGCTGCACCAAGTTCGACAAGAGCGAGGTGGGCGCTATGCTGATGGGTGCCAAGGTGCCTTGCGTGCTGAGCTCGCGCGGCGACACCTCCAAGACCAAGCTCTATTCCATCGCACTTGCCGCTATGCTGGCGTAAATCAATTAAAATAAAACCCCCATCATTATGCATAAACTTTTAATCATCAACCCCGGCTCGACATCAACGAAAGTTGCTGTCTTCCAAGATAAGGAACAAGTGTTCAAGAAGAACATCAAGCATTCCGTTGAGGAGATTGCCAAGTTCGACAGAATCTCCGACCAGTTCTCCTATCGTAAGGAGACCATTCTGAACGAGCTGAAGAGCGAAGGCATTTCTCTCGATGGCCTCAGCGCTGTTGTGGGTCGTGGCGGTTTGCTGCATCCCCTCACTTCTGGTGTTTACGAGGTGAATGAGGCCATGATCAAAGACCTCACTGCCGCTTCCTATGGCGAGCATGCCTGCAACCTCGGTGGTCTCATCGCCAACGACATTGCTAAAGAATACGGTGTGAAAGCCTATATCGCTGACCCCGTTGTTGTTGACGAAATGGAAGACGTGGCCCGCTATTCAGGTCACCCGCTCTTCCCCCGTATCTCCATCTTCCACGCCTTGAACCAAAAGATGATTGCCCGTCAGCACGCTGCTGCTGTCGGCAAGAAGTACGAAGACCTCAACCTCATCGGTGTACACCTTGGCGGAGGCATCTCCGTAGGAGCCCACAAGAAAGGCCGTGTGGTGGACGTCAACAATGCCCTGAACGGCGATGGTCCCTTCACCCCCGAACGCTCCGGTGCCCTTCCTTCAGGTCCCCTGATGAAGGCTTGCTTCAGCGGACAGTACACTAAAAAGGACGTTGACCTTATGCTGAAGGGTCAAGGCGGCTTTGTGGCCTACCTCGGCACCAACGATGCCCTTGAGGTGGAAAACGCCGTGAAGGCCGGCAATAAGGAATGGGAGAAGGTGTATCGCGCTATGGCTTATCAGGTCGCCAAGGAAATTGGCGGTTTGGCAGCTTCGGCCCTCGATATGGAGGTCGATGGCATCTTCATCACCGGTGGTATGGCCTACGACAAGACCTTCTGCGGCATTGTCAAGGAGCACGTCGAGAAAATCGCTCCTGTGTATGTCTATCCTGGTGAGGACGAAATGAAAGCTTTGGCCTTCAACGGCCTGATGGTCCTCAACGGAGAGACTGAAGTGAAGGTCTACAAATGATTTAGTTGCCCGCACAGGCAGCCGTGGCAACGCTGATGGTGATTCCGGGAATGGACTCCAGACAGTGTGCGCAGGCTTCCAATGTGGCACCTGTGGTAAGCACGTCGTCGATTAAGAGGACGTGCTTTCCTTTTAGCTTTTCGGCAAAGCGCACCTCGAAGATGCCCTTCACGTTGTGATAGCGTTCCTCGGCTGATTTATGGGTCTGCGTCTCGTTGTAGACGATTCTGGCCAGGTATTTGTCGCCTATCGGGATGCCCGTCACTTCGTGGATGCCTTGGGCGATCACGAGGCTTTGGTTGTAGCCGCGTTGCTTCTCGCGTTTGGGATGCAGGGGCACGGGAATCAGATAGTCGATGCCTTGAAACAGCGGTGCATCCTTGATGCTCTCGCCTAATTGTTGTCCGAGAAAAACGCCCGCATCTTTGTTCCCTTTGTATTTCAGCTCGTGGATGAGGTGTTGCACCTTTCCCGACTTGGAAAAGAAATAGCAGGCCGTTACAGCGCGAAATCTGGCCCTTCCGAAAAAGGCTTGCGCCAGAGGGTTGTCGGGATTCTGTTCATAGCCCGTCTTGGGCAACAGGAAACGGCATTTCAGGCAGACGGTCTCCTCGTCCTTGAGCAGCGGCTCGCCGCAGGCGGCGCAAACGCGTGGGAAAAACAGGTTGAGGATGTTATGGAGCCAGTCGCTGAGGGTCATCGTCCTAGTTTCCTATGCGGATGTATTTCTTGCGGGGCACCATGGGCTTGGGACTGGGCGCGCCTGTCTCGTCGTCCGTGGCCTTGTAGTCGACAGCGAAATCGAGCGAGTCGGGGAGGAGCTCATCGGTGCGTCCCTGCTCGCGCAGCACCTCGTTGTACATCCTTCGGTTGCGCTGCAGTGTGGCCTGGCGGCGGGCCGAAGCGTTGTATTTGTCGTAGAGGTACTGTATGGGGTTCGCCGTGATGGTGGGTTTTCCGTTGCCCACAGGCGCTCGGCTCAGCCACAATTCGTCAAGGTCTTGGTTGAGGCGCTCTATCTCGTCAAGGGTCTTCATGCTGGGCATGGCGATGAGCATCTCCTTGAAGGTCTCGTAGTTGGTGAATGGCAGCACAGTCACCTCGCGCAGGGTGATGGTCTCGGGATAGAGACGGATGACGAGGGTGTCCTTGCTGGTCAGCGAAGGGTCGATGGCGATGAGGCGGCGTGCATAACCTACGCAGCTCACCCAGAGCGTGTCGGTCTGCCGTGCCTGAATGTGGAACATGCCCCGTTGGTTGCTGATGGTGCCGCAATGCGCCATCTTGCTGATGACGTGGGTGTTGCGTATGGGATGCAGACTATCGGCAGTGACCACATAGCCGTAGAAATCCACACGCTTGAGCACCTCCTCGTCATCGCTTTGCGCGACGGCGAAAAGGCAAGCCGACAGAAGAAATAGTATAAAAAGCAGCCGCTTCACTCTGTGCATTTTTCGGGGGGCTAAATTACAACAAATAATGAACGGAAAAACGTCTTTTTTATTATTTGTGCAGAAATCTGCCTCCCAATCCAAATAATAACCCTATTTTTGCGTTAGAAAAGACGTGAGACTACGAGACGCGAGACTGCGAGACATCCCGTGTCCCGTGTCCCGAAGTCCCGTGTCAAAAAACAGACCGCTATGATTATCAATATCGTCAATACCTCGAACAACCCTTTGCCTGCCTACGAGACGAAGTCCTCGGCCGGCATGGACCTTCGCGCCTGGCTTCCCGAAGGCCCCGTCACCCTTGAACCCATGCAACGTGCACTGGTGCCCACCGGCCTCTATATGGAGATCCCCGAGGGTTACGAAGGCCAGGTGAGGCCCCGCAGCGGCTTGGCCCTCAAGAGCGGCATCACCGTTTTGAACTCCCCCGGCACCATCGATGCCGACTATCGCGGCCAGATCTGCGTGATACTGATTAATCTCTCCGACAGGCCCTTCGTCATCAACAGCGGCGACCGCATCGCGCAGATGATCATCGCCCGCTGCGAGCAGGCCGAACTGCTGCAAGTGGAGACCCTCACGGAAACCGAACGCGGCGCAGGCGGATTTGGACACACCGGGAAGAATTAGGAAATGCGGAATATGAAATATAGATTAGTTTTATTGTTATTGCTGTTCAGCTGGGCCTCAGCCTTCGCCCAGCAGGTGGACAAAAAGAAGAACGCCACCTATTTCTCCAACGGCTTGCAGAGCAAATACCGTGAGGACACCGAAGGCGCCATCCGCAACTTCGAGCAGGCTCTGAACTATATGCCCGACGATGCCGCCTCGATGTTCGAGCTGAGCGAGCAATACTACGATGCAGGCCGCATGGAAGAGGCCTTCAAAATGATACAGCAGGCCGCCAGCCTCGACCCCGACAACAAATGGTACCAGAAACGCCTCGGGCTGTTTTACCGCAACAGGGGACAATTCGACGACTTCGCCACCCTCTATGAATCCCTGACCCAGAAGTATCCCGACGACCCCGACCTGCTCGGTGAGCTGATCGACGTCTACCTGATTACCGAACAATACGACAAGGCCCTGAACAAAATGGACAAACTGGAAGAAGTGATGGGCCCCAACGAGTTCTTCACCGAACAGCGACTCAACGTCTACAAACAGCAGGGCAACGACAAAAAAGTCATCACGGAACTGGAGAAACTCATCGAACAGAATCCCGAAAACACCCGCTACTACGGCATGCTGGCCCAGATGTATGCCGAAAGCGGAAAGAACAAGGAAGCCCTGAAGACCTACGAGAAGATCAAGGAACTCAGCCCCGACGACCCCTATATCCACGTCTCGCTGCTTGAGTTCTACGAGAAAAACGGCGACAGGGAGAACGCCTTCAATGAATTGGTGGCCGCCATCCGCAACAAGGAACTCGACCTGACCACCAAGTCGAACATCTACGACTACTGGATGAACAAAAACCAAAACGCACACGATGTCAACGAGCAAGCCCGCCAATGCGGCGAAGCCTTCATCGAGGCCCATCCCGACAGCAAGTTGGGCTACCTCATCCTCGGCTCCTATTATATCATCACCGAGAACGCCGTAAAGTCGAAAGCCCTCTACCAGAAAGCCCTGTCCAT
>Ga0265301_10005311_pt1 | contig 12682 bp, 13 predicted proteins | sample AusTroGonzalo_MG_2_FD_193488 | JGI IMG/M metagenome (GOLD analysis project Ga0265301, IMG submission 193488) | Bovine rumen microbial communities from tropical cattle in Woodstock, Queensland, Australia - Gonzalo_04 | ecosystem: Host-associated > Mammals > Digestive system > Stomach > Rumen ...
GTTCGGCAGATATGCTGAGTTCTCTGGACGGCGATACCAATAACGACGGCGAGACTAACATGGCGGACGCGGTGCTGATAATGCAGTCCATAGGAAATCCTGATAAGTACAAGCTCAGCGAGCAGGGAAAGTTCAACGCAGATGTGGACGGTGCCTTTGGTGTCACCAACAAGGACGCTCTGCGAATACAGCAATATAAGCTTGGATTGATCGACAATTTATGATATTAACAAAAAACCGTTCCCACAAGAGTGAGAACGGTTATTTTTACACTATAATAGCGCAAGCCGAACCATACGCGTCTGCCAATTCCGCCATATCCGCATTGCTTTAATATTATAGCACAAGTGAAGTAGCTTGTCAAGTATTTTTTTGTAATTAGTTTAGTTAGATTTAAAAGCAATTGATTGTGTGAAGTATTAGTGTGTTGCAACTTGAAAACTGTTATGCTATAATACTCATATACAGCGAGGTGATATTGTGGCAGAAATACTTATTATTGACGACGACATACATATAAACCGTATGCTGGCGGAAGTCCTTGCGGCGGAGGGCTACGATGTCCGCACGGCATTTTCCGGCACTGAGGCACTGAATACACTTTCAGAGACTAAACCTGACCTTATACTGCTTGATCTTATGCTTCCGGGACTTTCAGGCGAGGAACTGCTGCCAAAGATAGGAGATATACCAGTCATAGTTGTAAGTGCCAAGGCAGCGGTAACAGATAAGGTGGGACTTCTACTCGGCGGAGCAGCTGATTACGTTACAAAGCCATTTGATATTCCGGAGCTGCTGGCAAGAATAACTGTTCAGCTCCGAAAAAAACAGGTGCCCGACGGTATATCATTCAGCGGACTGACGTTATATGCGGACAAGCTTACTGCCTCGGTGAATGGAAGCGAGGTGCGCCTCACCCGTACTGAATGTGCGATACTGAAGCTGCTGATGTCGAATCCGGATACGCCTGTGGGCAAGACCACGATACTCGACAGGATAAGTCTTGATACGCCGGACTGCACCGAGCGTTCGCTGAAACAGCACATAAGCAATATCCGGCACAAATTGCAGGCTGTGAGCGGTAAAGACTACATCGAAGCGATATACGGCATAGGCTTCAAAATGAGATCTTGACGAAATCTTGACCATTTCTTTACCGGTTTCTTGACTATTGTATGCTATAATGTTTTCAGAAAGGAAAGGTGATGACCTTATGGAATATGTTCTGAAAACGAAAGATCTCTGCAAAAAATACGGACACTTCAAAGCTCTTGACGGTCTGGATATGAATGTGCCGAAGGGTGCGATATACGGCTTTGTAGGCAGAAACGGCGCCGGCAAAACTACACTGATACGTCTTGTATGCGGACTTCAGGAGCCAACTGCCGGTGAATTTACTCTGTACGGCGTTAAGAACTCTGACCGCAGCATTTCAAAAATGCGCCGCAGGGTAGGTGCTGTGGTAGAAAACCCTGCATTTTTCGGAGATATGTCCGCAGAGGAAAATCTGAAAATGCAGTACACTATGCTCGGTATGCCCTCATACGACGGCATAGACAAGCTGCTCGAACTTGTCGAGCTAAAGGACGCAGGCACTAAAAAAGCCAAGAACTTTTCACTGGGAATGAAGCAGCGTCTGGGAATAGCTATCACACTCTGCGGCGACCCTGATATGCTCATACTGGACGAGCCGATAAACGGACTTGACCCTCAGGGTATCATCGAGATACGAGAGCTTATACTTCGCCTTAACCGCGAGCGAAATATAACCGTGATCATTTCAAGTCACATACTGGAGGAACTTTCAAAGCTGGCGACCTGCTACGGCTTTATCGACAAGGGAAAAATAGTGCAGGAGATAGGCGTTGACGAGCTTGAAGCAAAACTCCGCAAGTACCTTCACGTAAAGGTGTCGAGCACAACTATACTGGCTCAGGTAATGGAAAAAGCCGGAGCCGAGTACAAGATACTCTCGGACACGGAAGCCTATGTTTATGGCACGTTCAAAATATCCGAGCTGTCCTCAATGCTGGCTGCTGAACAGTGCGAGCTTATATCAAGCAGCGAGCACGAAGAGAGCCTTGAAAGCTACTTCCTTGGACTGGTAGGCACCGCCGGAGGTGGTACGGAATGATGAATCTTATCCGTTTCAGGCTGAAAAGGTATATTTACAGGTGGGAGACTTTTACCGCTGCACTGGTAAACATTATTACAGGCTGCCTGTCAGGAACACTTTTGCTGAGCCTGTACCGCGATATTAACAGACCGGGAATTGAGGACTATTTCTTTCCGGCAGCCTTTATGCTCTCGCTTTTCTGCACTATGTCTGCGGTGATTATTACCGAGGACAATAATATCAGCAACGGAGCTGTCCGCAATCAGCTGATAGCAGGCTATACCAAAACTAAGATATATGCAAGCACTTTTATAACTGTGTTCATTTACAGTATCGTGCAGGGCTTATTTATGACAGTACCGCTGTATATCTTCGGTAATGGTAGTTTCAATACTGAGCTGAGTGATAAATACAAGATATGTCTGCTCATCAGCCTCATTCTTATGTATTCGGCAGTATCCTGCCTTGCCGTGACAGTTTCGGTTCTCAGCGGAAGAAAGTCGATAACGGTGCTGATATGCACCACCGCTGTGGCAGGTCTGACATTTGCGGGGATGTACGCCGATAAACGTCTGGATACTTCAAAATATCATTACAAGGAAAAGTATTATGTCTGGGAGGATTCAGGCGGGATCATTGAAAAGGTAGATTTTATCAAGAACAAAAATATGCTCTATGTCGGGGGACACTCACGGGATGCTCTTGAGCAGTTCGTCCGCTTCGATCCCATGAAGCCTGTTTTCGATTTTTCAGAGTGGTATTTTTCGGACAGGCATAAAGTGAAAAGTATTGACGAGCAAATGTATGAAAGATCTCCGCAGTATGCAGCTGAAACAGACGATAAAATGGCGCTGTATGACAGCCATACCCACCGCCTGCTGCTTTTCCCGTATTATCAGGCTGCTTTTATCGCGCTAATTGGTGCGGTGAGCTTGATAGCTTTCAGAAAGCGCAGCATCAAGTGACGCGCGGAGGTGACACATATGAGAAATATCATACGTTTCAGGCTGAAAAGATATTTATTCAGGTGGGATACTTTTGCAGCAGCCATTATCAATATCATTATCGGCTTTATTTCAGGCACCGCGCTTATTATGCTATATCAGGAAGAAAGCAGACCTCGCTATGAGGACTATTTCTTTCCGGCTGCATATCTTACTGCCCTTTTCTGCACTATGTCAGCTGTGATGATAACGGAACTCAATAATCTCAGCAACGGCGCTGTCCGCAATCAGCTTATTGCAGGCTATGCCAAGTTGCAGATATACCTCAGCAGCTTTTTCACGGTAATGCTTTACAGCATAGTTCAGGGCGCACTTATGGTGCTTCCGACTTATTTCTTTGGCAGGCAGTATATCTCCGGTGAAAATGCCGGCACATATTCTGCACATTTCATAATTACCCTGATACTGATATATCCGGTGGTCTCGTGTGCAGCTCTGACAGTATGTCTGTTATGCAATAAGAGTAATACTGCTGTACTGATATGTGCCGTTACAGTAATGGTGCTGTTTATGTCAGGGCTGTTTGTTGATAAGCGGCTGGACGAGGCTCAGTATAAGAGCAACTATTATCACAGGATAAAGGAAAATATGATGTATGTGGAGAGCCCGGAGCGTGAAGCGTTGGATATCTGTCAGTGTTTTTCGCCGATCCAGCCTGTTTTTGATCTCACGGACTACTACATCTCAGCCGGCAGAAAAGCTGAGGAGCTGGAGATCATCCATAAGAATCCTCAGCGGAAATACCAGTATCGGGTGTACACGCCGTACCGCCTCGAAATAGACAGCAAAAAAGCCAGATACACTGAGCATACAGACAGGATACCGATATTTATGTACTGTCAGACGGCACTGATGATCCTGACAGGTACTGTCGGAGCTTTCGCTTTCCGCAGACGAGATTTGAAATAACAGGGGTGATATTATTGCTGCCGTGGCTCATTATATGCGTTCTGGCACTGGGAATTGCAGCTCTCATTGTTCGTGAATGGCTGCTGAAAAGAGATATGCGCGATCTTTCCGAGCAGATAAGGAATAAGCTGGAAGCTGATACAAACGTGTCGCTCCGCATCAGCAGCAGAGACAGACAGCTCCGAAAAATAGCCTCAGAGCTGAACGAGCAGCTCGGTATCCTCAGAAAGCAGCAGCTCCAGTATATGAACGGGAGCCTTGAACTGAAGAATGCAGTTACCAATATCTCACACGACCTTCGCACTCCGCTTACTGCTATATACGGCTATCTTGATATTATGAACGGAATGGAAAAATTTGATGATGTTCAGCGATGTCTTGACATAATTGCGGAGCGTACTCAGACAATGAAACAGCTTACCGAGCAGCTGTTTCGTTACTCAGTCATTCTTTCCGATGAGAGTCCGTGTGATATTGAGGACGTGCTTATAAACAAGGTGCTTGAGGACAGCATTATGAGCTATTATCCGGCTCTGCAACAAAATAAAATAGCCGTAAATGTCCATATTACCGAGAACAGGATCATTCGCAGAGCAAACAGTGAGTACCTGTCGCGTATATTTGCTAATCTGCTGAACAACGCCCTGAAATACAGTCGCGGAGACCTTGATATACAGCTCAGCGACGACGGGGCGATTACTTTTTCAAACACTGCTGACGATCTTTCGGCGGTTCAGGTCGAGCGCCTTTTCGATAGATTCTATACAGTCGAGGCAGCCCGAAACTCCACAGGTCTTGGCTTGTCCATAGCCCGTACTTTAGCCGAACGTATGGGAGGGACTATTACCGCTGTACATATCAATGGCAGGCTTACTATAACGCTTAAAATATGAAAAACAAAACCGTTCCCATAAGAGTGAGAACGGTTATTTTTTACACTATCATAGCGCAAGCTGAACCATACGCGTCTGCCAATTCCGCCATATCCGCATTGCTTTAATATTATAGCACAAGCGGAGTGACTTGTCAAGAGTTTTTTCAAAATTGGTACAGAAATATGAAAACGCTGTAATATTTGAATCATTACAGCGTTCGTTTAGTATTATAATTGGTGGAGCGTAACAATGAATCGCGTTCCCTTGCCCTCGCTGCTTTCCACATCTATCGTACCGTTCGATAGCTTCAGCACCTGCAGTGCAAGCGCAAGTCCCAGCCCGTTGGCCTCGGTAGAATGCGATGTATCACCCTGATAGAATTTGTCGAAGATATGCTTCTTTGTCTGCTCGTTCATACCGCAGCCGGTACAGCAATGCTGATCGCATTCTTTATCGGCACGGTGATAGGCGGCAGCATAGCTGGTCTGCCATTTACGCTTGGCGATGCAGGAATATCCGGACTTATTATGTGTATGACCGCAAAATTGTTCCTTACCGGAGTATTTACAGCTATTTCTCTCACAATGAACGTGTATGCAAAAAAGAAAGCATGGCTGTCTATTCTGTTGTCTCTGGGTGCAGGAATGCTTCTGTTTATGATGATACCAATGATAACGCCGCTTGATTCAGGCATAATAAATGTCGGACTGTGCCTCGCAGGAAGTACTATGTTCTGCTTTGGACTCGGTGCTGTCAGCAAAACGATATTGAATAGGACGAGTCTGGTGTGATGATTAGTTTGAATGACATTGAATAATATAAATAAAACCGTTCCCACAAAAGTGAGAACGGTTATTTTTTATAATAAGTGGTTTTAGGTTATATTGAAAAGTCGTTGATAGTTTCGAGGAGTTCTGATATATGCTCCTGAGAGCGCCGTATGCGCTTTTCACCAAGTTCACCTTTTTTAAGGTCGGTTATTGCGAGAAGATACAGAAAACGTATCGTTCCAAGTAGCCTGATCTTATCGTTTATTAAAGACAGCGTGTTTTTGTCGGCGTTTTTGAAATAGTTCTCTAAGATACTTTTCCAGATCAGAGTTCCGAGATTGTCGGGGATTCCGAGGAAACTGCTTAGATTATCCGGACAATCCTCACTGAAAGCTATGTAGGTTACATACAGAGCCTGAAGATCAAATATCGGCTGACCGGTCGCAATCGTCTCCATGTCTATCAGCATCGGCTCATTATCAACAAGCATGACATTTTTCATCTGGAAGTCGCCGTGGACCATATGGAGATCATTGGGCATTGCTGACAGCATTGCTTTGAGCCTGTCATACTGTTCCTGAGAGATATATTCTTTTATAACATCAATATAGCCGATAAAGGTATCTCTCGCCATAGGAATCGTATCGGCATCCATTTCCGCACTGTGAACGACCTTCAGGAAATCAACGTACTTTCTCATAAGATCATCGAAATTCTCAGGCTTATTTATGAGGTGATCGTTGAACGAACTCGCTTTCAGAAGTTCAAATACCGAGCCGTAATTATTGCCGACTTTGACAATATCATACGAAATAGCAGTCGGCACGCCTTTGACGAAAGCTCGTTTGGCAAGGCGCTGTTCATTTTTTATTATAGGTATGCTGTCTGGCGTATTATATACCTTTACAATGGTTTCAGGATCAATACGGTAAACCGTGCCGTAAAAGCCCTTGCCAATGATCTCACAGCCGTCAACGGACAATTCGCGCATACGTTTCTCGACCTTGAAAAGCTCCGTAAAGCCGGTCATATCGAATATATCATACACCTCGGGAGAGACATCAAATATCTGCATTTCTTTTGCAGCCTGTTTTCTGACTTTCATCAGAACTCTCAGACCTGCGCTTGAAATGTATTCAAGCTCTGAGGCATCAAAAGCATTCACTGTTTCGGCAGAGAATTGCTGTATGATTTTCTGTTCCCATTCAGAAGCGTTGCTTGTGTCTATTCTGCCGGTCAATTTTATTATATTAGTTCCCATAGCTATACCTCCATTTCTTGAATACTGTTCATTGCATCGGATAGTATTTTTTCGGCATCTACGCCCTCAATATCGAGCATTTCAGCTTTAATGAGCTTTGTCTTTTTTATGCCGAAGCAGGTTTCCGCAATAGCCTTGATATAGCCGTAGCTGAAATCGGGGATATACGGTCCGCCCGCAGTTGAAACGTATATCAGTTTATCTGCCTTGCACAATCCTACCGGCATACCGTCTTCACCATACCTTGAAACTAATCCGACCACATATATGTTTTCGATATAGACTTTCAGCAGTGAAGGGAAAGAGCCATCCCAGAACGGAGCAGATATAACTATCTTATCAGCATTGGCAAACTGCCTTGCATAACGGAACATCGGATCATCAAAAGCACTCTTTTCAAGGAGTTCTGTTCGTTTTTCGAGCATCTCCTCCGTCAGAGGTTTTATGTCTTCTGCAGGAAGAAAAAGCTCGGTATAGTCGCCCATTTTTTTGAGTACAGCTCTCGCAAGTCTGTCAGTTCTTGATTCTTTTCGCACACAGCAGTTAACGTATAATATCATATTATTCACCTGTTCCTATTATTTAATGGAGACTGCTTCCGACTGTAGAATACAAGTATACAACCATAAGCCAAAGTAAATATTCCGGCTGAAATGTAGCTTATATTCCAAGAAAGCCCAAAGCCAATGCGAGCGTTGAGAATATAGCTGCAAACGATGAACATATAGAACATACCGGGTATCAGCGCCATCATATTTTTCAACGGCTGGAGTTTTTCTGTCAGTGGGCTTGAATGCTTTTTCGCATATCCCTCCGTAGATAAGTCCTCCGGAAAACAGTATAGCAAGTCCGATAAAAAAGGTTATCATACTATCCCTTCAATCATAGTAATTTTACGCTGAGCATTGTAAGGTCATCGAACTGCGGCGAATCGCCGACGAAATCATCGACTGCTTTCTGCATATTTCCGAGCAGCTTTTCAGGAGTAGCTCCCGGTTCGGCATTCAAAGCTGCAAGCATTCTGTCAGTGCCGAAAAGCTCGTTTGCGTTGTTGGTAGCCTCTGCAACGCCGTCGGTGTAGAGGAACAGCGTGCCGCCTTTTTCGAGCGTGAATTCGTACTCCTTATAGCGCATACCTTCCATACCGCCGATAACGAAACCGTGTTTGTCCTTGAACAGTTCAAAGCTGCCGTCAGCTTTTTTTACTATGGGGTATTCATGACCGGCATTTGCAGCAGTGACCTTACCTGTTGATATTTCGAGTACGCCGAACCAGACTGTCACAAACATCTCTTCTTCGTTGTTCTTGCATATCTGAGCATTGACCTGTTCAAGTACCTTTGCAGGGCTTCCGCCCATCATTGCGTAATTGCTGACGAGTATCTTCGACATCATCATAAAGAGTGCCGCAGGAACGCCCTTGCCGGAAACGTCAGCCATAACAAGTCCGAGGTGGTCATCGTCAATGAGGAAGAAGTCGTAGAAATCTCCGCCGACTTCCTTAGCAGGCGTCATAGTTGCGTATATATCGAATTCCTCACGGTCGGGGAACGCCGGATAGATATTCGGCAGCATATCAGCCTGAATTTTAGTAGCAAGCTCAAGCTCAGCACCGATACGCTCCTTTTCTGCAGTTATCTTCGTTATCTGGACGATGTAATCCCTTGTGCGCTGTGAGAGATCTGCAAATGACTCTGCAAGCACCTCTATCTCATCTCCGGTACGGTAGGTATCCTCCATTTCAAAGGCGAGGTCGGAGTCCTTTATCTCACCGATACGGCCAGTCATTCTCTCAATCGGCTTGACTATTGAATTAGCAAGCGTAAGAGCAGCAGCAAAGGCGAGTATTAGTATTGCTACGGTTATGATAAGCAGTATTCGCTGAGATTTCTCCGAACGTTGGTTGTAATCTTCCTGAGCGTTATCGTTTATCTTATCATATGCAGATATGAGAGACTTTGTGGGAGCGTCAGTCATTTCCTTGTCGACAGCAGATGCAACGGTCCAGCCAACAGAGTCCATAGGAGAAGCGCAGACGTAGTATTCTCTGCCCTGAAGAGTGAGAGATGTAAGACCGGTCGCTTCTTTGAGAGCCTTTGCAACAAAAGTGGCAAGCTCCTTGTTCTCGTGCTCTCTGAGGTCAACAGCCTGATTGGATGTTGAGGTCTTGAAAGTGCCCTCGTCAAGTGAGGAGAAAATGAGTTCTCCGTTTTCATTGAGGATGCAGTTGATGCTGCCGGATCTTGCGGAATCCTTCATGAAATCCGATATCTGATACAGAAATATATCTGCGCCTACAACCGCAACGAGTTTGCCGTCCGCATAGACCGGAGCTGAGCAGACAAGACCAGGGATATCAGTCGATGCGTCAAGCTCAACTCCCGTGAAGTAGAGCCCTTTTCTCTCGACAGCACCTGTGTACCACGGTCTGTTGCGAGTATCGAAGGATACGACATCGCCGTTTTCATCAAAATATGCTCCGGAACGGTCGTCAACAAATATGATAGATCCATCGGCGGTCGCTATGAAGCACGAATTGAGGACACTTGAATTTTTGTACATTGAAAGCATTATCTCGCTCATATTGCCTGCAAGTCCGAGGTAGCGATCATCACCTGGAACAAGTCCGTCCTCATGTTGTAACTGCACAGAAGGCCGGCCGTTATTTTCTTTTTTAGGGTAGGAGACTGCCTTATCTGAAAACTCGTCAGGGTGGGTGAAGAGGTATTCCGCATATTCCTGTAAGATCTGGACATCACCCTTGGCTACGGTGAAAACGTTGTTAGCAATGTCAGCTTCCATTTTATTGCTCTTAGTAAGGGAAAGCTCCAGCACAGAGGAAATTGTCTTACCGCTTAGCTCAGTCATAGAGCCTTTTTGCTTGTCAGACGAGTCCTCAACCACTTTCGTGAGATTTTTTGACAAATATACAGAGGTTATCATAAATGCTCCGACTATCGCAAGGACAAATGCCAGTACAAGATTGAGTATTTTCTGTTGCAATCCGCCAATCTTGAATCCGAATAGCTTTTTCACTCAGTCACCACCTCTTTGTTAGCGTCAGGATATTCTGTCCTTCAAGGTATTGATAATCAATACTATCCATATTCTTCTTGACCATATAGATGCCAAGTCCGCCTATCTGGCGATCCTCTGCGGAAAGAGTTACATCGGGATCGGGTTTTGAGAGGGGATCGTATGAGACACCGTTATCAATAAATGTTATCTTAAATGAATAAGGTTCAGCTGACACTTTTGATCGTATCATTACTATGCCGACATTGTCTCCATAAGCGTAGTTTGCGATATTTACGAATATTTCCTCAACGGCGATATCTATCTGCATCCGGCTTTTCACCGGACAGTCAGCAGCTTCAAGCTGCTCATCAACAAAAGCAATCACTTCCGACAGATTTTCTGTCAGAGCTTCAATAATCAGTTCTTTCATAGGAATTCTCCTTAAAAGTTCAGGCAGTTGGCATATTTTGATATTTTATTATACATTATAGTAACATTTTTTATGTGTTTTGTCAAGTGAGCTGTCTTGATTTAATTGTAAATAAATTGTGAAAATGCCTGAAGAAAGCAGCTTTACGTTTTGTAAAACATGGCGGCACTTGAAAGCATAAGAAATAAAAAACTGTCTGAGATCCGCATTTCAGACAGTTTTGGTGCTATTATCAATAAAAATAAGACTTCTGGATCTCCAAAAGTCTTATAATTGAATTATTCGATAGTAAGTATATCAATAAAGCCCGTGACATCAAATATTTCCATTATTTCTTCGCTGGTACCGTGAATGATCATTTTTCCCTGCTTGTTCATTGTCTTCTGAGCGGACAGCAATACTCTCAGTCCGGCTGATGAGATGTACTCCAGACCGTTGAGCTCAAATACAAGCTCGGTTATGCCGCCTAATGAGCTTTTGATCTCTGCTTCAAGCTGCGGAGCGGTATTGGTATCGAGTCTTCCTTCAAGTGCTATGAAGAGTTTTGTGTCATTCTGATTTTTACTGATAGTCATATGGGCGACCTCCTCTGTGGATTTGATTTAAACCAGCATCAAACTTATATAATCATAATACCATATATTTATAATTATTTCAAGAAATAACAAGGAATTCTACGATACATACCATAATAATGAATGTGATTTGTGCAATTTGAATGTTCTCAGAAGAATTATTTAATAGGAAACTTAACAAAAACTCAACACAAATTTGCGGCTTTTATGTTAAAATAATATATGGATTATTATGCTAATTCGCAAATACTAACTTCAGGAAAAAAGGTGCTTTTTATGAGCAATACATCATTCACACGGAAAACAGGACTGCTTGGGCTGTAATGTGTTCTGCGGCAGCAGCGCTGCCTTTGCTGTAAGAAAGAGGATCCGCTAAGTTTTTAAAGTATCACTGTCAGAGTTTACATTCGATATACAAGCAGGTTCAACGGTTCTTTGATAAGGGGGGAACTATGAGAAAGACTTTCTGAACAGAAATTATTGTAAATGACAAATAATAATGCTGAAGGAGGCAACAGGTTCTTCCGGAAAGCTTATACAAGACCGCGGTGCAAAATGTAGCTGTTTAAAGCAATTGACAATTCTTAAAGATGATATGCAACCTATCGCACATTTTTTGTTGACAAATCATGCTTTTTATTGTATAATATAGTATATAGATGCTATTTGACTAACTATCTGATTTTTTAAGTTTTAACGTACTGCTCGATAGGGTGATATATATGAGAAATAATATTGCGATAATTTATATAGTTCTGATATGTGTACTTACTGTCTGTGCAATATCGGCTAAACGTTCAAGACAGAAAATAAGCAATCCTGTAATGCTGCTCTGCGCCTCTCTGCTGGTGCCGGTCATCGGAAACTTTTTTATCATCATTTCTGAGGACAGAACAATCTCCAAGGCAGGCTATTACTTTTACTTTACCGGAGTGGATTTTGTTATGTTGTCGCTCATGCATTTTGCAAAGGTCTACTGCAAAAACGGAGAGACAAAGCATAAGGTTCCCAAATCACTGTATGTCCTGATGACAGCAGACCTGATACAGCTTACCGTAAACCTGTTCACAGAGCACGCTTACGACATCGACGAGCTTGAAGTTGAAGGAATGATCTATTATAATTTCACGCCCCGTATCGGACTGACGTACCACCGTATCATCGTATATGCGATACTTGCTTGTATCCTCGCCATTTTCACCGTTATGACCATAAAAATGCCCAGAGTTTACAAGGGACGCTATGCGGTCATACTGGGTACACTGCTGGTGGTGGCAGCGTGGCAGTCTGTCTACGTTGTAGCGAGAATACCGGTAAATACATCTATGATAGGCTACGCTTTCTGCGGCATATGCTTTTTCTATTTCTCGCTCATCTACCGACCGCACAAGTTCCTCGACCGTATGCTCACGAATATAGTGGAGGATATGCCGGAGGCGCTTTATGTGTTCGATCCCAACAAGAAATGCCTCTGGGCAAACGAGGAGGGTATGAGGTTCGCGGACATAGATATTCAGGAATTCGACCTTGTGAACGAGCGCCTGAAAAATGTTTTCGGCGAGATCAGGAGCAACGAGACCAATACCCAGAACAGAGTCATCGGTTCCGGAAATGATACCCGTTATTATAACATCGAGACACGCGTTGTGAACGACGACCGCAATCTTACCACCGGCTACGTGCTCAGTATCCGCGATACCACCGAGGAACAGATGAGGATGAAG
>Ga0265301_10005313_pt1 | contig 12681 bp, 10 predicted proteins | sample AusTroGonzalo_MG_2_FD_193488 | JGI IMG/M metagenome (GOLD analysis project Ga0265301, IMG submission 193488) | Bovine rumen microbial communities from tropical cattle in Woodstock, Queensland, Australia - Gonzalo_04 | ecosystem: Host-associated > Mammals > Digestive system > Stomach > Rumen ...
CAGCGAGGCGCTGTAGGAGTAGTTGGGGTTGGCGATGGCAAACATGAGGGCGGCGCAGGGCACGCCTTCCGTAGCCAGCGAAACCAGGCAACGGTTGGCCGTAGCGGCCGTCATCAGGTCTTTGTCGTACTCGCCGCCGCCAATCTGCCACACCATCAGCGGGACGTTGGGGATGACGTTCCCCTTCTCATCCTTGGGCAGGTACAGCATGTATTCGCGGGTGAGGCCGGCATAAGTGAAACTGCCCTTGATGCAGTCGTCCAGCACGGCGATGTGCCGCTCGTTCACCTTGTCCAGCGTCACGTTCAGGGCCGAATCGGCACTGCAGCGCAGTTCCCAGGGGAAATGCTTGAACCAGCCTTCCGAACGGCCGCTGATGTTGAAGGGCTTTGCATCGATGCGAAGCTTGTTCCCGTTACGGGAAACGGTAATCTGATCGTCGACATAGTCCGCGGGGGCCTGGCCGGTTTCCGGATCCATGAAGCTGCCCAGCACATTGTTCACCAGGTCGAAATCGGCCGCAGTAAGGCCTTTCAGGGAACGGGGGTTGGAAACGGTGATTTCAATAGCGTCCACCAGCAGGCCGTTGTCGCCCACTTCGGTGAAGAGGTCCACTTTTTCCACATCTGCGGCGGGACGGGGACCGCAGGCCACGGCCACAAGGGCCATCAGGGCAAAGGCTGTCTTTTTCATTGCTCGGAAGAAAAAGGAGGCGGACGTTTTAAAACCGTTCGCCTCCCTAACTGAAAGATTTGTTGATTATTCGGCCTTACCGTCGGAACCCAGCACATTCACAATCTTGTGGATGTACATCTTTTTCATTTCCTCACGGGCGGGCTTCAGGTACTGGCGAGGATCGAAGTGGCTGGGATTCTCGGCCAGGTGCTTGCGGATGGCGCCGGTCATGGCCAGACGGCTGTCGGAGTCGATGTTAATCTTGCAAACGGCGCTCTTGGCGGCCTCGCGGAGCTGCTCCTCGGGAATACCAACGGCATTCGGGAGGTTGCCACCATACTGGTTGCACATATCCACATACTCCTGAGGAACGGAAGAGGAGCCGTGGAGAACGATGGGGAAGCCGGGGAGCTTCTTCTCAATCTCGTGCAGCACGTCGAAAGCCAGCGGCGGAGGTACCAGACGGCCGGTCTTGGGATCCTTGGTGCACTGCTCCGGGGTGAACTTGTAGGCGCCGTGGGAAGTGCCGATGGAGATGGCCAGGGAGTCGCAACCGGTGCGGGTAGCGAAGTCGATCACCTCTTCCGGCTTGGTGTAGTGGGATTCGGCGGCGGAAACCTCATCCTCTACGCCGGCCAGCACACCCAGTTCGGCCTCTACGGTTACGTCGAACTGATGGGCATATTCCACCACCTTCTTGGTGAGGGCGATGTTCTCCTCGTAAGGAAGGGAGGAGGCGTCGATCATCACGGAAGAGAAGCCGAAATCTACGCAGCTCTTGCAGGTTTCGAAGCTGTCACCGTGGTCCAGGTGAAGGACGATCTGGGGATTCTCCCAGCCCAGTTCCTTGGCGTAAGCCACAGCACCTTCGGCCATGTAGCGGAGAAGGGTTTGGTTGGCGTAGTTACGCGCGCCTTTGGAAACCTGGAGGATAACCGGGGATTTGGTCTCGGCGGCAGCCATGATGATGGCCTGCAGCTGCTCCATGTTGTTGAAGTTGAAAGCGGGGATGGCGTAACCGCCGGCGACGGCCTTCTTGAACATCTCGCGGGTGTTCACAAGGCCCAGTTCTTTGTAAGATACCATAGTTTTGTATTAAATAGAATAAATAATTTCTTAAAGCCCACAAATTTAACTATTTTTGTGGAAAGAAGAAAAAATATGCCCGGTAAAGTTTTGATATTTTCGGCTCCTTCCGGTTCCGGCAAGAGCACCATCGTAAACCACATCCTGGGTTTGCACCCGGAAGTGGAGTTCTCCGTATCGGCCACTTCCCGCCCTCCGCGCGGCCAGGAGCAGGACGGAGTGGAATATCTCTTCTATTCGGCCGACATTTTCCGCCTCCTCATCCGGGACGGCAAATTCGTGGAATTCGAGGAAGTATATCCGGACCGTTTTTACGGCACCCTCAAGAGCGAGGTAAACCGCATCTGGGCCAAAGGGCATGTGATTATCTTTGACGTGGATGTGAAGGGCGGCGTGAACCTGAAGAAGTACTTCGGCAAGCAGGCTCTTTCCGTCTTCATCCAGGCGCCTTCGGTGGAAGTGCTGCGGGAGCGTCTCATCGGCCGGGCCACGGACCCCATGGAAGAAATTGAAAAGCGCGTAGCCAAGGCCGCCGAAGAAATGACTTACGCTCCCCAGTTCGACCGCGTGCTCATCAACGACGATCTGGCCACCGCCTTCCGCGAGGCCGAAGAAATGGTGGACGCCTTCCTATGCGAATAGCCGTCTATTCCGGCAGCTTCAATCCCCTGCACAAGGGCCACGAAGCCATTATCCGCCACCTTACCCGGGATGCGGGTTTTGACTGTGTGTATCTGGTAGTTACCCCGCTGAACCCCTTTAAGCAAACCCACAGCCTGCCGGCCGGGCAAGACCGCTTTGACGCAGCCCTGGAAGCCCTGGCCCGCCATCCGGACCTGAAGGTTAAGGCCGATGACATAGAGCTCCGGATGACACCGCCGCAATATACCATCCGTACCCTGGATGCCCTCAAAGCCCGCGAACCGGAGAATAACTTCACCCTGGTAATAGGGGCCGACAATCTGGAGAGTTTCCCCCGCTGGCGGGACTACGGCCGCATTCTAAGGGAGTACGGCGTGGTGGTTTTCCCCCGCAAGGGCTATCACCGGGGCCACCTGAAAGCCCGCCTGATGAAGGAAGACCCTTCTTATAAGATAACGTTGCTCAAGGCCCCGCTGGTAACCATTTCCTCCACGGAAATCCGCGAAGCCCTGGCGGAAGGCAAGGACATGTCCAAATGGCTGATGTAACATGCATATCGAAACCGAAAGAAAATTCCTGGTAAAAGACAGTTCCTACAAGGCTGCCGCCATTAAATCCTATCACATCTGCCAGGGCTACATAGCCCACGACAGCGGCAATTCCGTCCGCGTCCGCATCCGCGACAAGCAGGGTTTCCTCACCATCAAGGGCCCTTCGGCCGATGGCGTCTCCCGCCAGGAATGGGAGCGCGAAATCCCCCTGGAAGACGCCCGGGAGCTGTTTCTGCTGTGCAAACCCGGCAGCATCGACAAAATTCGCTGGATAGTTCCGGCAGGCCCCGCGCGATTTTTTGAAGTGGACGAGTTCTTTGGGGAGAACGAGGGTCTGGTGATGGCCGAAATAGAACTGTCCCAGCCCGACGAACCCTTTGAAAGGCCTGAGTGGCTGGGACAGGAAGTTACTGGGGACCGGCGCTACTACAACGCTCAGTTATGCCAGCATCCCTTCAAAAGCTGGAAATAGCCTACTTGAACAGCAGCGGAACAAATTCGGAGAGGTAGATTCTCCAGTTGCGCCAGATATGGCCGCCGTCGGTTTCCATGTACTTGTACGGGTAGCCGGCGGCATCCAGTTTCTTGCGGAAGTCGTTGTTGGACTGGATGAGGAAGTCCGTTTTGCCGATGCCGATCCACAGCAGCGCAGGCTTCTTGGCAAAATAGGTGGCCAGTTTGCCGTCCAAATCCTTATAGATTTCCGGATTACCGGTGGCGGACTGCTCCGATCCCGTGCCGATAGCGGCCGAGAACATGCCGGAGTAGTTGAACATATCCGGATTGTTGAGCGTGATGTACAGCGTGTGGAAACCGCCCATGGAAAGGCCGCAGATGGCACGGCCCTGCTTTTTTCCGATGGTGCGGTAGTTGGATTCGATGAACTTCACAATTTCCGGGAAAGCGGTTTCGAAGGAGCCTTCCATGGTTTGAGGAAGGGACATGGTGGGACGGGTGTAGCCGGTGGAATTCTCCAGCGGAGCGGCCTCTTCCGAGATATTGCCATTGGTGAACACCACAATCATGGGCTTGGCCTGGCCGCGGGCAATGAGGTTGTCCAGGATTTGGGTGGCGCGACCCTGGGTTACCCAGGCATCCTCGTCACCGCCGATGCCGTGCAGCACAAAGAGAACCGGATACTTGGCTTTGGATTTCTCGTAACCGGCAGGGGTGTACACCGTCAGGCGGCGATCGAAACCGGCCTTGTCGGAATGGTACCACACCTTGGATACGGTGCCGTGCGGCACTTTATGAATGGCATACAGATCGCTGCGCGCACCGGCCTTGGGAACCAGCAGCACACTGGTGAGGCTGGCCACATCCCGGTTCACGAACATGTTGTTGGGGTCGACGACCGAATTGCCGTCTACACGGAAGGTGTAGGTGTACATTTCCGGTTCCACCACAAAAGGCGTGGTGTATTCCCATACACCGCCCGGGCGCTCCTGCAGATCGGCCACGCCGGGAGAGTCGAAGGCTATCTTCTGACCGTTCATCTCGTATTCCATATGCTGGGTGGGCAGGAAATCGCCGGTGAGCTGCACCTTGATGGCCTTGGGAGCCTGATAGCGGAAGGTTACGGTGCCGTCGGGATTAATTACGGGGGACTCTACGGACGGTCCGCCGAAAAGGGCCTGCTGGGCAAAGGCGCTTGTGCCCAGGAGCAGGGTAAAGGCGATGAGGATAAACTTTTTCATATCTTTTGTTTTGGTTATTTGTTTTGGTAAATGCAAACTTACACAAAAATCTTGATTATTTAATTCCAACACGGGAGATTTTTTGTAAATTTGATGTGCCAAAAAACACCTCAAACTTCATGTCAAAACAACAGCAAGCCATTTATGATGCCCGTACCCTTGGAACGGGCAAAATGCTCACCCTGGGCCTCCAGCACATGTTTGCCATGTTCGGAGCCACGGTACTGGTGCCGGTAATTACCGGCCTCTCCATGAGCGCCACCCTGCTCTTCGCAGGCCTGGGAACCCTCCTTTTCCACTTCCTTACCAAGATGAAGGTGCCGGCATTCCTGGGTTCATCCTTTGCCTTCCTGGGCGGCTATGCAGCCATTGTCTCCATGGGAGAAGCCCAAGGGTTAAGCGTCTCGGAATCCTTGCCTTATGCCTGCATCGGAGTATTCTCGGCAGGCATTATTTATTTTGTGCTGGCCGGGCTGTTTGCCGCCTTTGGCGCCAAACGGGTAATGCGCTACTTCCCGCCCATCGTCACGGGGCCCATCATCATCGCCATCGGCCTTACGCTCAGCGGCAGCGCCATCAGCAACTGCATCAGCAACTGGTGGATAGCCCTGCTGGCCATTGCCATCATCATAGTGTGCAACATCTGGGGCCGGAAGATGATACGCGTCATTCCCATCCTGCTGGGTGTGTTGGGTTCGTACCTTGTTGCCGCTTGTTTCGGCCTCTGCGACTTCTCCAGCGTTAAGGAAGCCGCTTGGATCGGCCTTCCCTTCCAATGGGAAAACACGGCTTTCCATGTATTCAGCAATCCCAACTGGGGGCTGGTGACCAGCGCCATTATTGCCATCGTGCCCATTTCCCTGGCCACCATGATGGAACACATCGGCGACATGTGCGCCATTTCCTCCACCACGGGCATCAATTACCTGGAAGATCCGGGCCTGCACCGCACCCTCATGGGCGACGGCCTGGCCACCATGATAGCTTCGCTGTTCGGCGCTCCGGCCAACACCACTTACGGAGAAAACACCGGAGTCCTTAACATGACCCGGGTTTATGACCCGCGTGTAATCAGGATTGCGGCCGTGTTTGCCATAATCCTCAGCTTCTGTCCCAAGTTCAGCGCCGTCATCGCCTGCATGCCGGCTGCCACCATCGGCGGCGTTTCCCTGATTCTGTACGGTATGATATCCGCAGTGGGTATACGCAATATCGTAGAGAACCGGGTAGACTTTACCAAGAGCCGGAACGTGATAGTGATGGCCCTCATCCTGGTGCTGGCCGTGGGTATCAAATACGGCGCCAACGATGCCATTTCCCTGGGCTTCGCCTCTCTCAGCGGCCTGGCTGTGGCCGCTCTGGTGGGCGCCATCCTCAATGCCGTGCTGCCCGGAAAAGATTATGAGTTCGGCACCAATCCCGATGCCGACAAAGCCGTTAGCTTTGAGATAAATCCTTCATTAAGAAAATAATATGACCAAAAAAACTATTCTCGCCATCACCGTGGCGGCCCTTGCCTCCGGCCAGCTGGCCAAGGCCCAGACCAACCTTCAGCTTTTCTATGATTTTGGCAGCGACCGCCAGCAGGTTACCGCCACCCTGGAAGGTTTCTACAATGACAATTGGGGAAACACCTTCTTCTTTGTCGATTACGACTTCAACCACAAGGCCAACGACGGTGTCAAGGCCCCTACCGGCACCTACGCGGAGATTGCCCGCTGCCTGAACTTCTGGCAGAATGTTCCGGTGCTGGGAAACTTCAGCCTGCAGGTGGAATACAACGGCGGCATATACAATAAATACTACATCAACCACGCCGTCCTGGGGGGCATAGATTATTTCGTCCATTCGGCCAATTTCAACAACACCTTCAATTTCAAGGTGCTGTACAAAAAGATTTTTGGCGCCGTCCAGCAGGTTCCCATGCAGTTCACCTTCGTATGGGGCATGCAGGACCTCTTCGGCCTCAAGGGTCTCCGTTTCAGCGGTTTTGCCGATTTCTGGTGGGAAGACCATGTCCTGTACTACGATGAAAAGGGCGCGCCGCTTACCAACCTGGAGAAATCCCACGTTGTGTTCATCTCCGAGCCGCAACTCTGGTACAACGTGGGCCAGTGGTTCGGTGTGGACAATCTCAATATCGGCGGCGAGGTAGAACTCAGCTGGGATTTCGGCACATCCCGCGGCTTCTGGGCCCGTCCCTGCGCCGGTCTTAAGTGGATCTTCTAGTTTATTATCGGCATGACACCTTTCTTTGAAAAACTTTTCGGCTTCGATTCCCAGAAGCACAGCGTCCGCACGGAGATTCTGGCCGGTATCACTACCTTCCTTACCATGGCCTATATCCTGGCCGTGAATCCCAGCATTTTCAGTGCCCTGGACGGCATGCCCGCCGGCTCCGTGTTCACTGCAACGGCCCTGGCGGCCCTCATTGGTACGATAGTGATGGCCCTCTATGCCAAAAAACCTTTTGCCCTGGCTCCCGGCATGGGCCTTAATGCTTTCTTTGTGTTTACTGTATGCCTGGGCATGGGTTACAGCTGGCAGTTCGCCCTTACAGCGGTATTGCTGGAAGGTATCATCTTCATCATCCTCACCATTACCAAGGTGCGTTCCTGGCTGCTGAATGCCATTCCCGGCACGCTTAAGAAAGCCATCGGCGCGGGTATCGGCCTCTTCATCGCCTTCATCGGCATGCAGAACGCCGGAATCATCGTGAACAACGACTCCACCCTGGTGGGGCTGGGCAAAATCACGGAAGGGACGGCGCTGCTGGGCATGATCGGCCTCTTTATCACGGCCGGCCTGGTAATGGCCAAAGTGCGCGGCGGCATGCTTTGGGGTATCCTCATCACCTCTGTCATCGGCCTGTTTATCAAGGATCCCGCAACGGGAGAAGCCATTACAAAGTTCAATGGCATAGTGGCCCTGCCGGACAGCGTTGGTCCCATCTTCTGCCAGTTTGAATGGCACAATATCCTGTCTCTGGACATGCTGGTGGTAGTGTTCACCTTCCTGTTCATCGACATGTTCGACACCATGGGTACCATCATCGGCGTGCATCAGGGCGCCGGCCTGGTTCCCGAAGGCAACAGGCGTGACGACATTCCCGACATGGAAAAGATGTTCCTGGCCGATTCCATCGCCACCGTTTGCGGCGCCTGCCTGGGTACTTCCACCACCACCACTTACGTAGAGAGCGCTTCCGGCGTGGGCGAAGGCGGCCGTACCGGCCTCACGGCCTTCTCCACTGCCATCTGCTTTGCGCTGGCCCTGTTCTTCAGCCCGCTGTTCCTGGCCATTCCCGGTGCCGCAACGGCTCCTGCCCTTATCATTGTGGGTGTGATGATGATGCCTTCCGTAAAACGCATTCACTGGGAAGACTACTGCAAGGCCATCCCCGCCTTCCTCACCATCATCATGATGCCGCTTGCCTACAGTATCAGCGACGGCATCCTCATCGGCGTTATCTCCTACGTTCTCTGCCACGCTGTTGCCGGCAAGTTCAAGGAAATTTCCATCACCATGTGGGTGCTGGCGGCACTGTTCGTGTGTAAGTATATCTTCATCTAGCTGATTCACAGCATATTAAACAAATCTCCCTGTGACTGGAATCACAGGGAGATTTGTTTAACTGCCTGATTGTCAGAGGACTAAGGATTCATCTGCCACCAGCGCCAGTCGAAGCCGCCGCCGATGAACACGAAATACAGGTCGTGAACGCCTTTCGCGCCCTTCAGGCTGCACTTACGGGTGGTCCAGCCCTTGCCGGGCCTGATGTCCAGCGTGCCGCAGAGCGGACCGTCGGGGCTGTCCAGATGCACCTCTATGCCGGCGGCGGATACGGCCAGAACCGAGGCCGAGAACTGCCGGGCACCCTTGGCGCCAAAGTCCACGCCCTTGATCAGCAGGCTTTCCCCCGCATCGATGTTGGTGAGCACAACACCCTCATCTTCCCGCGTCTTAAGGCCGTAACCCCAGGCCATGGTGGCAGCCGGAACGCGGCGGAAAGGGTTGAAGGGTTCTATCTGCTCCAGCACGTTGTCCAGCCAGTACGGCACCTTGCGGATGGAGCCGTCGGCCTCGTAGTACATGGGCGCGGCGGAAACGCTGCGCTGCTCGGCGTGCCGGAAGGTTTCCAGGTGATGGAGGTCGTAATTCAGGCCGAAGATGTAGGACTGCCCCTTGTAGTCGATAATGCCGGGATGGTTGCCCCGGGTACGCCAGGTGCGGTCCATGATGTGCCCCATGGACTTCCAGGGGCCGACGGGCGAATCGGCCATGGCATAACCGATGCCCTCCGGGCAACAGGTGGAGGCAAAAGCCAGATAGTACTTGCCGTCGTGCTTATAGAACCAGGGGCCTTCCTGATAGTGCTCAATCTTGTAATTCAGCTGGTGGATGGGACCGTCCAAAGAAATCATGTCCTCGTTCAGCCGGGCCCAATATACATAGGGATTGCCCCAGTACATGTACGCCTGCCCGTCATCGTCGATAAACACCGATGGATCAATATCATACCAATGCTCTTTCTGCCAAACCAGCGGTTCTCCCAGCGGGTCCTTGAACGGGCCGAAAGGGCTGTCGGCCACCAGCACGCCGATGCCATGGCCGTGGATGGGACAGTACATGTAGAACTTCCCGTTCCGCTCCACCACGCATTCGGCCCAGGCGCCGTTGGTGCCGTCGTACCATTCGAAATCGGCCAGGGAGGCCACTGCACCGTGGTCGGTCCAGTTCACCATGTCGGTGCTGGTGTAAAGCAGCCAGTCGTACATCTGGAAGCCCTCGGCACCGTCTTCGTCGTGGGTAGTATAGAGATAAACGGTGCTGTCATACACCATCGGGGCCGGATCGGCCGTGAACTTGGTTTGGATGATGGGCATGTTCAGGTGATTGTTGAACACCCACCAGTCCAGGTCGAAGAGTTCTTCGTCACCGCCGCGGAACAGCAGGTAAAGGTCGTGCAAACCCTTGGCCCGGGCGCTCACAGGCGCTTTTACCAGCATGTTTTCCCCATTCACGGGAACAGAGGCAATGGTCTGCCCGCCCAGCTCGTCCAAATAGAAGTCCACGGTGCCGGGGTTCTTGAAATTGAGCATTTCCAGCGACACCAGAACGGCCGGCTGATCGCCGAAGTCCACGTTGCGCACCTTGAGCCAGTCGCCATTGTGCACATGCGTTACCCAGTGGCGGTCGCCCGGCAGACGGTCGGTCTTGAGGCCCCAGGATTCGGCCATGGTCTCGGCCTGCACCATCACGTACGGATTCACCGTTCCAACGGGATCCACGCCCTTTTCCGTAAAGGGAATGAAGGGGATGGTGCCGTCGGCATTGAAGGAGAATTCCTCCACGCAGGTGGCCCGGTGGAAGCCGCCGCCGTTGGGCAGCATGCCGTTGTGGTAGAACATGTAGTTACGGTCCCTGAAGGTAATAAAACCGCCGTGGATGGTAAAGCTGTTCTGTGCCTCGTCCATGATGCGGCCGCGGTAGGTCCAGGGGCCGTCGATGGTCGGCGCGGTGGAATAGGCCATGTGTTCCGGCACGCCGCCGGCGGGATACACCATGTAGTAGAGGCCGTTCCGCTTGCTCACCCAGGGACCTTCCTCGTAGCCCACCATGAGAACCTCTTTGCCTCCCTGGCTCCAGTCCGGCTTCATGGACTCCGGGCCGAAGCAGGCAGGGTCGTGGAAGCCGGGGACTTCCTTGTATCCGTCGGCAAAAGAGATCATATCTTCGTTGAGTCGCCCGTACCAGCAACCCTTGTTGCCCCAGAAGAGCCAGGGGGTGCCGTCGTCGTCAATGAAAACAGTGGGGTCGATGAAAGCGAATCCCGTTGCCAGGGGCCCGCCGATGGCATCCACATAGGGTCCCTGTGGGTTATCGGCCACGGCAACTGCCAGGGCGTCGGCACGGGTAGCCGCCTCGGTGAGACAAACGTACCAGTACCATTTCCCGTTATGCTCCACGGCCTGGGAAGCCCAGGCGCGGTCGCCCTGGAAGGCCCAGGGGAAGGTGGCTGTGGAAACCGGCGCCCCCAGGTAGGTCCAGTTCACCATGTCCTGCGTGCTGTACAAAAGCCAGTCCTTCATTTTGAAGTACGTGGCGTCGTCTTCATCATGGTCGGCAAAGAGATAAACCGTATCCCCATACACGTAAGGTGCCGGATCCGGTGTGTAGGAAGTGCCGATAACCGGATTCTGGGCCCGCAGCGCCAGAACGGCCAGCAGGGTCAGGCCGATGGTAAAAACGCGTCTCATGGCTACTCCTGACTGCGGCGCCAGGCGAAGTATTCGTCCAGAACCCACAGGGCCGCCTCGGAGGGAACGGGAGCGGCATGGCAGCCATCGCCGGTGAGCACCATGCTCTGTGGGGTATCGTTGCGGAAACGCGGCCATTCGGGCAGGCCTTCGCCGTTGGGATCACCCGTCTTGGCAAAGTTGGTCCAGTAAGACATCATCCAGCCGGAGAGCGTCATGTCCGTGGGCTGCACCTCTTCCGGATTGCCAAAGATGTAGGCTACATCCTGGCCATGCGGGGAACCCTGGCCGTAACGGGGGCTGTCCTCCGGATACTCCGGATGCTGGTCAAAATAGTACAGCCACACCTTGCCCTGTCCGGTCTTTTCCTGCAGACGGGCCCAGGCCCAGGTCTGCCAGCCGAAGGCGGCGTCACGGGTAAGATCACGGGCCGTCTTGCCCACTTTTCCGTCGGCCTCAACGGGATAGGCGGCCAGAAGGGCATCGGCATAGTCCTCGTAACGGGCACGGACCTGGTCCTGATGGCTGCCGCCGCCGAAGGAGAAGCCGAAGCTGAGGCCTTCGTCGGAGTTGTAGCCGATGAGCACGTCCACGTCGTTGTACTTCCCTGCCTCATAGAGCTTGTACTGGTCGTCCGGAATCACATAGCCGTCCGTCACGGGCCAGCCGCCGGAACCGCCGAAGCCGCCCATCACAGCCTTGGCATCGGCCGCGCGCAGCTGCTCCAGCGTATAATCCGGGCCAAAAGCGCCCTTTGCCCAAGCAGCATTGGCCTCCTGGGCAACGGCCAGCGTCTGCATGTTCTCGCCGGGATAAGACTGGGGATTGGTGGGGCCGAAGGAGCCGCCGCTCTGGGAAATGGCCCGCTGGAACAGACCCTTGGCCAGCGGAGAGGCGCACAGCATGCTCACAGAGATGCCGCCGGCCGATTCGCCGAAGATGGTCACATTCCCCGGGTTGCCGCCGAATTTGGCGATATTGTCCTTCACCCACTGCAGACCGGCAATCTGGTCCAGCAGACCGTAGTTGCCGCTAACGCCGTTGGGGTCTTCGGCCGAAAGCTCCGGCAGGGACAGGAAGCCCAGCTTACCTACCCGGTAGGCTACGCTCACCACAACTACACCCTTCTGGGAAAGCAGTTCTCCGTCGTAATAAGAGGTGGCGCCGCCGGCGAAACCGCCGCCGTAGATCCACACCATTACCGGAAGCTTCTCCTTGGGGCTCTTGGCCGGAGTCCATACATTCAGGTACAGGCAGTCCTCGCTGCAGCCTTCCCCATTGCCCTGCATGGGGTTCGGCCCAAATTCCTTGCACTCCAGCACACCGTCCCAGGCCACAACGGGCTGGGGCGCCTTCCAGCGCAGCTCACCCACAGGCGGAGCGGCAAATGGAATGCCCTTATATATGGTAACATGCTCCAGGACTGTACCCTGGATGGTTCCGCCGGTAACCTTCACCTGGCCGGGGACCTGTTTGGCGCACGCGCAAACGAACAGCGCAGCAGCCAGCATAACAGCAAAACGTAATTGCCTCATAATCATTGCTTTAATTGTTTCTCCCTGTGATTTCAGTCACAGGGAGAAAACAGTAACTATTTGAAAATCAATTGACAGAATTCGTGGAGGGACTTGCGCCAGGGCTGCCATTCGTGGGCACCGGGCCAGGCGGTAAAATGAACCTTGGCACCGGCGGCCTGCAGGGCCTCGGCGGCTGCGCGGGTGTAGTCGATGCGCGGATCACCCTCGCCGCAGGACATGTAGAACACATCGT
>Ga0265301_10005314_pt1 | contig 12680 bp, 8 predicted proteins | sample AusTroGonzalo_MG_2_FD_193488 | JGI IMG/M metagenome (GOLD analysis project Ga0265301, IMG submission 193488) | Bovine rumen microbial communities from tropical cattle in Woodstock, Queensland, Australia - Gonzalo_04 | ecosystem: Host-associated > Mammals > Digestive system > Stomach > Rumen ...
ATGGAGTCACTGCGCTATCTGCCGTGGCTGAAGAAAGACGGCTGGTTGATCACCAACGACCAACCCTTCGTGAACATCCCCAACTATCCCGACTTCGACGCTTTGAAGGCTGAACTGGCCAAAGTGCAGAACTGCGTGGCCATCAACGCCGACCAAATCGCCAAGGACCTCGGTTCTGCCCGTTCTTCCAACATGGTGATTTTGGGTGCCGCTTCCCCGTATCTGCAACTGCCTTACGAGGAAATCGAGAACGCCGTGCGCGAGAACTTCGCCCGCAAAGGTGAAGACATCGTGAACGTGAACCTCGCCTGCATGAAGGCCGGCCGCGAACTCGCTGAAAAGAAGTAGTTTTTTCGATGCCTTATGAATAATCTTATCGAATTTTTCAAGAAGGCATTTCATATCATCGTACTCGCCGTTCTTCTGATTCTGAGCATCGTAATGCTTGGTAAATCGTTGTCTTTCAACGATTACCGGCTGTCCAGAGCAGTCCAAAGTATTGTGGGGCCGATTCAGAAGAGCGGTATGGGTATGGTGCATCGTTTCCGTTTGGGACCGGAGAACGAGGCTCTCGTGCAGCAGAACATAGAACTCATGCGCACGTTCGACAACATGTTCCTCATCAAGGAAGACACCATATTGACCGAGATGAGCAAGCTGGATTCCACCCACACTAAACAGGTGCGCCTATACGACTACACATATGCACACGTGATTTTCAAGACCACGGACCGCACCTTCAACTACATGATCGTTGACAAGGGCAGCAACGACGGCATCATGCGCGACATGGCGGTGCTGTCGCCGCAAGGCGTGGCAGGGGTCGTCACTGACGTATCCCAAAATTTCGCCACAGTGCGTCCTATCCTGCATCCCGAGTCGCGAATCAGCGCGGTGGTGACCCCCGCCAACCAGAACGGTACTGTGATCTGGGAGGACAACGACCCGCGCGTGGCCTATCTCGAAGCCATACCTCAACACTCCGAAATCAACATCGGCGACTCCGTGTTCACCAACGGATTCTCCAACATTTTCCCCAAAGGACTGTTCATCGGCACTGTCAAGGAGGTGCAGGTGGGCAACAATGCCAGCTTCTTGACCATCAAAATCAATCTGGCCACCCACTATTCGGACATCTACACCGTTTATCTGGTTGAAAATCTGTTCAAAGCTGAACTTGACTCACTAAAAGCAAATTTCAAAGATGAATAACGTTCTCTCCAATTTACTCCGGTTCCTGCTGCTCTTAGTGGCCCAAATAACCATCTGTCAGCACATCTGTCTGTTCGGCTACATGACTCCAGCCCTTTTCCTTTTGGCACTGTTCCTGCTGCCACTGGAGTTGCCGCTCTCCTTGCAATACATCATCGGCTTCGCCACCGGCTTTGTCGTGGACGCCTTCGCACACACCTTGGGAGTCTCCACCTTTGCCTGCACCTTGATGATGTTCCTCCGTCCCTACATCGTGCGCATGCTCAACGGGACAAACAACAACAAATTCGAAAATATCGACCGACCGGAGCCCGGCGTGAAGGATTTCCGTTGGATTTTACTTTACACCCTGATTCTGACCTCCATTTATCAGATCTCCGCCGTACTCCTCGAAACCATGACTGTCAGAAATTTCGGGCACACATTGCTCGTCATCATCGGCAACATCGTTTTCTCCGTAGTGGTTATCCTCTGCATCGAATTCATTTTCCATCCACGCACCAAAAATGAAGCCTAGCTACAGGTCCTTCCTTATTCTACTCCTCAGCACCCTGCTGATGGCCTCCTGCAGCTCAGTAAAGCATCTTCCTGCGGGACAGGTCATGTTGGTGAAGAACGATGTGAAGGTCGTGGATGCCAAAAATCCCGATTTTGACAACCTCCGCTCCTATGTCCGCCCCACTACCAACAAGAAATTCATGGACTTGATTCGTATCAAGACCGTCTTCTATGACTGGGGACAACCGACCTATGACAAAAACGGGGAGACCAAAGACAGCAAATTCAAGAAATTTTTGCGCGAAAAAATGGGTGAGCCCCCTGCTCTCCTGGACACCAATGAAATAACCAATTCCATGGACCAGCTTAAAATCGTGATGAAACAGCTGGGGTATTTTGACGCATCCGTGGATTACGCTGTGAAATTCAAAGGCAAAGAGGCTAAAAAAGCACAAGTAAACTATTTTGTCACCGCCAATCAGCCATACACCGTCAGCCATATTGACTACGACATTTCCATCCCTGAATACAAGCGCATTGTCATCATCAACAAGCAAAAAACGCTTCTTTCAGAAGGAATGCAATATAACGAAGCCATCATCACGGACGAGCTGACCCGTATCATCAACCTCATCCGCGATGAGGGGTACTATTACGTTGAGAAATCCATCATCCGATGCGATGTCGCCTACGACCAGCCCGACAGTCTTGGCAATGACCCCCATTCGGTCAACCTTACCATACAGATGAAAATCCCGAACAACGAGAATGCCTCCCGTTACTTGTACAAGTATTACTTCAACAACAATTACGTCAACACGGACCTCCAATACATGAGCGACCAGCCCTTGGAATACGACACGGCTTATTATGTATGGAGGAACCGCAACGACTCCGCAAATTTCTATTTCAACGGTATCATATACAAAGGGAAACCAACTCATCAATATTTTTCATACCTAACCTTGGCCGATGCCATCTTCACTCGAACCGGCCATGTTTACACCCAGATGACCCGTAACCAGAGCAGCCGAGCCCTGCGCAGTCTCGACAACTTCGATTACACGAACATCACCTTCATTGAAAACGATGCTTTGCTGGACACGGTGAACCGTATCGGTTACTTGGATGCCGTTTATCGGTTAGTGCGAAAGAAACAACACAGTATCGGAGGACAACTCGAGCTCCGAAACGACAAATCAGACATATCCCTCTCCTACACCAACCGTAATCTATTTAAAGGTGCAGAACACTTAACCATCAATATATCAGGAGGTTATTTCTATTATTCTTTGAGTAACCTTTTCAAGAACAACCTTGCATACTCCTATCCCGAGTTCGGAGCCTCCGCTACTCTGGATATGCCGAACCGCATGTTCCTCTTTAACAGTCGCCAAGATGAAAACTCCATCTCCAAAAGTACCACCATCAACTTGGGAGTCAATTACTCGGGACTGTACCGCAAACTGATGTACAACGCCGGACTGACCTACAAATGGACACCTTCCTACTTTATGTCATACAGTTTCAGTCCTATAGACGTATGCACCATCAACAACAGCGACAAACGTTTCACCAGACTGATCAACTACGACAACTATCCCGAAACCTATCAAAATCGATTCGGCAAATTCTTTCTGCTTTCTGCCAAATTCTCTCTTAATTATCTGGTCCCCAAGCTCATGGACACTCGAAAGCACAATATGAATTTGAATATCAATCTGGAATCCTGCGGTCTTTCGATGAAAGGGCTGAACATGGTCTTCGACCCCAAAGAGCGATGGGTACTCAGCCAGAACCATTTGGACAGTGTCGGGTACAATTACACCACTTTTGAAAAAATGGATGTGATTTGGAACTATACCTATACCATCAACAAAAACAATGCCGTGGCCATGCGTGCGGAAGTGGGAGCCATCATCCCATTAGATAAGGATTCCCAAATTCCTTATGAGAAAGGTTTTTACCTCGGTACGAGCAACAGCATGCGCGGATGGAGCTACCGTGGTTTAGGACCCGGTAGCTACAAAAGAGAAGCCGACAGCCTCTACACGGGTGATATCAAAATCGAGTTCAACGTGGAATATCGCGGTACCCTCTACCACTCGTTTAAATACGCACTTTTTGTGGATGCGGGTAATATTTGGTTGTCTCGTAAAACGGAAGACATGCCTGGCGCAGACTTCTCCTTCTCACGTTTCTACAAGGAAATCGCTGTGGATGTGGGCGTAGGACTGCGTTTGGATTTCAACTTCTTTGTTATACGCGTGGACTGGGCGTTACCCATATACGATCCCACCCGCAGTGAAAAACAAGGTCTTGTCATCAATAAAAAATGGTTCTCCGACCCGCACCGTCTCCGCTTCGTCAACGGTTTGAAGATTGCTATTGGATACGCTTTCTAAGGTTTTTGTACTATCTCTTCCAACAGTTGCCATAGCAGCCTCGTAGGAAGCCCCATGACATTGTAGAAAGAGCCGTGCACCTCGCGGATGCCCACACAGCCAATCCATTCCTGTACGCCATAGGAACCGGCCTTGTCAAAAGGTTGGTATGTATCTATATAATATTGTATCATTTCATCGGTCAGCCGTTCAAACACGACATCCGTTGAACGGAAATCAGTGAGCTGCCGTTGTGGGGTTGCCACCGTCAGGCCGCTATAGACCGTATGGGTGTTGCCCGAGAGGGCATGCAACATCCGTTTCGCATCCTCCACATCCTTCGGTTTCCCGATAATGTGCCCGTCCACCACAACAATGGTGTCGCACGTAATGAAAATGGTGTTTGGGGCATATTGGCTCATGTCGATGGGCGAGAGTTTGAGCTTCGACAAATGCATCACAGTCTGCTCAGGACTCCACGACGGATCATATGTCTCCTCCACGTCCGTCTTCATAACCTCGAACTGCACACCCATGCCTGCCAACAGCTCTCTGCGTCTCGGGGACTGCGATGCGAGGATGACTTTTCGTTTCTGTAATTCTTCAAGCAACATATTCAGTTTGACTAATGACTTAAGACGTGTGACGTTAGAGTCAAAAGTCTCACGTCTCACGTCAAGCGTCTAATTCTCCAACTGCAACTTCACATCATTCAGCACGTTCATATAATTGATGAATGCCTGATAGGGTGAAGAATAAACTTCAAAATTGCGTTTCACGAAACGATGGCCGAACCATTTGGAACTCATGAAATTAAAATGGTCGGCAGCTTGCAGACGCAACCAGCTCAACTTCGCCTCCGTGTTGTCGGATTTCTTGTAAAGAGGTTCCAGTTTGAAAAGCTGATTGAAAGCCTCTTGTTGAAGCTCATTACCCAACCATTCGTGGGTGTCCTTTTCTTCACCAGAACAGGAAATCGGCCACGGAGCATACATCGTAGCAGAGTTCAAGTCCATGTCAAGCACATCTTTAGGTGTGATGAAGGAATAATTCTCGTGATTTTCCAAAGACATCACCAGTGATCTGAAAAAGTCGAAAATACCCGTGTCAGCCGTATAGTGCTCGCCGATGGTCTCATAATCCCAGAACAGATTGATGAGCGGCGTTGGGCTTTCCGTATTGATGCTCTCCAGGAAACGGATGTATTTATCGGCGGTCAAGGGATACTGATCCCAACTTTGGTCGGCGAAACGAAGGGTGATGTCATCGCACAACTGATACGAACGCAACAAAAGCTTCACATCCGTTTGATAAGGGTTACAGTAGAGATAGGTCGGGCTCTTCCAACCGAGAATATGACGCGCTCCCTCGGTGAGGATGACGCGATAGCCGGCATTGCCTAACCATTCACCGATGTCATCGGAATAGATAATCTCGGTATTACAGAACGATATCGGTTTCACCCCGAAAGTCTCCTGCAACAGCTGTTCCTGCAAATGAACCTGCTCTATGAACGCACTCTCGTTGTAGAGGGAAGCTAAGCTGTGAGTGAACGTGCTGCCGGTGATTTCCACACAACCTGTGGCGATAAGCTCCTTGAAGCTCTCAATGACCTCCGGACAGTAATTCTTGAATAGCATGATGGAGCTGCCCGAAATGCTGAAACTGCAACGGAACTTGTCGGGAGCCTGCTTGATAAGCTCCAACAACATCTTGTTGGCAGGCAAGTAGCAACGCTCTGCCAGACGTTTGGTCAGATATTGATTCTGGTAATCATCGAAATAGTGATGATCCTGATTGATGTCAAAAAAGCGGTACGTGCGCAGACGGTACGGCTGACTAATCTGAAAGTGGAAACATATCTTATTCATAATGCATCGTTTTTTCGTAAATATTAACTAACTTGCGGGCCACATGCTCCCATTTGAGCCGATCAACTTCAGCGGCGCCCTCTTCGGCGAAGAGCTTGGAAAGCGCAGGATAATGGAGCAACCCGTAAATGGCATCGGCGGTGGCGTCTACATCCCAGAAATCCACTTTGATGGCGTGGGTGAGCACTTCGGAAACGCCCGACTGTTTGGAGATAACCACAGGAACCTTCGCCCGCATGGCTTCCAACGGAGAAATGCCAAATGGCTCTGATATGGATGGCATCACATAGACATCGCTCATACCGAACATCTTGTTGATGTCATCACCGCGCAGAAAGCCGGTGAAATGGAAACGGTCGGAGATGCCCAGCTCAGCCACACGCTCAATGATATGCGGCATCATGTCACCGTCGCCGGCCAGCACGAAACGTACATTCGGGTCCTTCTCCAGCACGCGCTTGGCGGTCTCCACGAAATAGTCGGGGCCTTTTTGGTAAGTGACACGACCCAAGAACGTCACGATTTTCTCGGAGACGAACTTGCGGCGCTCCACCTTCTTGTCGTTGGGTTCCACCGCATTATGCAGCGTAAACACCTTTTCGGCAGGGATGCCGTATTTGTTGATAACGATGTTGCGTGTGAGGTCACTGACAGCGCACACGGCATCGGCGGCCATCATACCCTCTTTCTCCATTCCATACACAATTTCGTTATAGTTGGTTTCGCCCGAACGGTCGAACTCAGTGGCGTGCATATGTACTACCAGCGGCTTGCCTGAGACACGTTTGGCAGCGATACCCGCACGATAGGTCAGCCAGTCGTGCGCATGAATCAGGTCGAAATCCTCGTTCTTGGCAATCTCAGCGGCGATACTGGCGTATTGGTTCACCTCCTGCATCAAGTTCGGACCGTATTTGCCGGAGAAAATGTATTTCCTTTTCTCCCCGGATGTGGGGAAGACCCCACTCTCAATCTGGCTGATGACATTGTAGTAGTCGTCCATCCCCACGTAAGGGACCAGCTTGCTGTTCACTTGGATATACGAGGTTTTTTCGGAGCGCAGGAAATACTCGGAAGTCCGTGGGTCCACTTCCACATCGCTGCCATTCACAATCTTGACGTAGGAGGTATCCTCGTCGCCGGAGGCATTGGGCATCACAAACGTGACATGCACACCGTTCAGCGCCAGCCCCTTGGTGAGGCCGTAGCAGGCGGTTCCCAATCCTCCCGAGATGTGAGGCGGAAATTCCCATCCGAACATTAATACTTTTATCGCCATAATAATTATCTGATTATCTTCTTATTTCTTAACTTGTTCAATTTTCCATTTCATATAGAGCAGAGCCGCGACACTCCACGCTTGAGAAATGCAACCATTGGGCTTGTAAGGAGGATCTCCATCCGTGATTTCCGCCACTGTGGAGATGCCGTAGGAAGTCATACAACCGTCGAACCGATAGAGAATACGGTTCAGCACGTCCGGAGCGCTGTCCGGATGCACTTTCAGAATACAATCGGTGAACGGGAACAGCAGCCACGGCCACACCGTGCCCTGATGGTAAGCAGCGTCCCGTTCTGCTTGTCCGCCCTTGTAGTGTCCCTTGTATTCGGGATCTTTGGGCGAAAGCGTGCGGATGCCCTTGTCCACGAGCAACTCCTCTGTGGTGCGTTTCAACACCAGTTGGCGAATCTTCTCACTGATGGGCGCAAACGGCAAAGATGCGGCAATCAGCATATTGGGACGAACTTGGAAGTTCTTGTAATCGCCATTCACATAATCGGCCAGATAACCCATCTCCTTTGACCAAAATGTATCTTTGAAGACCGTGGGGAAATTCAAGGCTATCGGCTCCCATTCAATAAGGAAGTCCTTGTCATGGCTCACCCGCGCAAGGTCTAGACCGAATTTGATGGCATTGTACCACAAGGCGTTGATTTCCACTTGACAGCCAGTACGCGGGGTCACGGGGCGACCATCCACCACGGCATCCATCCAAGTGAGCGCCAGTCCCGCGCCGCCAGCCCAAATCAGACCGTTTTCCAGCATACGGATATTGTTCATCGTACCATCGCGGTAAGCGGTGAGAATCTTCTTGACAACTTCTCCGTACTTGACCCACACTTTCTTGGGTTTGTTGAGGTAATCGCAATATATTTGCAGGCTACGGATAAACCAAAGCGGAGCATCCACGGAATTGTAGGCAGCTGTCTCGCCAGAACCGATATTGGGGAAGAGCCCTTCCTTGAGGTCGGCCACCATACTGTCGGCCACCTCTTCGAAGAGGTCCATCTTGCCAAGCGGCAGAGTAAGTCCGGGCAGTGCGATGAAAGTGTCGCGTCCCCAACGCCCGAACCACGGATAACCTGCGATAATGTCGGTGCGGCCGTTACGCTTCACGATGAACTGCTCGGCAGCATTCTGCAAGCAGTTGGCGAAAGAAGAACGCGAGGTGTGCTGTTGCTCCTCTTTGGCGTAAAGAGATGCTATGTCTGCAGGGGACACCGGCTCCGTGGAAATGCTCAGGTAAAGTTCCTTATGGCGCACTTTGACCGTCAGAGTGCCGGGGCGCCACAAATCCTCATGTCCTTCGTAACCGCGCTTGAGTTCCTCTTCATATTCTATATTATAATACCAGTCGGGGTGGTGTTCGTAATGCACCGGCTCCGAAAATTGGAAATACACCGGCGTATATCGGTCGTACATGCAGAAGCCCACGCCATTCTCCACCTTATCGAAACCGGTGTGCGCGTCAGGGTTCGCATGGGTGAGTTTGTGCATATCACGGAAAGCCAGCAAAGGCTCGATCTGCAAAGATACCTCATCGATATCATCCAAGAAGGTATATTTGACGATCAGCCGGTCGGCATCCTGCTGGAAGAGCAGTGATTTCTGAAAATTGAACTTTCCGACTCTATAGTCATAGACAGGCACGCCGTCGGCGGAAAAGCGCTGCAGGTATTTATTACCCATCGGGTTTATGACGTGGTTCTTGTACTGATGGATACTCAAGTGGAAATCCATGTCGTTGACCACAATGTTCTCATTGATGCCAGAGACCAACAGATGCCGCTCGCCGTCAATATTGTCCTGCGGCACAATGAAGAGTCCATGGTATTTGCGGGTGTTGAGTCCGCACAGGGTGGTGGTGGCAAAAGCTCCCGTTCTGCTGCAACGCAAAATCTCCCGTTCCTTAGCGAAGCCGATGTTCACCAGTTTTTCCTTGTCAAATGCGATATAACTCATTTTTTCTTTGTCTTTTTCGTTGTCAGATACTCATAATCAATAGGTTGCATTTCATTTTTCACGCTATAATTAGGAGCGATTATATTGATTCTGCAAAGATATATTTTTTTATTTATACGATGTGAATGTTTTTTTCATTTTTTTTACTCAGGTCTCGCTCCGCTCATCATAGGAACAGATGACAAATGATGATCGATTATAGGAACAAAAAAAATCCCGGGTCGTAGGACCCGGGATTTTCGTAGAATATGTTTCCGAGATTAACGTGCGACAGTGAATTTGCTGTTGATCACGCCTTCTTCGGTTTGGATTCTGATGGTGTAAACACCGTTAGCATAGCTGCTGGTGTTGATTTGGGTGGACATATCGTTTGCATCGTATGAACCGACCATTTGTCCCATCATGTTGTAAACCTCAACATTGTTGATGTTGGAAGTTGCATTGACGTTGAGGACATTCGTGGCGGGGTTCGGATAGATGGAAGCGGTAGCGGTATGCTCTTCAACACCTACGCCAGGAGTGACGTTGATGTTATCAATCTTCATCACAAATTGGTCATCGCCATTGGTGTGACGGAATGCGATATAGACATTCTGGTTTGCATAGTTACCGTTGATATTGACGGTTCTCTGCTCCCATTCGCTACTTTCGAGAGTCTCGCTGAACAGTGTGGTGAAAGAAGACAAATCTTTGGAAGTGGAAACTTTCACTTCGTAATACTCAGCAGGATAAGAAGGATCTTGAGCAGCCACAAACCATGTCAATTTAGCACCTTGGCTCGGGATAACCAATGCCGGGGTGATCAACCAGTTGTCGGGATCCAAAACACCTTGGTTATAAGATGCGGATGCATAGCAACCTTCACCTTCATAAGCTTCGTAACCGCTGAGACCAATCGTAGAATACCATGTATAGCCATCTTCATCATAATCGATATTATCCCAGCATGGGCTGAGTTCACTTTCGAAATCTTCGGTGAAAGGCAAAGTTACAGGAGTTGAACAATCTATTGCAGAACCAGAGACAGTAACGGTCTCGGTTAAAGAGCCGCTGGTCAGAGTGATAGCACCACTGTTTGTACCAGCTGCCTCCGGAGTATAACGCACATAAATTACGCCACCGGTAGCAGGGATAGTAGTATTAGTAGCAAAAGAGGTACCATTGTTGGAGACTTGGAAATGACCAGGAGCGGTGACAGCGATGTCATTATTCAACATAGCAGCGACAACATTCACTGTTTTCACTTCAGATGTAGTGCCGGCGACAATGCTACCGAAGTCAATGCTTTCAGGAGCAGCAGCCAGGTAAGAATCTGTTACCAGTCTGAAATTGTCAATATAAATGGCATCTGTGTAGTAACCTCCATAATAGGTAGCCATATTCACGATGTCAATAGCGACATGTTTTGCATTAGCAGGGATAGATGCAGCATAAGTGAAGAACATCACTTCATCATCAGGATAAGATGTGACGGTGACAGCAGGCAACCAAGTAAAATCAGCAGCATCTAGGCTCGAAGTAGTGTAACCAACACGGAAAACGGTGGGTTCATCATCTATATTATAACCTAAGTAGGTACGATAGTCAAACATCACAGCCATTTCGCTGGTGCTGTGAATTTCAGGAGTGATGAGCATTTCAAGGCCTGAGATACCCAAAGCATAGTCACCTGCACCATCAACAGAGGCATCCCAATAGTTTTCTGCATCACCGTAATACCAACACATAGGCGGATATGTGCCAGTGTTGAAGTCATAGAGGTATGGGACGGTAGCAATACCACCAGAACAATCAACAGCTTCACCAGTCAAAGAAACCGTGTCACTGAGAGTACCAGCTGTGACCGTGAGGTTCTGAGTGAAAGGACCTTCTGCAGTAGGAGCGAATTTGACATAAACAGTATTGAGTTCAACGAAAGCACTGCTAACAGGAATGGTAACGTTAGCGGCAAAAGTTTCGTTATCAAGGGAAACCAAAAACGGTGCAGCCACGCTGATGTTGGTGGGATCGTTGATGCCAAGAGCGGTAATTGTAATTTCCTCAACTTCAGACTCTGTGTTCATCGGCATAATGCCGAAATCGATGGCATCAGGGTCAACGCTAAGAGAAGACATAGAGGCGTAGGAGACATTGAAATTGGTTAAATAGAAAACCCATTTATCAGAATCAGAAACACAATGGAAAGCGATTTTATAATTGCCATTCAAAGAGGAGAGGTCAAGGTACAGCGTTTCGAAATCGGTGTTTAACACCTCCATGACATCCGTCAAAGCAACGGTATCATTGCCAATGGCGAACACTTGGAATTTTTCAGGGTACAAAGAGCTTCTAACGGCGAAATCCACAGAAGCAAATTGTGTGCCATCCAGCGTAAAGGTAGGTGAAATCAACCAATCGTCAGCAGCATTAGTAACATCATAGAGATAATAGGCATAACCATAATCAAAGTCAAAAATGAACGTTTTTTCATCTTCGTTGGCATCCACAATAGTCCAGCAATTTGCCATACCCTCATTGTCGAAATTGAAGACATAAGGGATTGTTACATTACCACAATCGATACCCGAACCTGACAATGCAACCGTAACGGTGTTGGCACCTTCAGAAGCGAAGGTCACAGCACCAGTGTGGTTAGCAGCGGTTACAGGAGCGTATTTTACATAAAGAGTACCGCCTTCAACAGGAACCGTTGCAGTGGTACCGTAGGTTATACCATCAATTGAAACAGAGAAGGGAGCTTCAGTGGAAGCAGTCACCGGAGCTGTAAGCAGAAAGTTCGAGACGTTCACAGTGGCATTAGCAGTTTCACCCAGACTCACACCGCCGAAATTGACGGATGTAGGATTAACCACAATCGTAGGCATGGTAGGATTAAACGTGACGGTAATCGTGCAGGCATCGTTGCCACCTTGTTTTGACATCAAGAAATGATACGTAGCGCCATCTTGGAAGACATAGTCGTCCGCACGGGTAGGATCAATGCCACCACCGGCAATCCAAATACGATCACCAGGAGTGGGATTGGTGATACAGAAATCATACGTTCCGGCAGGAATCGTGATGGTTTGGCTACCATCGTAAACGATGTTCTGAGTGGTCATGGAGCCATCCGCATTAACGGGGACCTTGTACTCGAACTCTGCATATGCACTTGCAGGTGCATCGCCACCGTCGGTCAGACCGCCTGTTTCTGGAATGACCGTTCCGTAGGTGTTATGGTCAGCATCCAACAAAAGCTGGTAACCTGTACCATCTTCCCAAACGTCATGGGCTTCCAAAATGATTGTCACTTGTGCTTTCGCACAGAATGTCAGCGCCAAAAACGCGACAAACAAAGTAAAAATCTTTTTCATTTTTTTTTGGTTTTGATTATTAATAAGGTTGATTAATTGTTGTCTTTCAAATAAAAGCACTTCAAATCACACTCCATCTTTATCAATCTGCAAAAATACATTTTTTTCTTTTGTACCA